>WNGB01003521.1_pt1 | contig 48185 bp, 42 predicted proteins | sample 5400681 | NCBI WGS metagenome assembly WNGB01 (sample SAMN13153367, study PRJNA577476) | soil metagenome | isolation source: 115 cm soil or saprolite under grassland replicate 2 | place: USA:California | collected 2016-06-15
GAGTTCGCTCGCGCCGCGACGCTGTTCGAAGAGTGCGTGGAGCTCCATCGTGCGCTTGGCGACCGCGAGGGAATCGCTCAGGCGCAGCTGGCGCTGGGCGATAGCGCGCGCGATCAGGGCGATGTCGCGCAGATGCGAACATACGCCGAGCAAAGCCTGCTGGTGTTCCGCGAACTGGGCGTGCAATGGGCGATCGGCTTTGCCCTCAACAACCTGGCCCTGGCAGCCGCTCTCGAGGGCGACCTGGCACGCGCGTTCAGTCTGGTCGAAGAGGGCGTACAGCTGTTTCGGAGCTTGCAAGCTGACTCAAGCTTGACGGAAGTGTTGATCACGCAGGGGCAGATCGCGCGAGCGCAAGGAGACCACGAAGCGGCCTACCGAGCATTAACCGAAGCGCTGCGGCTGGCCTGGGCGGTGGGGCCCCGCCTGTTGGTGGTGGCGGCCCTGGAGGGATTCGCCGCCGTAGTGGTGGCGCAGCAACAAGCAGAACTGGCCGCCCGTCTGCTCGGCGCGGCGTCGGCGCTGCGTGGGCAGATGGGCACCCCGGTGCGACCAGTCGATCAAGCCACTGTGGAGTTGGCGCTGGCCGATGCGCGATCAATACTGGGCGACACCGCCTTTGCAGCCGTGTGGGCGGAGGCGCAGGCATTGGCACCCGAGCAAATCCTCAGCACCATCCCTAATATGGCGGCGTTCACAACGCTTCGTGATCGATAAGGCCGCACTGTCTCAGATGATATCGCGCCAGTGTTCCCGATCGAACGGCGCGTGCTGTACCACGTGCGAGGTCAGCCGTTGCTCCAGGATATACCAAGAGAATGCTTTCACACGAATACTACCGCACATTACAGAACGCGACGTATGAAATCTCCCGATTTTCGGGAGGTTTCATCACAGGATAGATTGAAACATCCACTTGATACTCAGGGCTTGAGCGAGCAGGCGGCTCTAGCTTGCTCGCCTTTTCACCTGCCCAGCACGGCCTACCTTGTGCTGGTCTTGTGAGAGTGACACACAGCCACGAGAGGAGGGCCGACCACATGAAGCAAACACAGGTTACCCAAGTAATGAACGACCTATTGGCGCAGGAGTTACTGAACTCGAATATCCCGGCACGGCTGGCCTACACTGGACTGGACGGTTTCCCACGCGCTATCCCGATTGGGTTCCTCTGGGACGGTACGCGGTTCGTCATTGGCACCGCGACGAATTCGCCGAAGATGCAGGCGCTGAGCGCGAACCCCAAGGTCGCCCTGACGATTGGTATGAACACATTTCCGCCGCATGTCTTACTTGTGCGTGGCGCCGCTCGTGTCGAGATTGTTGATGGCGTGGCGCCTGAGTATCTCGAAGGGTCCAAAAAGTACGTCGTACCACAACAGTGGCAGGCGTTCGCACAGCAGGTGACTGCACTGTACAAACAGCAGGGGCGCATCACGATTGTGCCACAATGGGCCAAACTGCTGGACTTTGAGACCAGACTTCCGAGTGCCCAAGAGCAGCTCGCGGCGAAACAAGCTGGTCATCGCTGAGAGCGCCAATGGGGCAGTATCAGTGGCTTCGTCAACTCGCTGGCGACCCTTCCTTGCTACCCGAACCTGCATCCCAGCGGTATACTATGAACCTGTTCGCCAGCATGACGGCTCCTTCCTGCCAGTATGGTTCGGATGAGGCAGCTCTGCCGAGAGAACCGCACTCTCAATCGTTGCGCCCAGAATGACAATGATCGCTCCAAACCATCGTGAGGAATCAACGCAAGCCGCATCGACGATGGCTGGGGTTTTTCTTGCCATCGAAGGGCCGATCGGCGTGGGGAAGACCACACTTGCACGCCTGCTCCACCAGACCTGGCAGGCTGAGTTGGTGCTGGAGCATTTCGACGAGAACCCGTTCCTGTCGCTGTTCTATACTGACCGCCAGCGCTATGCCTGGCAGACCCAGCTGCACTTTCTGATCGATCGCTTCGACCAGTGGACCGAGCTGCGGTCAGCACCAGCCCTACGTGTGAGCGACTACCTGTTCGACAAAGATCGCATATTCGCCGAGCTGAATCTCGATGATGTGGCGCTGCGCCGCTATCTGAAGGTCTTCCACGCGCTGCGCAGCCACTTGCGCCAACCGACTGGCGTTATTTATCTGCATGCCGACGTCGAGGTCTTGTTCGCGCGGATCGCGGCGCGGGCGCGCAGCTATGAACAGCAGATCGAGCCGACATACTTGCGCGCGCTCGTAGACGCCTATGAGCGCTTCTTTGCGGCCTATGACGATGCCCCAGTACTTGCACTGGATATGACTGAGCGTGAGTTGCTCGACAATGCCGATGAGCGCCGGGCAGTGCTGAGCGCAGTTCAGTCAGCATTTGCGCCGCTTGGCTCTCGGTGATCGTGCGGCAGCAGAGTTGGCTTCGGCGCCAGGAGAGATCAGCCATGGCTGTGGAAGGTCCGGCGTTTCATCTTCCTGGATTCGGATCGTCACACCTACAGGATCATATACGACCCCAGATCGACAGTGAACGAGCACATCCTCGACTCTCTCGTGATCCAGGAAGGAAGTGGCAGCGAATAAGTCGTTGTACTGGCCCAGCGAGAGTAGGCGGCCGAACGCTCAACGCCTGAGGCAGCAGCCACCGCGAGCGCGGCATCAGAAAGCGCCAGAATCGCCAAAATCTCGCCCGCGAAGCGGTCGGCTGCATCCCACCATCACGCAGGCGTGACTCCCGCACCAGCGAACACGTCGCCGCCCGGCGCTTTCGGCGACCTGTTCTCAGGAGGCGCGTGTTCGGCGGCCGCCGACTGCTTGCGTACGATGACTTGGTATGCACTGGCAGTTGCCAGTGTCCCACTCGCCACTGGGCACGAGCGCGCACCCATCCGTTACCGGTTGTGATTGTCAAATCGCATTCGGATCTCGCGCGCGAACGCCACGAGCTCGCTTGCCAGCCACTCCGGGCGCTGCAGCTGCACGTCGTGGATTGTGTCGTGCGCCCAGACGACGCGGGCGTGCGGGATGGTCGCCTCCGCAACGGCGACCGCCCGGCGCTTGCGGTCGAGCCACGCTGCGGCGCGCGTCTCGGCTGGCGACAGCTCGGCCGGTATGATCAGCGTCGGGCATACCACGTGCGCGAAGAGCTGGGATGGCCGCTGCTCCCACAAGCCGTGCACGATCTGCAGATGATTCTCGTAGGTCAGGTGCGGGGCGATACGATCCTCGGCGTCGATTGCGAAGTTGCCCAGGATCCTGCTCGACCGCCTGGCTGAGCACCCCGTTGGTCCACCGGCCGCGCAGCCGCTCCACGAACGCGGCGCGCGGCGTGCCGGCCAAGCGCGGCGGCGCCAGGCGCTCCAGTGTTTCCGCGAGCGGCATCGCTGACGCCAGCTCATTGGTCCCACCGTCCAGCACGATGGCGGCGGAGAGATCAGGGTGGTCGGCGGCGAACTGAAGGGCCACATGCGCGCCCCAGGAGTGTCCCACGACCAGTGGCCGCGAGATGCCGAGCGCGACAATCATCCTGGCGAGGTCGCCGGCGATCGTCGCAAGGTCGTAGCCGGCGTCGGGCTTGTCCGACACGCCGTGGCCGCGCGCCTCGATCGCGACGAGGCGGAAGTTGGGTGCCAGCAGCGGCGCAAGCAGATCCCAGATCCGCGCGTTCGAGGCCAGGCCGTGAACCAGCAAGATCGCGGGTGGCACGTCCGGCCCGCCCCAGTCGCGCAGGTGGAAGCGTAGACCAGCGATGGTGAGAAAGGTGTCGGTTGGGGACCTAGAAAGTGATCGCTTTCATCAGGTGTCAGGTGTGAACGTGTTCGCCACCTGCTGTGCCGTTTGAAGCGCCAGAGCCGCCCCACCGCATGCCGCGAGCAAACCGACCAGGGCAACAACGAAGATGAGATACAAGATCGTGGATGGCTATGACGTGAGTCCGCCAAACGGGCGGGCGTTCAACCGCGAGCGGCGCGAGAGCGATGCAATCAAAAGCCGCAACCATCACGCGCCGCTCGCGGTTGCAGCGTTTTGTTCGGCCCTGTGGATCGGTTCCGATTCGTTGGCCCCTTGATAGCGTCGAAATAGTGGTTCTGGCCTTCGTCCTCATACTCACTCATGACCTTCAGGCCAACTGCAGCAAGCGCTCTTCGACACTCGACCCCGCCAAGCGATCGTGACTCCAATCCCGTCACGGCGTCATTCCACACGGCTGGTTCAGGCGGCGACGTGAACAGCAGGCGGCGCTCGTCGTCGCTCAGCGTCATCGAGCTGGGTTCGTGATTCATCATGTGCCTCCCTCACCGCGGTGGGCAGCACCAGAAAGTGTTTCTGCGTAGCTCTTTGGCAAGTGTTTACTGTTCTTTTGCAGTCATGAAGCAAAGTGCGCTTCCAAGACGCCTAACATCCTTCTTCCAACCATCTCTGTGCCGGAACAACAGTTTGCATCCCCTGCTTCGCTTGCGCATGCGCTTATTGCTCTGCTCCCTGCTATTGTACTGCTTGTGTGGCATCAATGGAACGAACGGCTTTTCGACCACACGAGCCTGCCGCTCGACGCGTCGCATATGAGGGGTTTCTCATATCACGCATGCTCCTGAGGTGCACCCTCACGTCCGTTCGTAATCACAACACCATTCACCAATCAGTTTGCCTTCGTCATCGTGCATGGTGCGCCCTGTCGGAGCGAATCTGCGGCTTTGGTACAGTCGATGCGCGCGCTCGTTCTGGCACTCGTGGGTCCACAAGTAGATTTGGTGGCAACCGCGTTGATTTGCCTCCGCGATGACGGCATCAAGCATCCTCCCGCCGATGCCCGTGCCCCATCGGTCGGCAAGAACGTAGATCAGGCTCAGGAACCACGTGCCCACAACCACAACACCGCTTCCGCCACCCGCGCGGAAGGGCTGGATGAGCGCCATCGCAACGGCTTCACCGCCGTCGCGGCCGATGAGAAACCATGCGGCGGCGTCGTGACGAGCGGCGTCGTGGAGACTAGTGGTTACCTGAGCGACGCGTCCTGGCCGGGACGGCCAATCGCCCTGACGACGCGCGAGGTTCGCGCGCTCGTAGACCGACACGGCGTCGTCCACATCGCCGAGGTGACCGCGCCGCACCTCGATGTGTGTCATCCTGGCCTCCCTGCGCGCGTTATCGGTCATGTGGAGAGTAGACGGCGTATCGGAACTCCTTCTCCGTCTGGTAGCCCAGTCTGCGCGCCAGGCCAGCCGAGGCCTGGTTGTCTTTGGCGCAGTTCCAGTAGGTGCGATACCCGCGCGCCTCGCATTCCCGGATAAGCCGGGCACAGGTCAGTGCCGCATACCCGCGCCCGCGATAGGCCTCGCCGGTGATGGTGCCAATCTCAATCATGCCCAGCGCCGCGTCGGCGGCGAACGCTTCCGACAGCAGCTCCTGTCCTCTCACCAGGCAGAAGCCGAAGCCCCGCGCCAACGTTTCTTCCGCACTCCCAAAATAGGCCGTGTAATAGTCGCGGTACCGGCAGCGCGCAAACCATGCTGCATCGATCGCTCGCAGCGCACAGCCGCCGGGCACGGAGAGATCAGGAACCGGGTCTACTCCCTGTAGACGATCGGTGAATTCCAATTCCCAGCCGTCGAAATCGAGAGCAGGAGGAAGCAGCTGATTGTAGCAGTGGTCTGGCCAGAGCGCGAGCGCCACATCCCGCTCCTGGCGCAGTTCCGCAACCAGCTGGTGGACCAGACTGGCCTCTGGTCGCCCACCCAGAAACAGGGTGCCGAACGCTGCCTCCTCGACAGCGCCCCAGCTGGGCTGGGCCAGGTCGTCCGTCCATATCTGCCCACGAATCGCGCCATCCAGCACCGCAAAGCAGCGAATGGCAAGCGGCTGGTTCATGTCAAACAGGGCTCGGAGCGAAGGCGATACCTGGTGCGCTGGGATGGGGATGGTCCCTTTCATGCAACTGCCCCCTCCACGTGGCGTAAGCTGAACCTTCCCGATGGAATGACAGCGATGATGGCACCACGGAGGAGTTGAATGATCGCCCACATCGTTATCAGTACCGCAGTCATGCGCCGATACGGAAGCAACCCGGCATCTGCGTTCGTCTCATGTTGAATACCAGTCCAACACCCGGGAGGCGCGCAGCGTGTTCCACCGGCTCGGCCTCCCCTCGGCTGCGCCCGGCTCGGCGTCCAGCTGGTCGGGATGCACGTTCTCCAGCGGCCAGCGGCCAGAGGCGTCACGCTTGGACGCGACCAGGTCGATCGCCTCGGCCATACGCGCGTCCGGCGTGACCTCCGCGCTGCGCAGATACTCCAGCCCACGCAGCACGTCGTAGTGATAGCCGGTGGGGAATGAGAACTGCGTCCAGGCTGGGTCGATCACCTCGCCACTCGAGCGGCGGCGAAGCAGGCGGCGCTCCAGCAGGTACGCCTGCCCCCGCTCACGGGCCGCCGTCACCGCTGGCGAGCCGCCCGTGGCCCGCTCGTGCTCCAGCAGCCCCTCGAGCACGCAGATCGTGGTGTGGAAGGACCCACGCGTCGAGCCGCGCTCCTGCTCGCAGTTCCAGCCGCCATCGGCCATCTGCTCGCCCAGCAGCCGCTCAACGATGCCCTGCACGTCCTGGCCGAAGTACGCGCCGACCGCCACGACCCGTCCGTTGATGCACGGCTCGACTTCGCCCGCAAACAGCGGCCTGCCGTGCCAGGCGGCGTCCTGTGGCAGCACGCCCTGCCACGTCACGTTGTCACGGACGCGAGCGACCGCGCGCCGTGCCTGCTCGCAGCTCGGGTCCAGCCCCATCTCACGCAACAACAGCAGAGTCTGCAGGGATACCCACTCGGGGTTGGACGTGCCAGCGCCCCAGGAGCCATCCGCCCCCTGGCCGGCAAGCAATTGGGCGCCCCAGCCCTCGGTCGCGACCTTGGCGCGCTCGGCCGCGACCTCCTGGTCGGGCGCGTCGGTCAGGTCGCGCGTCACCTGCCAGCGGATCGAAGGGTCAGAATCAAGCAGCCAGTGTATGGCCGAGCTCTGTGGCCTGGGGACGTGCCGTTTGTCTGAATGAGTCGCCATCTGCTCCTTCCTCCTTCTGGTGGTGACAAGATGCCGGTGGTGCCCCAGCGACCTGGCGTTCAGCTGCCGTGAGCGCGCTGCATGAGATTGCGATACAAATGCTTGGTTCTTGCACACGGTAGCGGTCATAGATCGTGCTCCAGGGACCGTAGCGTTCGGGAATGTCGCGCCATTGGGCGCCGGTGTGGAGCTTCCAAAAGATGCCATTGAGGATGCGGTGGCGCTCCTCCCAGGGATGACCGACCGTACCACTTGGTGGCAAATACGGCTCCAGGATGGCATATTGGGCATCGCTCAGTTCGTGGCGTCGCATCATGTCGTTCCTCCATTCGCATGTCTCCTACAGCAGCGGCAGCACATGCGATGCCACGAAAGCGGATTGTCATACAGAACCTAGTTGCGCAGCGTATTGACGATGCACTCAATCTGCTTGATATGCGATTGTTCATGGTTTGCCAGCCACTGGGCATACGTCTGCACGGTTCGCTCACGTGGCTTTCCCGCCCCCGTCACCAGCGCCATACGCCACCAGGCTTCCGGTGCGACTGGCTGCAACACCGGCAACAGCTGGGCACGCTGGGCAGTAAACGCCTGCAACGAGGAGTGAAATGCCTGCTCGCGGTAGTTCGTTTGCTTGATCCAGCTGGTGGGATTGACCGCTCGAAACGTCGGTCGATCCTCGCTGAGTATCGTCCCGATATATTTGCCCCACATGTCGGCACAGGCGCGCAGATGGGCTAGCACATCGCGTGCCGACCATGCACCGGGCTCGGGAGGAGTCAGCAGCTGAGCTGGTGGCAGGCCTTCGGTGAGGTCGGCGATGCGCTGGGGTGTGGCTGCAAGCATCGTCAGATTCTGCTCAATCGTCAGTGGTCGATCGTACACACGCATTGTCCTTCTTGGCCAAACGTTCTTGCATACGGTTTCGAGAGAAGTATTGACGTTTGTTCACGCTGGCTTCCTGCCGATGGTATAGCCGAAGCCGATCTGCTCGCGGTACGTTCCGCTCGGGTCATGCGCGAGGAGCGCGGCCCGCAGATCGGCCTCGAATGCGTCTGAGCTGTCGCCCAGGACGTGCTTCGAGCAAAACGAGCTCGAATACAGGTATCCAATGATCGTCTCGATCGTCCAGCTGTGCGCTTCGACAAACTGGTAGCTGGCAACAGCTTCAAATCCGGCTTCGTGCAACACCCGCTCGTAATGCGTTGGGCCGCTGCCCGGCTGTGGCTGGGCAGCACCGCCGCCGCGTGGGCGAGCGCGGCTCGTCCATCGTCGGACGATCTCGGCAACAAGGCGCTGCCACGCCTGCTTGCCCTCCATCACGCCGTCGCTTCCCAAGCTGGCCAGGCAGCATCCTGGCTGCAACCACTCCAGCGCTTGTGTGGCGATGAGCTGCTGATCGAGGCGGTGAAACGCTTCCCCGATGGTGATTAGCTCAAACGAGGCCGGTGGCGCTTGCAACGCTTCGGCCTTGCCAACCATCCATGTGATATTGGTCACGCCGCGCTGTGCTGCCTCGTTCTGCCCGACCGCGACCATCTCGGGTTCCAGATCGATCGCCCAGACCTCGCGAAACGACGAAGCAAGCGCGAGGGCGACACGCCCAGGGCCGCAGGCGAGATCGAGCAGCCGGCCCTGGCCCGTGACACCCGCCCGTTCGACGAGATCCTGCAGCAATGCTTGGGGATAGGGAACGCGATAGCGCAGATAGTAGGCGGCCGTGCCAGCGAAGGCATCGCGCGGAAAGTCCGGCTTGACATATGCAACGCGGTTCATGCGCTGTCCTTCCTGCTGCTCCGGCCCTAGTGCGCTTTCAGCGCGGGTGTTGGGTGTTGGGTGTTGGGCTTCGCACCGCCGCCCGCCCAACACCCAACACCCAACACCTAAAACCTTGCTTGGAAATGCCCTAGGATCTAATGCGTGGACGACCATGCGCGTGTTTGGTGGACTGGGCCAGTAGGGCGTATCATTCGGATGCTCATTCGGGTCACAAGGTACGATAATTCCGACAAAGTAGTTACGTTGTCTACATTGCATGGGGCTGCTTCGCTCAGTCCTCAGATACTCACCGATGATCAGGAGGCAAGTCAATGGCTGACCTCAACGATGTCCAGCGCATTGTGCTATCGATCCCAGAGACAAGCCTCGACGATGATCGCATCGCGTTTTCCGTGAACAACAAAGGCAAGCGCAAAGGAATCGCCTGGGTCTGGATGGAACGCCTTCATCCGAAGAAGGCGCGCGTGCCCAACCTGAACGTCCTCGCCATCCGGGTCCACGACCTCGCCGAGAAGGACATGCTGCTCGCCGCTCGCCCGAGCACACTCTTCACCGAGCCGCACTATACCGGCTTCCCGGCCGTCCTGGTTCGGCTTGCCGCCATCGACGTCGATGAGCTCGAGGAGCTGATCCTCAACGCGTGGCGGTGTCAGGCGCCCACCGCGCTGGTGCGGAGTTTCGACCAGCAGCGTGGATTGTAATGCCAATCGTTACTGAAGCCTTGCCCACATGCTGATGCACAGGTGACAACGGGCAGGTGCAGCGGGCTGTCCGCGAGTATTACTCCCGTCATTCTGCATTACGAAGCTGGGAAAGTTCTCGCTCAAAGCTGCTCCGCATGGCTTCCAGCGACGCTATTTGACGAGCGATTCTGGCGATTTTGCCCGTCAAGAACGCCCGTCGTTCATTCGCGCCGAGCATGCCCGCGTCATACGCCCTCGCCAGGCCTCTGAGTTCCGCCACCGTATAGCCCTGCGCGCGTGCGTGCTTGAGGTGTTGCAACCGTTGAATTGCCGCAGGAGTAAACGATCGATACCCGTTCTGTGGTGAGACCGATGAACTGGTCAACCCAGCATGTTAGTCTTTCTTTTCTGGGCGCGGTCAGGATGCCGAGAAGAGGAAAGACTAACATTTCGAACTGCCTAGTTTTTAGGTCGCATGACACCATACCGCAGCCGTATCCATCGTGACACCGGAAACCACCCGATTTTGAGACTGCTGAAAAAGTCTCCGTGATAGACAGGCGACACTGGCCGTGATGATCAAACATGCGAACAAGCGGGCTCTTTTCCGCCCACTACCGTCCGTCACCACGCGCTCATCTGCCTATTTGTACCGCTATCGGCTAAACCATGGCGCAGCTTTCCTTTGGTTGAGGTGGTCCAAGCAGCAGTCGAACCATACGCTTGATGTTGACGACCAGCCCAATCAACAGATACTGGATGCGGTTGCGTGCGCGACCGCGATAGCGCGCCCGTCGGCCTTCGTGCTGCCGCACCACTTCGGCGAGTTTCCGTTCGATCGCCCCATGTTCCCGGCGCACCTGCCGGTAGCCAGGCGTGGTCGCTTTCTGGCGGGCAACCGCATACTCTGCAGCATAATCGTTCACGACCACGATCCGGCCGTTTGCTTTGGCGAGGTGTTTCAGACAGCGCGCCTGTAATGGACAGGTCGCACAGGGATCATGTGGGAAGGTATATTTCCAACCCGTGTCAACTCGGTTGCGCGTGCGCCGCTGCGTGCTCACCCCGCCCGGGCAAGTCAACGTCTTCGCCTCCACTGCATGGGTAAAATCTTCCGCCGTGAAGTAGGGCGTGGGTTCGAGTTTCATCGGCGGAACCACCACATCCAGCCCAGCCGTGCGTCTCGCCCTCAAGACCGACATCGTCGTCATCGGGGCGGGCCAGGCCGGTTTGTCCTCGGCCTACCACCTCAAGCGGCGCGGGCTCGCTCCAGATCGCGGCTTCATTGTGCTCGACCAGTCGCCCCAGCCGGGCGGCGCATGGCAGTTCCGCTGGCCCTCACTCAAACTGAGCACCGTCAACCGTATCCACGATCTGCCTGGGATGCGCTTTTCCGAGGTGGTCGATACCGATGCCACAGAAGTGGAGGCCAGCGTCGCGGTGCCGCAGTATTATGCGGCCTACGAGAAGGCATTCGCCCTCCCCGTGTACCGGCCTGTCAAAGTGATCGTCGTGTGTGATCGCGGCGAGCGCCTCAGGGTCGAAACCGATAGGGGCGACGTCTCGGCGCGGGATCATCAACGCCACCGGCACCTGGGAAACCCCGTACATCCCGGACGTTCCCGGCAAGGACCGGTTTACGGGCAGGCAGCTGCACACCAGAGACTACCGCACGGCCGAGGAGTTCGCCTTTCAGCACGTGATCGTGGTTGGCGGCGGCATCTCGGCGGTCCAGCTGCTCGACGAGATCTCGCGCGTCACCACCACGACGTGGGTCACGCGGCGACCACCGGAGTTTCGCGCAGGTCCGTTTACCGAGGGGCAGCGCCGTGCCGCGGTGGCGCTGGTCGAAGATCGGGTGCGGCGCGGCCTGCCACCGCAGTCGGTCGTGTCGGTCACGGGACTGCCCCTCACACCGGCGATCGAGGCGATGCGCGAGCGCGGGGTGCTGGAGCGGCTGCCAATGTTCAGCGAGATCCTACAAGATGGCGTGCGCTGGCCGGACGGCACGGTACTTCACGCCGATGTGATCCTGTGGTGCACCGGGTTTCGCAGCTCGCTCGATCATCTGGCGCCGCTATCGGGCAATCACCATAGGGAGGATCGCATGCGAGAGAATGGAGACACCGGCGAAGGTGCCGTCCGAGCCAGCCTCGCCGAGGCGCTGACGTTCCACGCGTCCTTCGACCACGGTCCCGATGCCGACTTCAGCCTCGGCGACGGCCGGATCTACAGTGTACTGGTCGAGAACGAACAGGAGACCGGCGAGCTGATGCCGGGACTCGGCCAGCCAGCCCTGACCAGCGCCGAGGGCCAAGGGAGGTTCGGGCCGGCGCTCAAGTTCACACTTACGAACAGCCACGTCGTGCTCTTCAAGGCGGCTCGGAACGTTGCGTACTCCCTGTCGGACTTCGGCGGGACTGCGTCATTCTGGATGCGCGTCGACCCTGCGGAGATCCCCTAGCGCTACTGCAACCCCTTCCAGCTCACCGACAAGGACTACAGCGACGCCTGCATCTGGGCCGACTTCACCAAGAACGACACGCCGGACTTCCGGCTCGGGTGCTTCGGGAACCAGAGCGAGTGGGATCCCACCGGCCAGCGGGGGCGAAGCGAGGAGTTCTTCTTCCGCCTCGTCAAGGTCGCGGAGCCACCATTCGCCAAGGGACAGTGGACTCACGTCGCGATCACCTGGAACGGCCTCAACACGTCCCAGCCTGGTCGGGCACGCCTGTACCTCAACGCCGAGTACAAGGGCGCGACGAGCACGGTTGCTGAGCGGTTCACCTGGGACGTCGAGAAGGCCAGTATTCGCCTCGGGACTGGCCACTACGTCGGCCTGTTCGACGACCTCGCCTGCTTCAATCGCCCCTTCTCGGCGGACGAGGTTTGCGCGCTCTACGCGCTGGAGCGGGGCGTCGCGGAACTGCACAGGCGTTGACAGCAGTGCCTGCCGAACCAAGCTCGGTCACCGAAGTCACATTAGCCGGCAAGAAGCGGGAGCTTCCGCAACAGGTTGCGCGTCGCGATTGCTTCCCAGGGCATGTATTCGGCAATTGCGAGGCCAACGATGTCGCAGACAGCGGCAACATCGTGCAGCAGCCGAACGACGTGGTCGGGCGCCAGCCGCCCCCGTGGAACGTCGGCCCACGCGTCTGGTGGTGCATCTGGGTTATTAAATAACACAGGGCCAAATGTCTTCGGATCGAGCACATCAACATCGAAATGAACCGCAAGGTGCGTGATGCCTTCGCTGGCAATCCAAGAGAGCACGGGCGCCGAACTGTCGGCCAGCGCCTCCGCCCCAGCGCGGCGAAGACCGAGCTCGGTGATGACGTCGCCCTCTATGGGCATCCAGGCGTCAAGCCCGGCATACATCACACGCGATGGTTGAAGCGGCGTATCGACCTCGCCCACCAGATCCCCATCTCCTCTGCCAAGCAGTGCTGCAAGGACGTGTGTATGGCCATGGGCAGAGTCGTTCGGCGTGAGCACGTCGGGATGGGCATCGACCCAGAGCACGCCGAGGTTCCTCCCATAGCGCGTATTCAAATAGGCCATCGGCGCGAGATCAATCAGGCAATCGCCTCCCAGAGTCACGATACGATCGGGACGGTGTTTCTCAATCGCTTGGCGCGCGGCGCGTGCCTGCTGAAGGAGCGCTGCGCGACCGACGATGCCGTTCTCGACTTCAAGTGTTTCTCCTGGCTTCGGCTCCGGCACCGGGACGGTCTCGACCGGGCCGTTTGCGAGCGGAGCCAGCCAGGCCAGCAGTTGTGACCCAAAATAGTAGTCGTGTCGATTTCCGCCCTGCCATTGCGGCATGTGCAATCGCAGCGTCGTTTCCTTCGTTGTGGACATGATCCTCTTTGCTCCTTTCAACCGTGTGGGTCGAAACGCGGAGGGAGTGATGAGCCAGTGAGCTCCAGTATACGACATACGCTCAGGGGTACGGTCAGGTGCTTCCACGATCCATCAGGCCAGCACCCTATTCACGCCGCTCAGCGTGAGGGCGATGCCAAGAGCGCACAGCAGGAGCCCACTACTTCCCACCAGAACTCGATACATCCGACCATCGAGCCAGCGCCGACTGGTATTCACCACCAGCGCAAGGAGGAGCTTCAGCCCGACCAACAAGCTATAGAAGCCAATGAGAAAACTGATAGCCCCGGCGATGCCAGCCCGCTCGACGCTTTGCACCAGGACTTGGCCACCGGCGATGCTCCAGAACAAATAGGGATGCGGATTGAGCAGGTTGGTCAGCACGGCTTGCCCCAACACGCGGCGGAGGTGTGTGCGCGAACCGCTGGTCGCGTCGACTAGCCCGACCGTTGGTTGGGTCATGCGGTGGACCAGCACTGCTCGCACCGTTTCCGCACCGAGATAGATTACAAAGACACCGCCGAGCACCTCCATCCACCCCACCGTATGCAAGGGAAGCAAGCGCAAGAGGAAGAGTGCCAGCAGGATAATCGGCGTGTCGGTCAGTAACGGCGCCAGCGCGACCATCGAGCCAGCACGCCAGCCGCGCTGGATCGTCTGCGCAATCGTCAGCGCGAGGGTTGGGCCAGGGCTGATTCCAGAAGCAAAGCCGTACGAAATACCAATCAGGAGTGCAGCGAGCATGGCCTTCTCCAAGCAGTCACGATCAACGGATACACCAATTCGCACGGTGTGAGCATACCCGAAAAAGATGCCGGTTGAAAGCAGCAGCGAACGGTGTTATGCTGATCTGGCCGATGATTGCACGGAGGAATGGCGCGATGGCCGTACAAAAAGCGTCTGATCTTGATGCGACCGACCGTCAGGTGCTGCGGGAACTGCAAACGGATGCCCGTCTGGCGTATAAGGAGCTTGGTCGGCGAGTCGGACTTTCGGCATCAGCCGTGATTGAGCGGGTCCGCAAGTTGGAGGATGCAGGTGTTATCACGGGCTATCACGCGGCAGTCGATGCGGCGAAACTGGGGCTGCCGATCGAAGCCTATATCCGGATGCGCTGTTTTGGTGAACGCTGTGTCCTGCGAGGGATGGCGACGACAGCGTTCCCCGAGGTGATCGAACTGCATCGAGTGAGCGGCAGTGATTGTTCCTTGCTCCGGGTCCGGGTGGTATCAGTGGAGCATTTGCAAGCACTCATTGATCGGCTATCGCAGTTTGGTCCATCAGACACGGCGATTGTGCTATCGAGTCCCATCTCCGAACGAGTGCTTCGCGAAGCGCAGTGAGGGTGGTGGTAAAAACGCCGCCGCCGAACGCGCATTCCTGAGGTTGAGAAGAACGACGGCACCATCGTTGCCGAGGGCGATACTTCCTGTGGGCAGGCGAGCGTGCCGGCAGATCGCACCGGCGTCACCGCCATTGCCGTCGGTGGATACCACTCCCTGACGCTCGTTCGTTCGCGACCTGCGCCGTGACAACGGCTAGCGACACGACCGCCCGCGACGATTATCTCGTCGGAGCGCAGCTTTTCAGGCCTCAACAACCGGCTCACCGCTCGATGGATGCCTCCCAGCCCTGGCCGATAGGCACCATCCGTGCCTGGAGCGGCGGCCTGGGCGGTAGGGTAGCAGCCAGGGTATATTGGCCTATGCTGCTGCGACATATGTGATGAACTGATCATTTTGTCTTGAGCAGACACGGGTCCAGTCATAGTCAGTTTCGGTGCACTCATTAGCGCAGGATGTCAGCCGTGTGGCTTGCGAATGATGACCTTGAGGGAGTGACTCGTGTACAAGATCGCACATTACCGATAGTGAAGGCAAAAAGGCGCAATAAGGGCAGGAATTCTTGGCCTCCTCAGTGGAGTGGTCAAGAGCTCCTGCCCTTTGTAATCAGGTATATTGTGCTCACGCACAATGAGGTACCAGCGGATTTGAAGAGCGCGCTGACGGACAGCCCGCAGGTGCATAAACTATGGATGGATATCACGCCAATGGCACGTTGGGACTGGATTCGTTGGATACGTGCAACCAAACAACCGGAAACGCGGAAACGACGGATTGAGGTCGCCTGCTCGAAGCTCAGAAGCCGCCCCGAAAGGCGGCTTTTCCATACCTGCTTTGGTATGAGGGTCTACGCCATCGTCTTCTTCAGCCTTCCACTACCTGCGCGGTTGGTGGGAGGATACCAGCGAAGCACGGTTCCTGGCCATGAGCCACGATACGGTTGTTCCAAGCAGATCATCGAGGCCTTGTGTGACAGGTACGATCACAAAGTTGAATGTTGTGTGAGGGCGAGTGGCGCAGGCTGTCGAACGGCCTTGAGATGAGCCACCCGGCCAGCTCTTCGATAGTAGCTCAAACCCGATTCGCCGCAGCTGGCCGGGTCGGCTCCATCGAGTTGTTCGGCGGCGGGCACGCTGCGGCGGTGTTTCCGGCCGTCAGTGCCTGAGCGCCACCTACGAGAAGATCAAGCGTGAGCGAGGCCGCCAGCGCAAGCAGAAAATGGCTGAATGAGCGCAGTTTACAGGATAGTAAATGAGCATCTTGAGGCCATTTTTAACCCGCGATGGCAAGGCAGGTAGTTTCACCAGGCTGCGCGCCTTATCTCAGCCGTGATCCCAGCGAATGTCCATGGGTCGGTTGATCCCGGGCAGGGGTAGTGAACCCGCTTCCGCCTCGACCGCATCGCGCTGTGCGCTCGAAAGCCGACGCCAGGGCTGGATCGTGAGCACATGCTCCGCGCGCCGCCAGGTGCCGACGGTCTCACCTTCGACGAGCAGGGCGCCAGGCCAGACACGCGACGTCCACAGCGCGCGGCGTTGATGCTCGTTGGGCACCAGCAGTTCGCGGTCGGCGCCTTGCAGTAAGAACCACGTATCGCCGCTCGGCAAGAGCCGGGCCGGCGCCGCTGGGCCGGGCGGCCCGCGGAACAGCGGCTCATCTTGGCTCAGGATCCACGCTTCCCCGATCGGCGTGCGCACTGGCGTCAACGACGTGCCGAGCGTTTCGAATGCAGCGATACCGCCAGCGGGACGTATGCCCACCCACCTCGCGAATGCTTCGGGCGTAGCCGGGCCGAACACCTGCAAATACCGTCGGGCAAGTTCGAGGCGCGCCTGGTAGGGGTCGATGTCAGGCGCCGGCACGGTCCAGATATCGGGTTGACGCGAACCGTCCCAGCGAATCACGACCGTCCCCGTCGGCGCGGCGTAACGCAGTCGGTTCGCATCCTTCTCTCCCATGGCGCGCGCCGCCGCGCCGTGGGTCATCCGCGTGCCGGCCAGCGCCGCGCCCAACCGAGCGGCGATATCCTGAGCACGCTTCAAGGGAGCGTCTTCGGAGGGCAGCCTGCCGAGGGTAAACACCGCGAGATCGCGTTTGGCCACGACATAGGCACTGAACCGGGGTCCCCAGACCTGGACAAGCGAAGGATCCTCCCAACTTGCAGGCTGGGTACCGGCCATGCGCGCATGGATCGAGAGCAGCGCGGCCCGCGGCATGCTGTCCTGTAAACCCGCCCATGCGGCACGCCGCAACGCGGGCCGGCCGCGTGGCAGCCGCTCATCGAGCGCCGTGGCACGGCGCCGGAAGGCGAGAATCTGCGAACGGGTGAGTTCTAGGCTGGTTGTCATTTGCGACCGTGCCACAGCTCTCCGGCCAGGACGTGGCTCCATCTTGCCGGTGCGATTTCATTCATATGTGAATTGAGCACCCAATCGTATACTATAGCAATCCCACCAGAGCCGTGAACTGGAGTCGAGGCTTTAGCCGGAGCCAGTGCCAACGAACCGCCTGAAGGCTCGACTCCGTTTTACAAATCACGTAGGATCGCTATATCTGATTGTGCCGAGAGCTTGCACCTGTGTAACAGGTCAGGAATGTGACCGAAGCGCGGCCGCGGCCGGTCCGTGAGTGTCACTACGTACTCATGCGGCTCCAGATAGGTTCGGCCACAGAGCCAGTACGCAACGACCTGATGATGCCCGTCGTCCACCTGGATCGTGCCATCCTCGGCCTCACTCAGTCGTATCGGGGGAATGTACTCCCCGTTGCGGATGGCTGTTATGAGGGATGGGATCTGCGCTGCCCGCCGTAGATTGCGCTGCGAGACATACAGCTGTGTGATGTCCATACATACCTCCGTCTTGCGACGGAGGCAGGACCATCACGTGGTCGTATGTACAGAAGTAGAGGCATAGTAGGCTCTTTGTGCAGTGCTCAATGCGGGGCGGCATTCCGTACCTTCCCACTCCTATAGTATACAACGCCTAACAAGAGCGTTTTTGCGGAGCTGACAATCGCTGGCTGTTCGAGTCCTTTGGCGCCAGCAGTCCAGATGGTGTGCGTACCTTGAGCGATGTTGAGTCTTGCTCCGGTGCGGCCCTTCAGTCGCGGCCCTTCGTGGTGGCGATGTCGGCTTCATTCCCCGCTGCATCGGCGAGAGTCCACCATGAGGGCGCGAACTCGTCGCGCACCATCCGGCCGCCCGCGGCGAGCGCCGCCGCGATGCGAGTCTCCGCCTGTTCGTACGGCACCCATATCGCGACGTGGATCGCGCCGCCGCCATCGCCTCGCGGCTCGTTCATCTGCTCGAACCAGAACGCAGGCCCGCGATCGTGTGGGTCGACGAGGTCCTCGTCGGGACTGTCGCGCCGAGGCTCGTATCCGAGCACCGCTTGCCAGAATGGTCTCACCTTGGCGATGTTGGTCGCGCCGGGAATGATAAGCAGGCTCTGGACTGCGGACGGGTCAGCCCTTAGCCCGAGCGAGAACGCAACTGCCGAGATCTGCCTGGCCAGCTCAACGTCACGCTGGCTGGGCCCGAAGTAGTCGTCGGTATACGTGATCATGTGAACGGTCACGCCATCATGCCGCACGTCGACGCCGGGGCGGTGATCCTCGACTCCCGGCAGCTCGCTGATCGCCTGCACGAAGCGAGCGCTCTCGGCGAACGACCGGGTGCGGAAGAACGCGGTCGCGCCTTCGCTGGTCAAGCGCCACTCCGCGACGCCCTCGGTTTCGTGGAACTGCTTTGGGCTGATAGAGTCGGTCATAAGAGCCTCCTTGTCACCGAACATCGTTCCGCCACGTCAGGGGACGCAATCACAAGCAAGTCTCGGATGGAACGGATCGATGCGCAGAAATCATCTCAACAACGGAACCTCAAGCTCTTCGGGCGAGTACACGTGACGAGTCGCACTTTTTTTGGCTGCTAGTCGTTGGAATACTCGTGTTAGTGTCAATCTCGTCGTTCTCCACAATCGTCAAGATAATGCGGGTGCCTAACGGCAAGCATCAGCCGCGCGTGGGGTACAAAGATCTCTAGACTGCGCCGAGCTTCAGGATACCACAATCGTCGAAACATCGCTCTGTGTCCACGCGTCGGCTGGATGCGGTGTTCGGCGCGACATCACGTGTCGAAGCTGGCCTTGACCGCATCCAACTGCTCCAACGCTGCCATCCATTCGGCATGGTGACTGCTTATCAACCCAACCGGTGTCCGCTCAAAGATAAACGTATACCGGTCGAGCGTGTGGTTGTGTGCGTTTGGCTCGTCCGCACAGCAATCCTCAACCAGCGCCACCAAAAACCCTTTCTGCATCGCGGAAGCGCTCGTCAAGAGCACGCAGGTCGACGTGCGTAATCCGGCGGTCAAGACAAACCGCTTGCCTCGTTGGTGGAGATACTGCGCAAGCTCCGAGTTCTGAAAGCCGTCAAACGTGTGCTTGAGCAGGATCGTTTCACCCACGTTCTCACTGGCAAACAGGAGTGGTTCTATTCCTGCGGTTCCCTGAACGCAGGGGGTACGCCCACGCAACAGATATGTGGGCATCCAATCCGACCGATCTGCGCGGAAGCTCGCCCGCAGGTGGATGACGTCAATGCCTTCGTGTCGGCACACGGTCAACAGGGCGGCGATAGTGGCTGGGAAGTCGGGATGCAGGTGTGCGGCTCGTTCTGACCAGAAGTCACGTTGAACATCAATGAGCAGCAAGGCGAACGGTTCCCAATGGTGTTGTGGAGTAATCATTGAAAGCGGTGCTCCTTCTGACACGATGCGAGCGCCTAACTCGTTGCTATTATACCGCTTGGGTCTCGCTCCACTCCATGGCTGCTCGCGCTGCTTTCTCCTGCCCTCGACCTACTGCTCGATCATCACGCAGTTTATCTGTAGCAACGCACATGCTATCCGGACGCATGCAAAGTAGCGATGAACCTAAAGGAAATCTGGAGGCTAGAACGGACGAACGCGGGATGACGAAGGAACAACCAACTTAGCTGTAAAAGTGACGGCTTTCGCTGGGTTCTGTCTACCCGTCAAACGCCGTGTAGACACAATATCTGGTTTTGCTCCGGTTCTCTCGTGCGGGCGAAACCTCCGGGTTTTCCGGAGGTTTCCCCACGCCCGCCACCCGAAGCTCGACCAGTGCGCGCACGCAGCGCGGCGCCAGTCCTGACGCGATGAACACACGCGCATCGTTGAGCGACAATAAACCGGCCTCGATGCCGATCCCTCGCTCGATGAGCAGGTTGCAGAGGTCGAGGATTCCTGCTTCGCCCATATTGGCAGTCACAAGATCGGGGAGTTCTGTCCAGGCGGCGATAAGCGCACTCCGTCTGTCTGGGTCGGGCTCGACACTCGCCGACGTCGTGAGGGAAAGCGGGACTCCTGGACAGGCAGCGCGAACTGCCCGCAGCGCGGCGGCGCAGTACGTGGCTGCAAGGGTTTCGCGGTCCTGCTCGTCGTAGGCGTGCAGATGCAGCGACCTCGCGCCAGCCTCAACCACGATGCGCGCATCTCGGGCAAGTTGTTCCGGTGTACGCGGCACAGCTGGGTGATTACGATTACCATTGAGCGCGGCCTGCAACAAGATATGGTCGTGGGCCATAGTGGTTGCTGGTTGTGTGTGCGGAGGTTACACGCTGTCAGCGAGGACCTCCTCGACCATGCGCTTGGCTAGCGCTACAAACCCTGGGTTCGTCTCGGCGTAGTATGGGATGATTAGGAGGGCTTGGTGGAGTGCGTAGCCGCTAGAGTACCCGGAAACTGGAATTTCAGTTTCCGGGTACTCTAGAGCGTTCTACGGGGACTACGTTGCAATCAACACGTGATGCCGCTGTTCAAGGCGCCGCAGATAAACACCTGCCGCTACGGCTCATTCTACTGCCTGATCTCCAACCGCTGCCTAATGGCGATACGCCAGAAAAGAATGGTGTGGACCGAAGTGGCGCGTTCGCCAGGCCTAGCTCACCGCCGCTGTGATTTCATTAGCGGCCATTTCGATGAGCGTGGCCACTGCATCTGGCTGGGACACGTAAATCGCATGACTGCCCGGGGCTTCGATGACTGTCGAGCCCGCGCGCTTGGACATGAAACGCTGGGCCGGCGGCGGGATCATCTTGTCGTCGGTGGCAACCAGATACCAGCTTGGCTTGGTCTTCCACGCTGGCTCGCTGATCTCGCCGCTGAGCGCGCCCACGCCCCACGGAACCTGCGAGTCGGCCATGAACGCGGCCTTTTCGACATCCACGTCCGCTGCGAATGCGGCGTGGAACTTGGCCTTGTCGAGGAACAGATAGCCGTCCTGCGGCGGCAGGATCGGCGGCACGGGCGCGCCAGGCGGTGGGTCCTTGATCAGCGTGGACACCGACTCGCCCGTGTCGGGCGCAAAGGCGGCGATATACACCAGCGCTGCGACCTTGGGATGGTTGCCGGCCTCGGTGACGACCACGCCGCCATAGGAGTGGCCGACGAGAATCACCGGGCCGTTCTGCGCCTCAACGATGCGCCGGGTTGCGGCGACATCGTCGGCCAGCGAGATGGTCGGATTCTGGACGATGCTGGCAGGGTAGCCGTCCTTCTTCAGGATCGTGTAGACCCCCTCCCACCCAGAGCCGTCGACAAAGCCACCGTGGACGAGCACAACGGTCGGTGTCCCCGGTTCAGGTCCGCTTGCCATGATGATCTCCTTTCGCGGTTTACCCGCATCACGAGCCGATTCAATGCATGAACATCGAGATGTTGTTCAGCAGTATAATGGGCAGGCGCTTTGAAGTCAGCCAACATCAGTTGCCACATCAGTTCACATCAGTTCACATCCGTACGTTTCTGTGTGTCACGCAGCTATGGAATGGGTATGAAGCGATCCTCGTACCGAGAGCACGATTATGAATTCGGGCAGCTCATGCTGACCCTGCGCTCCGCGATTAAGCTGACACAGGCAGGATTGGCGGAAGCGCTGGGGGTCTCACGCCGCTCTGTCGCGGATTGGGAAGCTGGTAATAAGCATCCCAAAGCCGCACACCTCAAGCAGTTTATTGCCCTTACCGTTACGCATCAGGCATTTCAGGTTGGGCATGAAGCCGATGATATCCGGGCATTGTGGAAAGCGGCCCATCAGAAGGAGCTACTGAACGAGGTGTGGCTGTCCGACCTGCTGTCGGATGCGCAGGTCACACGCTCAAGGTCCGAAGTTGAGAGAACTCCTGCCACAGACCGTGCTGTTGCTGCCCCGATGCGCGCCGAGCAGCAGCTGACCAGCAGCCTGCCGTTCCAGCCGACCACGTTCGTCGGTCGCAGCACCGAACTGGCCGCAATCGCTCGACTGCTGGCCAACCCCGCCTGTCGCCTGCTCACGCTGCTTGGACCTGGCGGGATCGGCAAAACGCGGCTGGCGCTCGCAGTCGCGGCAAGCGAGGCCGCCGCCTTTCCCGATGGTGTTGCATTTGTCGCGCTCGCCTCGATCAGTATGCCAAGCCAGATCGTTTCCGCGATCGGCGAGGCGCTTCGGCTCTCCTTTGTTGGGCAATCAGACCCGACCGCCCACCTGCTCAGCGAGCTGCGCGAGCGTCACATGCTGCTTGTGCTCGATAACTTCGAGCATCTGCTTGAGGCGGCCGATCTGGTCTCCGATATGCTTGCGCACGCGCCGCAAGTCACGGTCGTGGTGACCACGCGGGAGCGCCTGAACCTCCAGGCCGAATGGTTGTTCAATGTCGATGGACTTGTCTTCCCCCAGCAACAGCCGCATGCCCCGGCGACGTCGCAGAACCTCGCGACGCTGGCAGCGTATAGCGCTGTGGAGCTGTTCGTACAGCGGGCCAGGCAAGTCCAGCCAGAGTTGGCGATCGATGAAGCGACTCTCACGACAATCGTACAAATCTGCCAGCATGTGGCGGGATTGCCCTTAGCGATTGAGCTGGCTGCCACGGGCCTCCGCGCACGCTCGCTCGCCGCGATCGAGCAACAGATCCGCGCCAACCTGGATGGGCTCGCGGTATCCTATCGCGATGTGCCAGCCCGGCACCGCAGCTTACGGGCGGTGTTCGACCATTCCTGGAATCTGTTGAGCGAATCCGAGCGGACGGCGTTCAGCCAGCTGGCGGTCTTTCGCGGTGGCTGGATGGCGGAGGCTGCCGTGCAGGTGGCCGGGGCCACCCTTCCGGCGCTCACGACACTCGTCGACAAGTCGCTGGTGTGCCAGGTCCGCGCGGAGCCGCGGACACTCGCCGAGCGCACCGGTCCGAACGCCGCCGCTGAGCCACGGTTCGTCATGCTGGAGCCAATCCGCGACTATGCGCTGGAGCACCTGGTGGCGCGCGGCGAGGTAGACGCGCTACAGCATGCACATGCCAGCTACTACCTGGCGCTGGCGGAAGCAGCCACAGCACAATCGAACAGACCAACCGCCGATGTTGTGATCGCGCACCTCAATCGCGAGCACGACAACCTGCGCGCCGCGCTCCAGTGGGCCTGCGACAACGGCGAGGGCTTGCTTGGTCTCCGGCTGGCCGAGGCGCTTTGGCAGTTCTGGCGCAGCTACGGCTATGCTAGCGAGGGGCGCGTCTGGCTAAAACAACTGCTGAGGTTCATAGACAGTCCCACCGATAGAGCCGCGATGGCCGCACGACAACGTGGCCTGCACGCGGCGGCCTGGTTGGCCTCCGATCAGCATGACTTCGCGGACGCTGCGCGGCTGTTCGAGCAGAGTGCGGCACTGCGCCAGGCCCTGGGCGAGACCGACGTCGAGCCAGATCTGCTCCTCAACGCGGCACGTCAGGCGCGTGTCCAGGGGCAGTATCAGCGCGCGACAGCACTGATCGAAGATGGGCTGGCATACTACCGCGCTCGTGGCGATCGCGGGAGTTCGGGCAGCGCTGGCCTGGGTCAAGCGCTCTTTGAGCTGGCCCTGGTGGTGCGCGAGCAAGGCAACTTCGCCCGTGCTGCAGACCTGTATCAAGAGTGTGTTGAGCTGCACCGTGCGCTTGGGGATCGCGAGCGGATGAGCATGGCGCTGCTGGGCTTTGGCGATATTGCACGCGATCTGGGCGATGTGGCGAAGAATCGGACCTACAGTGAGCAAAGCCTGGTGCTGTTGCGCGACTTGGGCATCCAGTGGGCGATTGGCTTCGCACTGAACAACCTGGCGCTGGCGGCCTACTATGCGGGCGACCTTACGACTGCTGTGGGCCTGGTGAAGGAAAGTGTGGCGCTGTTTCGAGCCCAAAAGGCCGATGGGAGTCTAGCAGAGGTGCTGATTACGCAGGGGCAGATACTGCGGGCGCGGGGGGAAGGGGCAGCAGCCTACACGGCCCTGACTGAAGCCCTCCAATTCGCTTGGGCGGTGGGTCCACGCCTGATGGTGGCGTCGGCCTTGGAGGGATTAGCCAGCGTGGTGGTTGCGCAGAGACACGCGGAACTGGCCGTCCAGCTGATCGCTGCGGCGTCGGCGCTGCGCGCGCAGATGAGCACGCCGGTGCGGCCAGCCGATCAAGCTGCGGTAGAGCAGGCCCTGGCGACTGCCCGATCGATCCTCGGCGAGGAGGCCTTCGCAGCCGTGTGGGCGGAGGTGCAGGCGCTCCCGGTCGAGCAGATCCTCAGTGGCCTGCCCAGTGTTGCGGCGCTCACTGCTGGAGGGCTCGCCGCAACCGAGCGCGATACGCCCGCCGACGTTCCGCCGCTGCGCCTCACTGGCGAGCGCGCAGTCGACGAGCCGCCGCTCACTCTACCGCCCTTCTTCGCCACTGGCGCTCCACCGCACGGCCCGACCACTCCATTCGTGGCGCGCGAGCAGGAGTTGGCCGAGCTCGCCGCCGCGTTAGCGACCGCCCGCGGTGGGGCAGGTCAAATCCTGTTTGTCATCGGCGGAGCCGGGCGCGGCAAGACCATGCTGGTGCAGGAGTTCGCCCGCCAGGCTCAGGCTGCCGATCCCGAATTGCTGGTCGTCAGCGGCTCGTGCAACGCCCACACCGGGAGTGGCGATCCCTACTTGCCCTTTCGCGAGGCCTTGACGATGCTGTCTGGCGAGGTCGAAACGAGGTGGGCGGGTGGACTGATCAGCACTGAGCACGCCGGCCGATTGTGGGAGGCCATGCCGCTGACGCTCCCGGCGCTCCTCGAGCATGCCCCCGACTTGATCGGCAGCTTTGTGCCAGGCAAAGGCGTGCGCGAGCGGGCCGCGACGCTTGCTACCCCGGATGCGCCCTGGTTCAGAGAGCTGGTGGCGCGAGAGAGCGCCGAGGCGGGCGCCAGGGTCGCACAACAGCCGATCTTTACCCAATACACCGCCGCGCTGAACGCAATTGCCAGGGAGCGGCCGCTCCTGCTGATCCTCCAAGACCTGCACTGGGTCGATTCTGCCTCCAGCAGCTTGTTGGTGCACCTCAGCCACGAGGCCGCGCGAAGCCGGATGCTGATCCTCGGCACCTACCGGCCCGACGAGCTGGCCGTGAGTCGCGGCGAGACTCATCATCCGCTGGCGGAGATGTTGAGCGAGCTGAAGCGCTGGCACGGCGATATCTGGCTGGACTTAGGCGAGCAGGCCGAGGCGGACGGGCGGCACTTTGTGGAGGCCTACCTGGACACCCAGCCCAATCGGCTCGGTTCAGGGTTTCGCGCGGCGGTGTTCGCTCGGACCGGCGGGCACGCCTTGTTTACCGTGGAGTTGCTGCGCGAACTGCGGGAACGCGGGGATGTGCGCCAGGATGCAGATGGCCAGTGGACCCAAGGCCCCAACATCGACTGGAACACCCTGCCGGCCCGGGTGGAAGGAGTGATCCAGAAGCGCATGCAGCGCTTAGAACCAGCATTGCGGAGCATCTTGACGATCGCCAGCGTCGAAGGCGAGACCTTTACCGCTGAGGTGCTGGCGCGGGTGCAGCAGGTGCAGGAACGCGCCCTGGTGCAGCGATTGAGCCAGGAGCTGGACAAACAGCATCGGCTGGTCAGGGCGCACAGCCTGGCCTGGCTTGGGCCGCAGCGCCTGTCGCTGTACCGCTTCCGGCACCAGCTGTTCCAGCAGTATGTCTATCACAGCCTGGCCGAGATGGAGCGGGTCTATCTGCACGAGGCGGTCGGGAACGTGTTGGAAGCGATCTACGATGAGCAGACCGAGCCCATCGCGGTGCAGCTGGCGCGCCACTTTGAGGAGGCCGGGCTGATGGAGAAGGCGGTCACGTATCTCCTGCAGGCGGGGAAGCGCGCCGCGCGGCTGTCGGCCTATCAGGAAGTGAGCGCGCATGTGACCAGAGGGCTGGCGCTGCTCGAGAGCCTGCCCGAGATGCCTGAGCGCGCCCAGACAGAACTGGAGCTGCAGATTGCCCAGGGGACTGCGCTGATCGCGACCAAAGGCTATGCCGCAGCGGAGGTGGAGCAAACCTACCGCCGGGCCTGGCAGCTCTGCCAGCAGGTGTATGCGGGGGAATCCTCGCATATCTTCCCCATCCTGTATGGGCGCCAGGTATATTATCTGGTCCGGGGAGCGCATCGGACAGCCTATCAACTGGCACAAGAATTTTTCGATCTGGCGCAGCAGCAGCACGACCCGGCGATCATCGTGGCGCACCGGTCCGTGGGCTGGTCCAGCACTGCGATGGGCGATTTCGTTTCAGCCCGACCCCATTTCGAGCAGATTGCGGCCCTGTATAACGTGGAGCAACACCGTCCCCTGACCTTCCAGTACGCACAGGACCCTGGGCCGGCCGGCCTCATCGTTGGCGCACTTGACCTGTGGTTGCTGGGCTGTGGAGAGCAAGCGCGGCGATGGAACGAGCGGGCGCTTCTGCTGGCGCGCGAGGCAGCCCACGCATTTACTCTTGCCTATACCTTAATCTTTTCATCCTGGTTTCATCACTTTTGCCAGGAGTGGGCCATCGCGCAGGAGCAAGCAGAAGAGGTCATTGCCATCGCGAGCAAACAGGGACTTGCGTTGTGGCTAGCTTGGGGAATGATCACCCGAGGCTGGGCGCTGGCTCAGCAGGGGCAAGGAGAAGCGGGGATTGCCGAGATGGTCCAGGGGTTGGCTGCTGCCCGAGCCACGGGCGCAGAGATTTGTCGGACGTATCAGGCGACGCTACTGGTCGAGGCCTATCAGAGCGTGGGCCAGCCAGAGGCGGGGCTGCGTGTGCTGGGCGAGGCGCTGGCCCAAGTGGAAAAAACCGAGGAGCGTTATTGGGAAGCAGAAATCTATCGGCTCAAGGGCGAGCTGTTGCTCAAGGTTAAAGACGCAGGGCATTCCCGCAGCACCGCCGAAGGGATGCAGGATGCCGAGTCGCCCGAAGGCTGTTTGCTCAAAGCGATTGAGATTGCGAGGCGGCAGGAGGGCAAGGCGTTAGAGCTGCGCGCGACGGTGAGCTTGGCTCGATTGTGGCAGCAGCACGGGAAAAAGGATCAAGCCCGGCACATGCTGGCAGGCATCTACGGCTGGTTCACCGAGGGCTTCGACACGATTGATCTGCAGCAGGCACAAGCACTGCTCCAAGAGCTTTCAGCGAAAGGCTGAAAACCCCATCACCTCGCCAATAATGTAACGAGCGTGTAAAGCGTTTTCCGGCGGAATAGCTCGTATGCAGCGCCTGCCAGTTGTGGCTGATGAGCGATACCGCACAATATGCGGTATCGCTCATGAGGTTCAGATTGCGATATAGGAGGATACCTGAGGCAGTTGCGAGCGGTCAGGAGCGACCAGAGCAGCAAGACCGTCTGGCTACCATGGCGCCGAGTATTATTGCCACAGGGCCGTCGGCCGGCTCCTCTGCACGCTGTGGGTCATCGGCCTTTCTTGGCCACTAGCGAACCCGAGTCTCCGTCGGTCACTGGACGGACAGCCTCCCTCCAGGCAGGCGGCGTCGCCAACACGAGATGTTGGCAAGGCCAGAAACAACCGTTGTCCTCCCGTAGGTTTGGACAGCGCTCGACGCGGCTAATACTGCTCTCGCAACTCGGGGCCTTTTTTCGGCAAAAAACGAGTTTCGAGGAAAAAGCCTCAATTCCAACGCACGGATTGCTTTCTAGTGCGGTAAATTTTGAGGTTGCAGTAGTCACTTCTGGCGCAGCGGCGATGGAGGGCGACAATAAGACCGGCGGGGCGCCGGACGGCGAGTCCGTTGCAGTGATCACTTCGGGTGAAGCGGCGATGGGTAAGGTTGACTCAACATATTACTGGGTTGCGTGGAATTATTTTCCTGCCTATACTTCCAGCGCAGGGGTGCTGATCGCGCAATTTCTGTGCGTCCAAGCAGGTAACGCTGTGCCCTTCCGTCGGTTTGGGCGATACGGCAATGGAAGTTTCAAAGGTGGAGATCGCGGAAACCGTGAATGATCTTTGCTCAAGGTAGCTCCGCCGCACAGGAGGCGGGGGCTACGCCGATACTTCTAAGATTCAGCAAAACAAAGAGGCTCAGGGTCGCTTTACTGCTTCCCTGAGCCTTTTCGCTCCGCGTTTCCAGATGTGTCAGACTACTTTTTGAATAGCGTCAGACTACTTTCTGAATACCATCAGAGTACTTTCTGAAAACCCGCAACTGTAATTGGTACCCCCAGCGGGATTCGAACCCGCGATCTACACCTTGAAAGGGTGTTGTCCTGGGCCGCTAGACGATGGGGGCGCACGATGCGAGTATTATAGCAGGGAAGCACGAAAAAGCAAAGCCGCCTTGACGCACCTCTTAAACCCGCTATAATGAGAAAGCCGCCGGGGCCAGGCCCGCTACACCATCTGGTGGCGCAACCATCGCCGATCCCAATGATTTGCAGCCTGAGCTGGAGGTGTTATGTCAGTGCAGAACCTTCGCATTCCCGGCCCGGTGCCAATGCCCGACGCAGTCCGGGCGGCCCTGGCAAACCAGATGATCAACCATCGCGGCTCGGAGTTCAAGCTGCTGCTCGGCGATGTCCGCGCGCGGCTGGCTGGAATTTTCGTAACCCAGAACGAAATTCTCTGCTTCACATCCTCCGGCACCGGCGGGCTAGAGGCTGCGGTGGTCAATCTGTTCTCGCCCGGCGACCGCGCGCTGATGGTGACCGGCGGCGTGTTCGGCGAGCGGGCGATCGCGATCGCACAGACTTTCGGCGTCCAGGTGGCGCGGCTGGAACATCCCTGGGGCACCGCCGCCAGCCCGATCGCGCTACGCGACGCGCTGCGGGCCAACCCCGATGTCAAGCTGGTCTACCTGACGCACAACGAGACATCGACCGGCGTGACCAACCCGATCGGCAAGCTGGCGCAGGTGATCCACGAGGAAAGCGCGGCGCTGATCCTGGTCGATTCAGTCAGCGGGCTGGGCGCACTGCCGTTCGAGACCGACAGCTGGGGCATCGATGTGGTTGTCACCGCCTCGCAGAAGGCGTTCGGCTGCCCGCCCGGCCTGGCCATGATCAGCGTCAGCCCGAAAGCATGGGATGCAGTTACGCGCTCGAAGATGCCACGCTTCTACTGGGATTTCCAGCGCATGCGCGAGGCGCATAGCGAGGGCAGCACACCCTACACGCCGGCGATCTCGGTGTTCTTTGGCCTGAGCACAGCGCTGGAGCTGATGGATCAGGAGGGCAACGAGGCGCGCTTCGCCCGCCACGCCCGCGCCGGCGATCTGGTGCGCCATAGCGTGCTGGATATGGGGCTAGGCCTGTTCGCCGACCCGCCCTATAATTCGAATATTGTCACCGCGATCACGTTACCCGAGGGCGTTTCGCCACAAACGGTGCGCGAGGAGCTGCGCGCGCGCTACAACACGGTGATCGCTGGGGGCCTGGGCACGCTGAAGGATAGCGTGGTGCGCATCGGCCATGTGGGCTTCTTCACCGAGGAGGATCTGACAAAAACGCTGGAGCAGCTCGATACTGTGGTGAAGAGTCTGAAGCGCTAGAGCAACGGATTTTCACCCTTCGTGTGTTCTTTTTTCGCCCTGCCGGGCGAAAAAAGAACACACCATAAATATTGAGTACCATACTCAGCATTGCTGGCTGAACGTATTGCGTAGCGCGTATTGCGTAGCATGGTCTACGCAGATGCACTGCGCAATACGCTTCTTTATTTTAACCGATCACATTTGGAGGATCACAGGAATGGATCGTATTCTCGTCACCGAAACTATCGCCGAGGCAGGCCTGGCGGCGCTCCGCGCGGCGGCTCAGGTCGATGTCAGAACTGACCTGGATAAGACGCAGCTGCTGGAGACGCTGCCCGGCTACGATGCGCTGATCGTCCGCAGCGCCACCAAAGTCACCGCCGAAGTGATCCGGGCCGGCGCCAAGCTACGCGTCATTGGGCGCGCCGGCACCGGTGTGGACAATATTGATGTCGAGGCCGCCACGCAGCATGGCATCATCGTGGTCAACGCGCCGGCCGCCAACAGTGTGGCGGCCGCCGAGCTGACGATCGGCTTTATCATGGCGCTGGCCCGCCGGCTGCCACAGGCCAACGCCTCGCTCCAGAGCGGCAAGTGGGAGCGCACGAAGTTCATGGGCTTCGAGGTACGTGGCAAGACGCTCGGGCTGGTCGGGCTTGGCCGGATCGGCACCGAGGTGGCCCGCCGCGCGCGCGGGCTGGAGATGACCGTGCTGGCCTACGACCCGGTGGTTTCAACCGACCGCGCCACTCAGCTGGGCGTATCGCTGACGACGCTCGATGATGTGCTGGCCCAAAGCGATTTCGTATCGGTGCATGTGCCGCTGATCGATTCGACCCGCCATATCATCAACGCCACGCGCCTGGCACAGATGAAGCCGACCGCCTACCTGCTCAACGCGGCCCGCGGCGGGATCGTCGATGAGGCCGCGCTGGCCGATGCGCTAGAGCGCCGGGTGATCGCCGGCGCCGCGCTTGATGTGTTCGAGCAGGAGCCGCCCAGCAGCAGCCCGCTGCTGGGCCACGCCAACTTGATCGTGACGCCGCATCTGGGCGCCTCGACGGTCGAGGCCCAGGCGCTGGCCGGCGTAGACGTGGCCGAGGGCGTGCTGGTGGCGCTGGCGGGCGGGACGCCGCGCGCGGCCGTGAATGCGCCGTTCGCGCCGCCTGAGGAGTGGGGCGTGCTGGCGCCATATATCAAGCTTGGCCGCCAGCTGGGCGCACTCTGCACCGGCCTGATCCAGGAGCCGGTGCGCACCTACGAGCTGGAGTACCGCGGCGAGCTGGCCGGCGTCGAGACCGCGCCGGTGCGGCTGGCAGTGCTCCAGGGGCTGCTGGCCAATGTCTGCGAGCAGCGTGTGACGCCGGTCAATGCGCCGCTGCTGGCGCGCGAGCGCGGCCTCAAATACAGCGAGCACAGCTCATCGGAGTCCGAGAGCTACGCCGGGCTGCTCATTCTGCGCGCGGTGACGGCCGATGGATCGCACGAGTTCGCCGGCACCGTGCTGCGCGATGAGCCGCATGTGGTTCAAGCCGACGGCTACTGGGTCGATTTCATGCCGACCGGTCCGCTACTGCTGACCTATCACCGCGATCGCCCCGGCATGATCGGACGTGTCGGCACCATCCTGGGCGCCGGCGATGTCAATATCTCGGGCATGTATGTGGGCCGGCTGGCCCCGCGCGAGCGCGCGATGATGGTGCTGACCCTCGACGATGTTCCGACGCCCGAGCTGTTAGCCCAGATCGAGGCCGAAGTCGATATCGAGCGCGCGGTCAGCGTGGTGCTGTAAACCACGACGGACGACCGACCCTTCGACGCCGCTCAGGACAGGCGACCGACGACCGACGGCAGGAGGCAGTATTGCCTCCTGCCTCCTTGTCACGCCAGCCCCAGATCCGCGTGCAGTGCCCTGACAACGGTGTCGACCTCGGCTTCCGGCAAAATGAACGAGATGTGGTACGACGATGTACTCTGCGCCAGGGCCAGGACATGCGCCCCAGCGCGGCCAAGCGCGGAAAGCGTGCGTGGCGCCAGGCTATCGCCGTTCGATGCGCTGATCACAGCCACAAGCGCGATCGGCGTCGTCAGCGTGATCTCGCGCAAGGCGCCGGTGGCGCGCTCATTGCCAAACGTCGTGGCCAGGCAATCGCGCGCGAACTCGGCGTCGGCGCCGCGCACCGCCAGGGTCAGGCTACGCTCGTTAAAGCTCTGGGCGAAGGTCAGGATCTCGACACCGGCCTCAGTCAGCCGCGCCAGCGCCCGCGCGGCCAGATCCGGCGTCCAGCCGGCGCCAGTTGCGGCGGCCACGCCGATCAGGCTGAGCCCACGCGATGAGATGATCGATCGGGCGGCGTGGCCGGTGGGCGCGGGATTCGCGACGACGCGCGTGCCGGGCCGCTCCGGCCGGAGCACATTGCGGATAAGCAGTGGGATGCCGTGCTCGGCCACCGGCACGAGCGTGCGTGGGTGCAGCACCTCGGCGCCGAAGGTGGCGATCTCGGCCGCTTCCACATACGACAGCTCGGCCAGCGTGCGTGCCCCGGCAACAATCTTGGGGTCAGCGGTCAGAATGCCGTCCACATCGGTCCAGATGCAGACCTGATCAGCCCCGAGCGCCGCGCCGATCAGCGTGGCCGAGTAGTCGCCGCTGCCGCGGCCGAGCGTGGTGACAATGCCATCGCGAGTTGCGCCGATATAGCCGGTGATCACCGGCACGATCCGCGATTGAAGCAGCGGGCTCAGGCGCGCGCGGATGCGCTCGGACGACTCGGCCGGGAAGGGCCAGGCGCCGCCATAGTGGTTGTCGGTGACGATCAGCTCAGTGGCATCGACGGTGCGCGCCGACACGCCGGCCTGCCGCAGCGCGGTAGCGACCAGGTGGGTGACGAAGCGCTCACCCAGCGCTGCGACGGCGTCGATGCTGCGCGGCGAATGTTCACCCAGCGTCGCGATCGAGCGCGTGAAACGATCGAAGATCTTCAGCAGATCGGCCCACTCGCGGTAGAGCGCCTCACGCTCCCATTCATCGGCGGCCAGCTTTTCGGCCAGGGCGCGATGGCGGCCCCACAGCTCGCGCCGCGCCTCATCCACTACTGCCTCGTGGCCGGTCGCCGCCGCGCGCGCCGCGCCGATCAGCTTGTCGGTGATGCCGCCGAGCGCAGCGCAGACGACCACAAGCGCGCGACCATCCGCATGAGCCTCCTTGACCAGCCGCGCCATCTCGCGCAATCGCACCGCCTCACCGACCGAGACGAAGCCGAATTTCATCACATCCATGGCGCTGCTCCTCTAGCCTGCGGCAGCATGGTACGCTATCTTTTTTGTCTGATATTTTCGCCCGGCCGGGCGAAAATATCAGACAAAGGGTGAAAATCCGCGCGGTACGTAAGTCCTATTCAATCTGCAATCTGCAATCTACAATTCAAGTGCTGGCTTGGGGCGCCGGCGGTCGCGGCAGCAGGCCGGCCGCTTCAACCACCCAAGGGATCGCCCGCGTCCAGCCGACCGACATGATATGAATGCCGCGCACACCCTCGATCGCCAGGAGCTCTTGGGTCAGCTCGCCGGCGATGCGTACGCCCTCCTGCTCGGCGTTTTCAGCGCGCGCCATGCGCTCGATCACCCAATCGGGCACGCGCGAGCCGGGCAAGTGATCGCGCAGGAACTGAGCCGAGCTGGCCGAGCGGATGACCATCACGCCGGCAATGATATGCACCTGCTGGTGTAAGCCAGCTGCGCGCGCGTCCGCCATCCATTGCTTGAAGCGATCGAGATCGAAGATGATCTGAGTCTGGATGAACTCAGCGCCACTCTGGATCTTCTTCTCCAGCCGCGCGACCCGCTCGATATTCGGGTTGGCCACCCCGCCAAGAAAGAAGCGCGGCGCCTCGCTCAGCGGCACGCCCGATTGGAAGCGCGCCTCATCGCGCATCGCCCGCAGCATCTTGATCATCTGAAATGAGTTCAGATCCAGCACGTTCTTGGCTTCGGGATGATCGCCGATCTTCGGGTGATCGCCAGTCATGCATAGAAAGTTGTCGATACCGCAGACCGCGCCGCTGAGCACATCGGCCTGAACCGCGATCCGATTGCGGTGCTGGCAGGTCATCTGAACGATCGGCTCGATCCCCAGCTGGCGCATCACCACGCCCGCCCCCAGCGCCGACATCCGGCCAACCCCGCGCTGATTATCTGTCAAATTGATCGCGTCGACTGCATCGCGCATGCCGAGCGCCAGCCGCTCAAGCGTGGCGCGCGCGGCGCCCTTGGGCGGGGCCAGCTCGCCGGTTACAACGACCTGACCGGCCTGGAGCCGGCGCTGAAAGGAGCTATAGCTTTTCATGATGCTCTTACTTTAATGGCACTTTATCTTTATTGTGTATGGTTTTTCTCCCCGCAGGGCGAAAAACCATACACAAAGCCTATAATGATAGAGAAAAACAAAAACCTCTCATCAGCGCTCGGTGATGAGAGGCGGCTTCAGCGTGCTAGGCGCGCGACATTGGGCGCTGGCCGGAGCGCGGCTGACTGGCCGGGAGTATAGCATGGCGCCGGCATGCTGTCAATCGATTCGCATTAGAGCACTAGAACGCTCGATCTGTAGCGGCTAAGCATGCACTTACAAGACATGCACCGGGTCGACATCGAGCGCCCAACCCGGCAGCAGCCGCAGCGCCTCCAGCAGCGGGGCCGGGTCGGCGGCGCGCAGCAGCAGATGCCAGCGGAAGCGGTTGCGCTGGCGATGGAAGAACGCCGGCGCCGGGCCGATGATGCCCCAGTCGCCAAGATCAAGCCCGGCTGCCAGCCGCCGGATCTCGGCGGCCAGCTGATCGGCCGCGCGCCGCCCGCGATCATCGCTGCCGCTGGTGTAGACAAAGCGCACCAGCCGGCTGAAGGGCGGGTAGCCAATCTGGCGGCGAAAGGCGATCTCCTGCGTGTAGAAGGCTTGGAAATCATGCTCCTGCGCGGCCAGCAGTGCGTAATGATCGGGCGCGTAGGTCTGGATCACCACCTGTGCCCCGGCGCTCCGACGACCTGCCCGACCAGCCACCTGTGTCAGGAGCTGGAAGGTGCGCTCGCCGGCACGAAAATCGGGCAGATGTAGGCCAGTATCGGCCGCTATCACGCCCACCACCGAGACCAGCGGCAGATCCAGCCCCTTGGCGATCATCTGTGTGCCGACCAGCACATCGGCCTCGTGGCGCAGAAAGCGATCGAGCATGCGCTCGTGGTCGCCTTTGCGGGTCACGCTGTCGCGATCCCAGCGCAGCGTGCGCGCTTCGGGGAATAGCTCCTGCACGTCTTCTACCACTCGCTGCGTACCCACGCCAAAACTCTTGATGCGCGGACTCCAGCACTCCGGGCAGTTGGTCGGCACCATCTCGCGGTGGTTGCAGGAATGGCAGATGAGCAGAGACGAAGGACCAAGGACGAATGACGAAGGAGCATCACTGCTTTCGTCTTTCGTCTTCCGTCTTTCGTCTTCGTCGTAGTGGACGACCAGCGGTGTCGCGCAGTTGGGGCAGACGACCACATGGCCGCAGTCGCGGCACATAATGAACGATGCTGCGCCGCGCCGGTTGAGGAATAGAATAGCCTGCTCGCCACGCTTGAGCGCGCCGGCCAGCGCCGATTGCAGCGGGCGGCTGAAGATCGAGCGATTGCCCTGCTGAAGCTCCTGGCGCATATCCACGATCCGCACCGGCGGCAGCGGCAGTGCGATCGAGCGCGGCAGGCCATCCTTGTCGCGCGCCATGCCGACGCGCTCGGCCAGCGTGATCAGGGTGATCCGGCCTTCGCGCGTGGCGGTGTAGCTTTCTAGGCTGGGCGTCGCGCTGCCCAGAATCAGCACGCTGCCGGTCAATTCGGCCAGCCGTATGGCCGCGTCGCGGGCGTGGTAGCGCGGCGCGGCATCGTGCTTGTACGATGGCTCGTGCTCCTCGTCGACAATGATCAGCCCAAGCTTCGGCAGCGGCGCGAAGACGGCCGAGCGCGAGCCGATCGCCAGCATGGCCTGGCCATGGCGCAGCCTGCGCCACTCGTCGTAGCGCTCGCCAAGCGCGAGGCCGCTATGTAGCACCGCCAGCTTGCCCGGAAAGCGCGCGGCGAAGCGCCGCACCAGCTGGGCCGTCAAAGCAATCTCGGGCACCAGCACCAGCGCCTGCCGCCCCTGGCGCATGGCCCGCCCGATTGCGCGCAGGTACAGCTCGGTCTTGCCGCTGCCGGTGATGCCATGGAGGAGAAAGGACTGAGGGCTGAGGACTGAGGACTGAGGACTCTGCGCGGAGTCGCTCAACTCAGTCCTCAGTCCTCGTTCCTCAGTCCTCGCGGCGAGCGCGTCGGCGATCGGTCGCCAGGCTCGCTCCTGCGCGAGCGTGAGCGCTGGAGGAATGTCGGGCGGCACGGTGTCGCCCGCGAGCGGGTCGCGGCGCACCTCACGCGTGCTGAGCTCCAGCAGCCCACGCCGCTCCAGCGACCGCAGCTGCGCCAGATTCGCGCCGGTGGCCTGATAGAGCGCGGCGGCGGGATAGGGAAGCTGAGACAAGGAGACAAGCAGATCCTGAGATAAGGAGACTTCCTGCGCTTCCTGTCTCCTTGTCTCCTTGTCTCCTTGTCTCCTTGTGTCTAGATCAACCACTCCATCTGGTATAGTGCTGTGGGTTCGCAAGAACTCAAGCACGGCACGCTGCTTGGGCGCCCGGGCAAGATCGTCGATCGCCTGATCGAGCGCGGGTGGGACGACGAGCAGACGAGCCATGCGTTCGGTACGCGGGCGCGCGCGTGGGCGGCTGATCGCGGAACCGCGCGTGGCCAGGCCGCGCTCCAGCAGCGCCGCGTAGGTCTCGCGCAATTCCGAGTCGCCGCCGCGCAGAGCGGCGCGTAGGCTACGCTCAGTCAGCTCACCGCGCTGGCGCAGAAAGTACAGCACGGCGCGCTCGCGCTCCGGCAGCGCGCCCAGCTCGGCGGCCATTCCGGCCGGCGTGGCGCGCCAGGTCAGCTCAGCCTCCTGCCCCACGCCGGGCGGCAACATCAGCGCCAGCGCATCGTACAGTGGCGCGCGATAGCGCTCGCTGATCCAGCGAGCCAACCGCACCTGCGCGGGCGCCAGCGCCGCCTCGGGATCGGCCACATCCAGCAGGTCGCGCAGCACCGGCGCATCCGGCGCGGTCGGCGCGTCCGGGTCGGGGCGCAGGCGGTCGAGCGGGGAAGGGCGCAGGTCGGCATTCGCCGGATCGCCCTCCAGCACCCAGCCACCGTTCTCCTGCCCGCGGTACAGATCCAAAATGATGCCCTGGACGCGCTGACGACGCAACGGCGCCCAGACCAGCTGGCCAGGCCGCACCAGCGCGCGCAGCCGCGCCGGGACACGGTACGTAAACACCGGGTTCGCGCCGGGAATGGTGGCACGCACGGCCACTTCGGCAAGCAGTTCAGCAGGCATAGCACAAGTCTAGCACGGCGCGCGGAGAGTGACAAGTGACGAGACCGGTAGAGACGCAAAATATTGCGTCTCTACCGGTCTCGTCACTTGTCACTCGTCACACGCTGGATCTGCGCCAGCGCGGCCAGCAGCTCATCCGAGGGGGATTGCGCGGCGATCAGGGTGCCATCCAGCTCGAATAGCAGCCACTCCGCATCACCGCGCCGCTCGATCACGCGCCAGCCGCTGACTGGTTTCCCGCCGATCTGGAAGGTTTCAGCGCTGCTGCTCTTCCATACGGCCGACGCGCGCAAATACGCGCCGAGCGTCTTCGCCGACCATTGGTAGAGATTGCACATCTGAGTCCTGCCGTCGGCCGATGTCAGGGTATAGCTGAAACGAATCGCAAAGCCATCCTTCAATGCCTGCTCGAAAACATCTTGATTATCGATGTCCCAGCGCGCGCCCGGAGCATTCGGCGGCGGCCCGGCGATGATCGAGTTAAGGAACGGCGGCGTGAGGCGCGCCGCTTTGGTGAGCGTCACCTGGCTGGTGCTGGTAATCGCACTCGTTCCCGGCGCGGTTGAAAGTGCGAACAGCGGCGTTTGCGCCAGATCGAGCGCTTGAGTGATTGTGACGCTGTAGGGGACGGGGCGCTCAGGGGTGTTCTCCTCGCGCACCCAGTGCTGTAGTGCGGCCGGCGGGTCGGCGTCGAACGTTGAGGCTGGAACACGCTCGGCCGGCAGCGTCTCGTCGCTTACCAGCTCCCACGATTGAAGCAGCGTGCCGGCCTCGGGCAGCCCGGCCCAGCTCTCGATCTTGACATCACGGCCATCGGCACCCAGGCTAACCAGGGTTGTCAGCTCGGACTCGGTGAGATCGGCCAGGTAGGGGGCCTGATCTGGGTCGCCACGAGGATCGCTGCTGTTCTGATCATAGAAGAGCTGAGCATATTCTGGATGCATGCACGAGCCGCCGTTGCGCCAGTTTTGCTCGGTGAGCACGACGGCGCGCATGCCATTCGGTCCTGTTCGCAGCGTGCTCCCACCGCACGCAATCAGGCGCACGATCGTGGTTTGATCTTCATTCATGCGCAGATCCGGCCCGATCGACGCGGCTGAATATACTTCTACCCGGCTTGCCAGCGCGTCGTAGTACCAAACCTGGTTTGGGCCAAGATACTGCCGCCCATAGATGGTGGTATCATCGACCCCCTTGGTGGTGGCCGCGCGCTCGACCGCGCTCGGGTTGTCTTCGCCGCGCGCCCAATTATCCTGGATCAACTGCTCGGGCCAGCCGCTGTAGCGCGGCCGATGATAAGGATCGGGCAGCGCATCGGGGTGCTGATCTTGCCGCTTGTAGACGCGCTCGACGAAGTGACGCGCCGTCCCTCCCTTCGTCGCGCTTCCGCCTGTGGGCGGGGGCGCCAGCGCCGTCAGCAAGGCGTCGAAAGCGGCGGGATCGTGCTGGCCCGGGTCGGCGAACAGCCGCGCCTGGGCCAGGTAGGATGCCAGGGTTGGCGAGCCAAGCGTGCGCAGCACCGCCAGCAGATCGGCGCGGGTGTAGCCGAACGCGGCCACCTGCGTGGTGTAGACAGCGTTGTCGAACGTATTGCCCAGATTATGGTTGATCTGCGCCTGGTAGCTCTGGCCATTGCCCGGCAAAATGATCGCCTGGCGCTGGTTGAGCGAAACTATCTCACCACCGACCAGCGGCGCGGCCGCATCCGGCACGGTGCTGATCTCTAATCGCCGGCCGGGGGCAAGGTAGATGAACGTGAGACGCGTAGAGGCATCGTAGTACTGATTTCCCCGAATCGGCGTTGATGGGTTGTGGTTGAGCAAGAGCGCGGAGTTGGCGCCAGGCGGCAGGCCGGCCGGCATCCATAGGCCAGTCCAGCCGAGCTGATAGCCATTCACCAGCGCCGTTACCGCTTCGGGCCGTATGAGCGGAAGCGCCGGGTCGACCAGCGTGCCAATTGGGGCGAAGGCGCCAATCCCGTTCCATGCCTCACGCGGATCAAAAACGCGGCTGATCGCCTGATCGCCATCGATCCACTCTTCGGATACTTGCCGCCAGGTGATGCGAGTGGTCTGCTCGCTGCCGGCCGGGCCGATCAGCTCGCGCACCTCGCGTAGGCGCCCGCTGGCCTCGTCGATCGCCAGCAGCACCGTGATGCGGCTGGTGGTGGCATTGGGCGCGTCGGCTGGCAGCGCCAGCGGGCTGATGCCATTGAAGCTAACCAGATCCAGCAGCGCGCCATCAACATCGCGCTGGCGACCCCAGGCGCGCAGCTCTGCCATCTCGGCCTGGCGTAGGTAGGCGCCGGCAATGCCCCATGCGCCCGACTGAAAGCGTGCGGCGAGCATTCGGAGCTGCGCCTCGGGCGTGGCCGCAACCTGCACACGGTTGAGCAGATTGTAGCTTAGCGGGTAGAGCGACGGCTGATAGTTCCCGCTGACCGCATAGCTAGCGCTGCTTTTACCGTCGGCCAGCTCGAACTCGTAGGGGCCGCCGCCGCTATGATGCACCAGCTGAATGCGGTGCCGTCCGCCGGCTGAATCGATCCATGCGTCGCCGGCAAGCAGCGCGGTCGTATCATCGGCAAAGGCCCACTGCACTTGGTAGCGGCCGTGCCAGACGCCCCGGCCGGCTGGCGGTATGTACAGCTGATCACGCGCGCGCTGGACAAGATCGCGCGGCGCGGGGGCCTGCGCCAGGGCTGGGGCGCTGCCAGTGGGTGCTGGCGGCACCACGCCGCGCGGCCACACCAAAAAGGCGATGATCGCCGCCTGGAGCTGATCGACCAGCGCCGGCGGCAGCCGTGTGTCGCGCAGGGCGCCGCGCAGAGCCTCCTCGACGGCGATACTCAGCGACTGCCAGGCATGCTCGGCGGCGCGGCAGGCCGAGCAAAGCGCCAGGTGGCCGCGGATCGTCGCATCGTTATGTATAGCAGGATCGTTGAGCGCGATCGCCGCGCGCGTCAGGCGACAGTCTTCGGGCGCGCCGGCGCTGTCGAGCGCGGCAGGGGAAATAGTTGGAATAGCGATCGGCGCCAGCGCCAGCAGTGCGTCGCGCACCACTGCACGCGTCTGGTCGGCCCCGGCACGCTCCGACCCGTTCGCCAGGCCGGATTCTCCCGCAGCGCCGGGGCCGCCGCGATTTTCGTCGCCCAGCAGCGCAGCATCCTCGGCCGACTCGAACGAGCGCAGCATGGTCAGGCCAAGCGCGAACCGCTGCGCGCGCGGCAAAGCTGCCAGCGCCGCAAGCAGCGCCGCCCGCCCAGCCGGGACAGCGCGCGAACGCGCCCAGGCGGGCGGGCGGCGCAGCCGCCAGCGCCGGCGCTCGGGCGGCAGCGCCTGAAGCAGCGCCGCGATCAGCGCCGGCTGATCGGGAGCGGCGCCGCTGGTGGCCAGCCGGCGGATGGCCTTGATCAGCGCCTGCGCCGCGCCGGCTTCATCCCCACACAGCAGCAGCGCCAGCCGGTAGATATCATCGCCGGAACGCAGCAGCGTGCGCTCCAGTTCAGTCGCGTTCGTCGAGCTCACAGAGACGCCTTCGTCTAAGTATCGATCGCGGCCGGGCCAACGGCAGCCGGCCGGCCCAAGTCATTGCAAATTTCATCCACGCCTGCTTCTACGCACCGTCAGCATAGCACGCCCGTTGGCATGCGTCAATCTCGTATCATTTTTATAAACGGGCTTACGTGCTCGCCTCGCTCAGGGAGGTTTGGAGGGACGCAGTCCCTCCGAGAAACTATCCTTGTGGGCTGCTCGCGGCGGCAAAGCCGCCGCGAGCAGCCCACAAAAAGGGTTTTTGGGGAGGCGCCCAGCGGGCACCTGGCCGCCCCAAACCCCGCCACCGCGCAAGTCTTATTATAAGGACGCATGAGATTGCGCATTTGTTTTGATCTCAACCGAGCAATTTATGAGCCACGACGTAGTATAATCAGCGCGGAAACCTCCAGCGTCACCCACCGCTAGTAGGAGATGATCGACTATGCCAACCCTAGCACACACGTATAAGGTTCGTGCTGTACACTGCGACCACAGCGCCGACGACGAAGCGGTTTACCAGGCGCTGCGGCGCGCGACGGCGCCGCTGGATGCCGCCTGGGCCAGGCTTGGCCGGGCCAAGACAATCGCAATCAAGTTCAACCAGGATAAGGCATCGCAAAGCGTCGTGCTGTTCAAGGGCCAGCGCCAGCAGTTGGTCAGCGACAGCGTCGTGCGCGCCACGCTGCGGCTGCTGCGCGAGCACACCGATGCCCGGCTGTACTGCGCCGATGTCAGCTTCTACACCATGTACAACGGCCAGACGCTGGCCAACACCACCAATATCGCCCACATCCTGCGCGAGTTCGAGGTCGAATATCTGGACGGCACTCAGCCACCGTATGTCGGTGTGCAGACGCCCGGCGGCGGCCAGATGTTTCGATCGTACACGCTGATGGAAGGTGTGGCGGCGGCCGATGAAATGGTCTCGGTGGCCACAATCAAGAACCATGCGTTCATGGGCGTCACCGGCTGCCTGAAAAACCTGTTCGGCCTGATGCCCGGCGAGCCGCACGGCCGACCGCGCACCTACTACCATCACCTTGTGCGCATGCCATATATGCTTGCCGATCTCGGCCGCCTACTCGACCCGGCGCTGAATGTCGTGGATGCGCTGGTGGGACAGGCCGGATTGGAGTGGAGCGATGGCGTGGGGCTAGGGCGCGTGGTGGATGGCCTGGTAGCCGGCGACCACGTGATCGCCACCGACGCCTGCCTGATGCACCTGATGGGCCACGACCCGCACGCCGACTGGGGCACATCGCCGTTCCATCGCGATCGCAACGCGCTGCTGGTGGCGGCCGAGGGCGGCTTCGGCACGGTCGATCTCGACGCGATCGATTTCGAGACCGAGCTGGCGCCACAGCCAGAAGGCACGTTCTACGCGGTGATGACCGACTCGCCAGCGACCATTCAGGCCTGGCGGCGGACGATGTGCGAGCAGGCGCTGCTGTACCACGGGAACCGGCAAGCGTTCGAGCGCTACGCCGGCGAGTACATCCTGCTGCAGGATGGCGAAGTGCGCTGGCACAGCCCCGAGGGCACCATCCGCGAGAGCCGGCGCGCGCTGGCTGGCGACCACGCCGACCACGCGATGTGGTACAAGTTTGTTGACATAGACGAGACCGAGGCCGAGGGCGAGCACTACGAGGTCTACGAGCGCGCGTTGGCGCACCTGGCCGAGTCCGCTTCCCCACCGATCGCTTAGGGCGAACGACGAACGACGAATGACGAACGACGGAAGCAGTTCAATCCTCATTCGTCGTTCGTCGAGACTATGATACCCGCACACATCCTCAACCTGCTTCAAGCCGCCTTCCCCTGCCAGCCGATCGGCGATTTCGCGGCTACCAGGGGCGGCTTCTCGAATCTGACGGCGATCGTGACGATCGGCGCGCAGCGCTGCGTGATCAAAGCGGCGGCGACCGCGCTGAAGCGCGCCGATGTGCGCCGCGAGGCCACGATGCTGCGGCTGTTACAGGGCAGTGATCTGCCCATCCCCAGGCTGCTGGCGCTGGTCGAGGATGATCGGTGGACGATCGCCGTGACGCGCTGGGTGGCGGGCGAGCACGGTCTCACCGTGCTGGAGCGCGCGCCCGAGCAGCTCGAATCACTCTATCGCGCGCTAGGTTTGCTGCTGGCGAAGGTCCACCGCATGCCCCTGGCCGCGCCCGCACTCGCGCCGAAGCTAGAAGATCGCACGCGCGACGCCCTGGCGCGCTTGCCCGCGCTGGAGCTCGAAAGAGATCTCAGCGCGGCGCTGCTGGAAGGGCTGGAGCACCCGATCTGGCGCGCGCAGCCACGTGCGCTGGCGCACGGCGATGCCGGGCTGCACAACCTGCTCTGGGATGGCCAGATCACCGCGTTGCTGGATTGGGAGTGGGCCGGCTGGGGCACACCGCTGCTCGACCTGGCCTGGCTGTACTGGACGATCCAATGGCGCAGGTTGCCGCCCGTGCTGTGGCACAGCTTTCTGGCGGGCTATGGCGCTGGGCCAGCGCTGGCGAAGGGCGCGGCACCGGACGAGCTGTACGCCCTGGCGCTCGGGCAGATCGCCAGCATTCTAGCGCGCGCCCAGGGCCAGCCAGCCGGCTGGGAAGAGTGGCAGCGACGCCTGGGCTGGACGATGGGGATGGCGTTTCCTGGGCTTGGTGGCGGGTGATATACAAGGCCGCTGGCACGCACCCGCTCTCTCTTGCCGCAATGTCGTTACTCGGCGGGTGTTTTCACTGCTTGGCGTGCAAGGCTGATCAGCCTTATGCTATACTGGCGCGCGCTTAGCCTGACATGTAGAAGAAGGAGCATCCCAATGACCAAGATCGCCTTCATTGGCGCCGGCAGTATCGGCTTCACCCGCGGCCTGGTGCGCGACATCCTGACCTTCCCGCTGCTGCGTGATGCGACGCTGGCGCTGATGGATGTCGACGCCGAGCGGCTGGAGTTCGCCCAACAGTCGGTTCAGCGGATCGTAGACATGGGCAAGTACCCCGCCAAAGTCGAGGCGACGATGGATCGCGCCGAGGCCTTGAAAGATGCCGACGTGGTACTGGTAACAATCCTGGCCGGCGGCGTGGATATCTGGCGCCATGATCTCGAGATCCCCAAGCAGTATGGCATCGATACCAACATTGGCGACACGCGCGGGCCATCAGGCATCTTCCGCGCGCTGCGCACCATCCCGGTGATGCTGGAGATCGCGCGCGATATGGAGCGCTACTGCCCCAACGCGACGATGCTGAATTACACCAACCCGATGGTGATGCTGTGCCGAGCCATGCAGCGCGAGACCAGCATCCAGCTGACCGGGCTGTGCCACAGCGTCCAGGGCACCGCCGCGATGCTGGCCGGCTGGATCGGCGCGCCGATCAGCGAGATCAGCTACACCTGCGCCGGCATCAATCATATGGCCTGGTATCTTGAGTATAAGTGGAACGGCGAGGACGCCTACCCACTGATCCACAAGGCAATCAGCCAGCGGCCGGAGGTCTACAACGAGGAACAGGTTCGCAATGAGCTGTACCTGGCGCTCGACTACTACCCGACCGAGTCGAGCGGGCATCACTCGGAATATAACTGGTGGTTCCGCAAGCGGCCCGACCTGATCGAGCAGTACTGCACCCACGGCACGGGCTGGAATCCCGGCGAGTACGCCTACATTATCAAGCACTACGAGGCGCGCGAGCTGCAGTGGCGCGAGGACGCGAAGAAGTGGTTCGCCTCGGATAACCCGATCTCGCTTGAGCGCGGGCACGAATATGCCGCGTATATCATCAACGCGCTGCAAGGCGGCGAGCCGTTCGAGTTCAACGGCAACGTGCCCAATCACGGCCTGATCGATAACCTCCCACAGGGCGCGTGTGTCGAGGTGCCGGTGTGGGCTAGCCGCAAGGGGCTACAGGCGGTGCGGGTCGGCGCGCTGCCGCCATCGGTAGCGATGCTTACCGGGATCACATCGCAGCTAGAAGAGCTGGCAGTCGAGGCGGCGCTGACCGGCGACCCACGGCTGGTGTTCCAGGCGATCGCGCACGACCCGCTGACTGCGGCGGTGCTCTCGCTGGCCGAGATCAAGCAGATGGTGAACGAGATGTTCGCGAAGAACCAGGCGTATCTGCCGCAGTTCAAGCACTTCGTGGCATAAACGGCTGTCGCCGAACGAAAGCCATTCTAGCCTGCGGCAGCATGGTACTTGCCATTTTATCTGTGTTTCGTTTTTGCGCTCTGCGAGCGCAAAAACGAAACACATTAGAAGATAAAGTACCGCTGCGAATGATTACATCTGAGCCACCGCGTAAGTCCTGTCATTTGTGGCTGGTTTTCGCCCGGCGGGGCGAAAAACCAGCCACAAGCAGCGAATAACTCGCTTAAGCGGGAGTCGCATCCCAGCTCACCCGCAGCTCGACGCCCACATGATCCGATAGAAAACGCGGGCGGCCGCTGAACAGCACCGGCTCGACAAAGCGCAGCTCGCTCGCGATCCGCAGCCCGGCCAGCCGCGGCGCGCGCACCAACGCAAAGTCGATCGGCAGCGAGTAGCGCTCGGAGAAGCTGAGCGGCGCGCGCACGGTCGGCCGAATGTCGCCGGCTAGCGGATCGGTCATGCCGCTCTCGGCTAAGAATTCCTGATATAGCCACGAATCGCGCGGGAAATTGAAATCGCCGGCGGCCACCACCAGCGCTTCAGGCGGCTGTGCGCGCGCGACCTCGGCCAGTTCATACAGCTGCGCGGCCTCGCCGCGCGCATAGCGGTTGCGCCGATCCCAGTTGCCGCTGTAGTTGGCGTTCAGGTGCGTGTTTAGCACCACGATGCTCAGGCCCGCGTATTCCAGCCGCGCCGCAAGCACACCTTTGTGCAGCAGCCAGTCCATCAGCGACGGTGGGTACGGCACCTCGCGGCTGTGGTACAGTGTGAACTGGAACTCCGCGATCGGCAGGCGCGCCAGCGTCAGCAGGCCGCCCTTGGGCGCGTGGACGAAGGGAGCGTACGCGGCGTGCGGGTAGCTCACGCAGGCGCGCGCCAGCAGCCGGCGGTACGCGTGCGACTGCACCTCCTGTAGACAGACCACATGATAATCGCGCGCGTTCAGCTCGCGCGCCAGCGTCAGCAGCCGCGCGTGCGTCGTTGGAGTTGGCACGCCGAAACAGTTCAGTGTCAGTAGGGAAAAAGTCGGTATAGCTGTTACTCCTCAATCGCGCGGTAGTGCTTCACTCGCCCAAGCGGCCGAAGCATAGGTATGGCAGTAGCGTGAGCGTGGTGGCCAGCGCCAGGTTGAACGCGGAACCGGTGAGCTTAAAGACTAACAGCGGCAGCGCAAAGGCGGTGACAGAACTGCCGAGACTCGAAATAATCTGCCCAAGCCAAAACAACTAGAAGTTGCGCGGGTTGGGCGACCCAGGCGGTCTACGAGGCTCAGCTTCCATCGTGATATCCTGGCGATAATCAGACTGCCCAGCCGCGCCATCGTGCGCCAACGTTGCTTGACGCAGATCCAGCGATCGTCTGGCGCTTCGCGGGCATTATACCGCGTTGACCAGAGCCTCTTCCATGGCAACTTGACATGTATAAGGTTTCTTCGTATAGTCGCTACTCACACGACTTAGGCCTGCTTCAAACCCTGCGGTTTCTGCTTTATGGCACAAGGAGGTTTGGAGGGACTGCGTGGCGCCGCACATCTGGGGCTCGGCGCTTTCGTTTATGGCTGGGCTGCATCTGGCCTTCGCCAGCCCTTGCGCCACCGTGCTGGGGTTCTCGCTTGGCGCCAACCCGCTGCTGCGTGCGCTGGTCGAGCAGCCGATCATCATGCGACAATGGCTTCATCTCCGCGCCGACACGGCCAAGGTCGGCAATGCTGGCATTCGTCCTTCGTCCGTCCTTCGTCGGCGTTCGTCCTTCGTCCTTCGTCCACACACCACGGAGGCATCCAATGCTGATCAAAGCCTGTCTAAACGGCAGCCGCGCGCCGGGGACACATCCGGCCTTGCCGCTCACGCCTACACAGCTGGCCGATGCGGCGCGCGATGCGGTAGCGGCCGGCGCGGGCGCGCTGCATATTCACCCGCGCCGCGCCGATGGCAGCCAGTCGTTCGAGCCACACGACGTGGCGGCGGCGGTAACGGCGCTGCGCGCGGCCTGCCCCGGCGTGCCGATCGGCAGTACAACGGCCGCATGGGTTGAGCCAGATCCGGCACGGCGGCTAGCGCTGGTACGATCGTGGACAATGCGCCCCGACTTCGTCTCGGTCAACTTTTCCGAGGCCGGAACCGAGCAGCTCTGCGCCGCCGTGCTACAGTCCGGCATTGGGATCGAGGCCGGTCTCTCGACCGCCGAGGATGCGCGGCTGCTGATCGAAACCCGCCTGGCCGGCCGCTGCGTGCGGCTGCTGATCGAGCCGGACGAGCCCGAGACCGACGCCGCACTGGTAGCGGTGCGCGCGATCGAGGCGCTGCTCGACGGCGCCGGCATTCGGGCACCACGGCTGCTGCACGGCAGTGAGGCGACCGCCTGGCCGCTGCTCGACGAGGCCCTGCGCTGCGGCTACGACACACGGATCGGCTTTGAGGACACGCTGGCTCTGCCCGACGGCAGCCCGGCGCGCGACAACGCCCAGCTGGTGGCGGTGGCGCGTGAGCGCGCGGCGCGGGCAGCGCGTGTTGATGCTCATGGGTAATGAACCGTGGTATACTCTACGCATGCGCGCTGAAGCGATTGATGCCAAAATTATAGATGGACGCGCGTCCGTCTATTACATCGCAGCGTACGCAAATGCGGATACAGGTCGGCCTATGTGAACGACATGTAGCGGTTTCGACGGACGCTGATCCCGCGCTGCCGACGTAGGACGCTCAGCGGCCTACTAGACCTAGTTGAACGAAGCGCTGCGCGCAGGGGTAGCTCCCCACACTGCCCACTCCCCCCCGCTTGTCATACGCCAGCTCTGGTGTGATCATTCCTCCTATCGATCATCGGTTTAGCGATAGGAGGTGTTCCCATGACCCCGCTCCTGCGTGGCCTGGCCCGCCGCACGCAAGAGTCCTACCTTGGCGCGGTGCAGCAATTGGCCGTCCACTACGGCAAGTCTCCCGACGCTATCACCGAGGAGGAACTCCGCCAGTATTTCCTCTATTTGTGCAACGAGAAACGGGTCGCCCCCAACACCAGCAACGTCGCCCTCAACGCGATCAAGTTCTTCTACACCTACACCCTCCAGCGACCCTGGCCGCTCCGCGACGTGCTCCGTCCGCCCATCCCTCAAAAGCTCCCGGTGGTGCTCGCTCCCGAGGAGGTCTGGCGGATCGTCGACCACGTTCGACGCGCAGATTACCGTGTCTGCTTGAGTGTCATTTACGCCTGTGGCCTGCGCCTGCTCGAAGGTGTCCACCTCCAGGTCTCCCAGATTGACAGCGCACGCATGCAGCTGCACATTCGCTCTGGCAAAGGCAACAAGGATCGTGCTATTCCCTTGCCACCGCGCACCCTCACCTTGCTGCGCGCCCACTGGCGCCTCCAGCGTAACCCAGTCTGGCTGTTTCCTGCGACGCCGCCGCCTGCTGCGCGGCATGCCAGCAAGCCGATGGACGCAAGTGGCCTCCAGAAAGCCTTCCGTCACGCCGTGCAGGCCGCTGGCGTGCGCAAGCCAGCGACCATTCATTCGCT
>WNGB01000898.1_pt1 | contig 48154 bp, 44 predicted proteins | sample 5400681 | NCBI WGS metagenome assembly WNGB01 (sample SAMN13153367, study PRJNA577476) | soil metagenome | isolation source: 115 cm soil or saprolite under grassland replicate 2 | place: USA:California | collected 2016-06-15
TCGTCACGTGGCGCGACGCTGGGGCGCGTAGAAGATGGACATCAGCCAGACGGTTGCTTCCCTGCCGTCGGAAGATCAGACAAGGGGCGCGTCAACACCCAGGTCATCACCCCTGACCCTTCGGGTCGACAACGGACGCCAACGATCGGCACGCTGCCAGGCCCGTCGATGGATGGCCATGTTCTGGTTGCCCTGGTACAGCCCAAAGAGGATGCGTCGCAATTCCTTGGCGCTGAGCGGCATCCCAGGTTCACCATCCCCAAATGTCGCAGACCCGCGTTCGACTCCCATGCCGAGGCACGATGGGCTTCGATTCCCTTTGGCGCTTGAGTGGTCCGGTATTCGAGTTGCGACTGAGGCGGGAAGCAGAGCGCTCACGCGCCGCTTCCCGCCTCTCTCCCGGCCATGTCTCGTCTTGCTCAGGCGTTCGAATGCCTCGAACGTTGGAACGTCAACACCGTCGCCCACACGGCACGCCGTCGTGCGGCGCGTTCATGCGTCGCGGCCGACTTGGCAAGTACGACGATTGGAAGTTCGGGGTCGGCGAGCCGGATGGCCCGAATCGCCCGGGCCATCGGTTCCCTGAGCGCGGAAGGGTCGAGTAGAACGAGGGCGGCGGCGCCCCCCAAATGGATACGCACGTCGTCGACCAACCGGATCTTCCAGCCACAAAGGCCGAGCAATTGCTCAAGCCGTCGATAGACATCGACGGGGGCCCCAGCCACGAGAATAGTGTCCGTCTCTCTCTCTATCTCTCTCTCTGTCCCTCCCTCTCTCTGGCAGAAAGCTTGTGCCGGCGGGCGACCGCTTCCAGACCCGTGCGCTGTTTTTCCGTTGCGCATCACAGCCAAGTTTCCCGCCGCTCATCCCGCACCCACAGCCCCCATTAGCAGAGCTCAACCCCACAATGTCAGCGAGTGTCTCTCGTTTATCGCCATTCCCGCATACGGCGGATGCGCGGCGACTCGGATGCATTCATGCATAGGGCAACCGGGCATTGGGCGATCGTTCAGATTTCGTTAATTTATCGTTAATGTCCGTCCCGCGTGCAGCATCCGGATTCCTTGTCGGATGTTCGAATTCGATCGAATTCGGAGCGCCGCTGCTTGGCGCACTGTTTGTCATTGCCTTAGGTGATCGACGGGCCGGAGTTGCCGCCGCAAGAGCTTAGGAGCCCGGCAGAAACAATCGATGCCGTCATGGAAATAGGTCGCCGCAGCCCGGTGTTCGTCCGGCACGATGGGCGAGATGGATCGAGTTCGGGCAAAATACGAGCAGCTTCGTTGGGTCATGGATGAGCGTGTCACGCGGCTTTGGGCGGCCGCGGAGCCAGAATCGCTTGAACGCGGTGGAATTGCGGCGGTGGTCGAGGCGACGGGGATCAGCAAGTCGCGGATTCGTGCCGGAGTGCGTGACTTGGTCGAGCTAGCGCTTCATCCGCCGGTCGAAGCGGCGCGAGACCAACGCATCCGGCCTCCTGGAGGTGGTCGGCCCGAGCTGATCGAAAGCGATCGGACGCTGGTGAGCGACCTCGAGTCGCTCGTGGATCCCGTGACGTGCGGCGACCGGGAGTCTGCGCTGCGCTGGACGACGAAGAGCAAGGCAAAGCTCTCGCGGAACTGGGGCCCGGCCCTCGGCGATACCGCCGGTCTTGCCCCGCGCCACTTGGCGCGCCATGCTATGCCACATGGCACCAACCGCCTCCACCGAGAAAACCCAGGCCGAGCGCATCCATGCGCTGCTCGGGGGACAGCGAACCTTCCGCCTCCGCAAAGGGCCCACGCTTCTCGGGCTCCACGAAGCCGCGGTCCATCGCCTTCCTGTCGATGTCATCGACACGCTCGGCGAAAACCTCGGCACCCGGCGGGAGGCCATCCTGCAGACCATCGCGGTCTCGCCGCGCACGCTGGCCCGTCGCCGGAAAGAGGGAGTCCTCTCCGCCGAGGAGTCAGACCGCGCCGTGCGAATCGCCCGAATTGCGGCATTGGCCGAGGACGTCCTCGGTGGGCGCCGCGAGGCCGTCGAATGGCTGCGGCAGCCCAACCGATCGCTCGGCGGCTACGCTCCGCTCGAGCTGGTTCGAACCGACACCGGAGCGGCGATGGTTGCCGACGTCCTTGGCCGGCTCGAGTATGGCGTATTCGGATAGTGCCGCTCGTCTATCGTTTGGTCCGCAAGAAATACACGAAACGAGCCGACCTTTTGGCTGGCGAGGGAGCAGCGCTCGTCGGCGGGCGCTGGAACGAGAAGGGAACGCGCCTCGTGTACGCGTCATCGCATGTGTCGCTCGTCACGCTCGAGGCGCTAGTGCACGCGAGCACTCTGCCGAAGGACGTGGTACTCGTCTCTCTCGACATTCCGGATAACGTGGTCATCCGTCGCTGGCGCGCTAACACACTCCCCCGTGGGTGGGCGGAGTATCCTTTCCGAACCGCGACCCAGAAGCGCGGCACGGCCTGGGCACGTGCTGGAAAGGCGCTTGCCGTGTGGGTGCCGTCGGCAGTTGTGCAATCGGAATGGAACTGCCTGCTCAATCCGATGCACCCGGACGTCAAGCGCGTGAGAGCAAAGGTGCTGGGGCGCTTTCGCTTCGCCCCGCGGCTCAGGCCTTAGCGATTGGTCCAGGATCGGTGCGACGGCAGCAACAGGTCAGCCCGTGCAATCGACCAGCCGATACGTAGCAGAGCGGCGAGCACACGTCCGGCTTTCGTGGACCGCCATTCAGCCATCAAGCAGCCTTGGCCGCGACGAACTCCACGCTGAGGAGGGTTTTCGGGTCCCGCTCGCCATGCTGAATCTCATCGGCCAATACCTCGAAGGCGAGAGCCTGTGCTTTCGCCATCGCTTGCTCCTGTGAGTCGCCGTAGACGTGTACACCGCCCAGCTCCTCGACACTAGCAATCCAACGGCCGTCCGCCTCGCGATCGAACGCGATCGTGAGTGTCATGTCGCCTCCGTTTAAGTCCCTCGAGAAGATAGCACCCCCTTCTCACCGGTACCAACAACCTATGGGCTCACAGCTCTTGCAAGCCGGCACGCGCACCTCTGTCGGGCGGACGCGAGTCAGGCGTCGACCTCGTCGGATTTGGGTCCACAGGATCCGACGCAGCCGTCTTTCCTCCGACATCTTCAATGCGCGGGTTCGGCGGCGGCCTTGATCGCGCGGATCGGGAGCCACATCGCCGTTGGTCGCGGGCGCGCCTCTGACTGGCCCTCGAGTGGCTCGAAAGGCGTGAAGCCATACTTCGCGTAGAACTCGACGGCGCCGGGCTTCGCGTCGACGACGACCCCGGCGCAGCCGACCTCGTCGGCTATCTTCGAGGCGAGGCTGAGCACGAAGCGCAGGAGCTGTCCCTCCGAGGCCCATCGACTGCGCCGACTTGTCGACCGCGGCGCAAGCCCGAGCACCGGCACGGGCTAGCGGGGCAGCTTCTTCCGCGCGCGCTCCGGGAGGTCCTCGATGCCGATGTGGCGTGGAGCGACCGTGGCGAAGCCGAGGATGCGGCCGCCATCGACTGCGACGTACGTCACTCCGAGGTACTGCCGAAACTGGTTCTGGCCGGCATACCGGTGGAAGAATCGGTCGAGCTCCTCGTCGCCCGACTGGAAGGCCGAGCGGTCGCCCGCGATAAAGCGAGCGATGTGGTAATTGGGCAGCCCAGAATCTCGGCTCGCACGTCATCGCCGAGTTCCAACAAGCCCTCTTGGGTAGCTTTGCGGCCGGCTGGGAAGCTCCGGGGGTGATCGATCTGCTTCTGGAACGAACGCCGCAAGTCTGGGCCTTTTTCTCGAGCCATTGGTCGTCAGGACGCAGGCAACATGGTAAATTGGCGCAGTGGTGCAGGAAGTTCAGAGAGCAACTCGCAGGCACATGACCTTGGCTGAGTGGGCCGAGCTACCTGAAGATGAACCGGGCGAACTGGTGGCTGGTCTCTTGGAGGAGGAAGAGGTGCCCGACTACCTTCACGAGCTGGCGGTTGCTTGGCTGATACATGCACTCTATCGCTGGGCGATTCCGCGGGGAGGCCTGGTCGCTGGGTCGGAGGCGAAATTCGCCGTGCGGGGGCAACAAGGCCGGAAGCCCGATTTGTCGATGTACTTCGCGGGATCGCCCCAACCTACCCGACGAGGGCTCGTGCGCACGCCACCCGATGTCGTGGTCGAAGTTGTTTCCCCCAAACCGCGTGATGTGCGGCGCGATCGCGTGGAGAAGATCGACGACTATGCCGCGTTCGGCGTGCGATACTATTGGATCCTCGATCCCGAGATCCGCAGCTTCGAGGTGTACGGGCTCGGGTCCGATCGAAGGTACGTGCACGCGCTCGGCGCCGCGGCCGGCAGGATCCCGATTCCCGGTTGCGCCGAGCTCGAGCTCGACCTCGACGATCTCTGGACGCCGATCGATCGCCTTCCTGCCGAGGGTGGCTCGACGGACTGAGGCGATCGGAACGACGGGGGCCACCGTCGAGGCGCCGTTTTGGGGAGCTCTCTATCAAACGAGCATTGCGGGTCGTGTGGGACGGGAGGCGTCGATCAAGACGTACTCGACTTGGTGTGCCGCCCGAAGGGCTTCAAGACGCGCTTGGCCGGAGCCCGAGTTCGGCGGCGACGCCGTGAACCGCGCCGCGATGGGCTAGCCGACACTTCGGAGATGAGCACATCGGCCGGAATTCCCCATCTCGATGTGGAGCCTGCGGATCATGGGAAGTGTGAGCGATCGCCTTCTCGAGAGAATTTCGGATACGCGTGCGCGTGAACCGATCAGCGGCTCGAGCTGCCGGCGGGTCCAGCCGAGCTGTTCGCAACGAGTGCGGATCGCTTCCACGGCGTCGAGAGGCAGAACGGGGAACGCTCGTTGTTCATAGGCGTCGACCAACGTTGCCAGCGCATCGAGCTCCTGCTCCTCTATGGACCCAGGTCGGGGATTCCACAGCTGTTCGATACGGCGCAGGGCCCCGTTGTGAGACTCAGTCCTTCCCGCAGCGAGCCGTGCTCCTTGCTGGCTTGCCGGTCAACGACCGGCATGAGAAGATCTCCTCGTGATGTCGACTGCTGCAGCGTACGAGGAAACGATCTCGCTTCCGCGAGCAGTTCGGTTCCCGGTCGAGCTCGTCCCGCCGGAGGGTTTCGATCCAGAGCGGCTCCCCACCTGGCCGCAGGTTGCGGGCCGACTCGAGTACGTGGACGGGAGACTCCTCTACATGCCCCCCTGCGGAGACGTGCAGCAAGATACGGTGACCGATCTGGTGATCACGCTGGGTGCCTGGGTGCGTTCGCATCCTGGCTTCGTACTCGGTACGAACGAAGCAGGCATGCGGCTCGCCGGTGCGACGCGGGCCGCGGATGCCGCCATATGGTCCCGTGCGAGAGCCGGGCCGTATACGGGTGGGCTCCGCCGAACGCCGCCGCTGCTCGCCGTCGAGGTAGCTGGGGCGGGCACCGACGAACCGGAGGCGCTGCTTCGGGACAAAGCGCGGTGGTACCTCGCGGCAGGCGTTGCAATCGTCTGGCTCGTGTTGCCGGAAAGCCGAGAGGTCGTGGTGATCACGCCTGCAGACGAGCGCCGTTTTGCCCAAGGCGACGCGATCGCCGAGCACCCCGAGCTCCCGGGTCTCGCACCTCTCGTCAGGGACCTGTTTCGGCAGGCCGACGAACGATAGTTCTGGACGTACGCAAGGACTCTACAACGGAAGTACGGGTTAGCCCGTTGAAGATTCGTCCGCGGTGCGAGGGAGGAACAATCGGCTCACCTCGATCTCGATTGCAGCAAACGGCGCAATTCGCGCGCTAGCTGTCTCGTCCCATGCGCCGAGTTCGACCCAGCGACCGTCTTTCAGCTCGAGCGCCTCGACCGTTCGTGCATCGGGATCGATGATCCAATAGTAGGCAACGCCGTGACGTGCGTAGAGCGCGCGTTTGGCGACACGATCCAGCGCAGCAGTCGAGGGCGATGCGATTTCGCACACCCAATCGGGCACCACATCGATCGGCCGCAGGTTTCCGGGGCGCGGCAACCGTTCTCGCCGCCATCCCGCCAGGTCTGGACGCACGATGTCGTGAGGAGCCAAGCGTAGGTCGATCTCCACGAAAACCCACCAGCCGCCCGGCCCCCCTCGACCGTCGTCGTCATCGAACGGACCGCCGACGAACCTTCGCAGCGCACCTTGCGCCTTGGAATGGCGAGGCAGGGGTGCGGGAGCCGTGATGACTTGTCCCGCCACAATCTCGGCTCGCACGTCATCGCCGAGCGTCAGCAGAACATCGTAGGTTGCGAGCTTTCCGGCGGGCTCGGACATCCCGTTCAGCCTAGCATGGCGCAAGTTCGGTCAGTCGATATCGGTCGATGGTTTCGTGGCGACGGTTTCACTTGGTGCGCTCCGCTGTGTAGTCGCTTGCACCGGCGGCGGGTCTGGCCCCACGCTCACAAGCGCGTCGGGCTCGCTCGTGTATGCTGGTCGAGCCCTTTCCTCCGCCGCATCCTTCGCTGGTTGCCCAGCGTCGGGTCGGCGAGTTCGGCGGCAGCGTCGGCGTGGTATGCTGAGCCCGATGTCTGAATCCGAGACGGGCGGCGAAAAGTTTCTGCGCGTGGTCGGCCGGCGAGCGAGGCCGCAGCCAGGGGCGCCGCCGTCGCCGAGCGCGCGTCGGGCCATGAGCGAGATGGCAAGGTACCGGACACGCGCGCCGAAGGGCATCTTCTTTTATCGCAGCCACGAAGAGGCGAATCGCGACCGAGATCATTGGATCGTGGACGCGATGGTCGACAAGCTGCAGCATGGCTGAATACACACGGCCCGCGACCTGGGACGACCTGAAGCTCGTCGCGGGTCACCTGAACGACGCTGGCGTCGAATACGCGCTCATCGGCGGCTACGCAATCGCCGCACACGGGTATAACCGCTTTTCCGAAGACCTCGACATTCTGGTCAACCCCTCGAAGGAAAACACCAAGAGGTGGATCACCGCGTTGGCGAATCTCCCCGACGGCGCCACGAAGGAGCTCCTCGGTCAAGAAGACATTTTCGAACGTGAAGGTCGGTACGCGATCCGCGTCAACGACGAGTTCACAGTGGACGTCATGCCCTCGGCGTGTGGGCACGATTGGGAAGAATTGAAGCAGTACGTCACGCAAATCGTTATCGACGAGGTGCCGTTGAGAGTGCTTGGCCTCGACGGGCTCATTCTGACCAAGCAGGGGATGCGCGACAAAGACCGCGCCGATCTGCGGGTGCTGCAAGAAGCGTTGGCTCGCCTGAGGGCTTGACCCGAACCTCTCGCCAAGATTTGAAGCTGAGGATTCCGCACGTGTAGCAGGACAGTCTTTCCGCGCGCTAGCCGGGGTTGCATGGCCTTCGAGTGTGCCACACAGGTGAGGGGCATCAGGCGCCGAGGGGAGTATACTCAGCCACCATGCAGCGCCTGGTCTTCGAATCGACGGAAAGCCTCAGCCAGGAAGAGTTTGCCAGCTTCGCCGCTGAACGCGAAGCCGCTGGCGATACGAGCCACTACGAGCTCTTGAACGGGAGAGTTGTGATGAATCCCCCGGCCGGGTATCCCCACGGAAGAGTAGGCAGCAAGATCCAGGTCCTGCTCGGTACGTTCGCGAGCCGGCATGACGCGGGCGAAGTGTTCGACTCGAGCCAAGGCTTCGAGTTGGCGTCGGGCGATACCGTCGAGCCAGATCACAGCTTCGTTTCGAAAGAGCGGTGGGCCTCCATGAACCCCGTCGTCGGTCAGTTTCTGAAGATCGCGCCCGACTTGGTCGTCGAGGTTCTCTCGACCCGCACGGCTTCGCAAGACCGCGGCGAGAAGAAAGCTATCTACGAGCGGAACGGAGTGCGCGAGTATTGGCTCGTCGATCCCCGGACGCGCAACATGACCGTTTTCGTTTTGCGAGATGCCCGCTACGACGAGGGACGCGTCGTCTCGGAGAGCGAACGTCACGAGTCCCTCGTGCTCTCCGGCCTCGGGTTCACCGTGAGAGAGCTGATGCCGTAAGGCTACTTTAGCGCGCCGTCGGAGCAGAAGGGATCGTCCCAGCACATCCGCGCGCGGGTGTGACAGCCGCCGCCGATATCGCGAGGATCGGTGGCCGACCATCGAAGGCAATGCGTCAGCGTGTCTTCGGCATGGTCGCAGGCGGCGCAGTCGTTCGCGCCGGCGCACGGATTCGCCTTGAGGCAACCCGTGTACGCGTCGGCTTCTGCTTGACACACCGCGGCGATGCACACCTCTTTCCAATCGTTGTTGCATTTGCGGCACGCGGGATTGAGCTCATCGAGCGCCCGCAGACATGCGGCATCGTTGCCACAGGCGCAGTTGGCCTGGCCCATGGCTTCGGAGCACACCGGTCCATGGTCGCCGGCGTCACGCCGATCGGCGACGTGGTCGACGCAGACCGCGTTGCGCGCGGTGCTCCTGCATCGGCTGAGCACCGCCTGGCAGGCCAACGTCGGCGGGTTGCCTTCCTTCTCGACCGTCGCGCAAATCTCGTTGCAGTTCATCGTGCAGGTCAGCACGCCGACGTAATCGAACTCGGCACCGCACTGCTTTCGACAAGAACCGCAGGGGTCCGCGCACAGGCTGAAGAAGTGGTCGCACATCGTGCTTTCGCAACCGAGCGGCGCCGCTACCGACGCAACCGCTGGGGCGTCATCGGGCGCGGAACTGCAGCCGCCGGCCAACAGGCTCACGCCGAGCCAAGCTAGGAAAGTCCAGATACCGAACCAAGAGCGGTTCGCTACACCACCCTGCGACCCCCCTGCGTCCGTGAGTCGCTGATGCATCGTGTGTGAGTATCACACATGCGATTACAGACTGCCATCAGCCAGACGGCAAACGTTTGAACATATCGCTTTCAAGAATCCAGCACGAAGAAAAGTTTCTCTCGCGACTGCCCTTTACCATTACTGCGTCAGATCTTGGCCATGACAGATCACGATCGGCAATTGCCGCGTGTCGGCCAGGTAAGTTACGGCGAGGCCGTCGGAAGATGGGCATCAGACGGCATCGACCGTCAGGCCTCGTCTCGGCCGCTTCGCCGGTAGTCAGTTCCGCCTGTGCGGTCAGTACTTTAGATGGCGTATGGCTACTCCGATGAAACGATCTGGTAGCGAGGATTTGACGCAGTAACGTTACTCGGCGCGGCCCTTCGGGCCGGCCTGCGATTGCGATTCAGAACTCCGTTTGAACGCTCATGAACGCCCCCGATCGCATCGGTTCGATCCCGAACGATGTCTTGGACCCCTTGCCCGGCTTGGTAGGTTCCTCGGCCGGAAGGGGTACCGAAGGGCGTGTCGCGAAGACGATGATCGCACCAATGGTGGATGCCACCGCGACGCCGAGTCCAATATCGGCGATGAGGAGCTTGGTCTTGACCGAGTTCACTTCGGTCGTCGAGCAAAACGGCTTGCAACCCGTAAGAGATTTCGCGTCGTTGTTGTACTGGGTTTTTCCCATGGTGCCGAACGCGGCGAAGACGCCGATGCCGGCGAGCGCGGTGCCCGCCAAGATATAATCGAGCGTGGGAATCGGGCGGTAGCTCGGAGGTTCTGCCCCGGGTTTTTCGTCGACGGGGGTGCCGAACTGCACGTTGATGATGCGGTTCTTTTCCCCCTCTCCCATCAGGACCTGCTGCTCGATGGGGGGCCACGGCGAAAGGTCGAAGCGAAACATGTGAATCCCCGGGTTGAGCTCGATGGCCCTTCCATCGAGGCGCGTCAAAGCGACCTGGCCGTCGATGGTCACCTTGATGTTGAACTCGTCTTTCTTGTTGACCTTCGCCGAGATGACAACGGAAGGGATGATCCGGTCGAGCTGCCCCAGCCACTCGACGCAGTCGGCCCGCACGAAGGAGGGGCAGATGTCGCGAGAGCACATCAAGAGCGCTTCGCGCGCTTCTCTCAGCTTGGTGCTCTGCTTCAGAATCTGCGACTGCTCGTGTTGCGTGAGGCACTGCTTTTTGCCGGCGGCCACGTCTTCGGCCTGCGCGTGAGCGACGTCGACGGTCATCAACCCGAAGGACGCCAAGAGAATAAGCCAAACCGATCGCAACGACTCCGTGTTCGTCACCATGCCCCTTTCGAAGATCCTACCCTGGTTTCCCCCCGGCTATCAAATATTTACACGGATCTACATGCACTCGGCCCGGTAGCGCTTGATGCCGCGTGCATCGACGAAGTAGGGCGGATTGCAGTCCGCTTTGGCAGCCGCGGGCGAAGGTGCCGCCTGCTGCTGAGCGGGCGCCGCAGCCGGCGATGGCGACGAGGGGCGCGCCGCCGAAGTTCGACTGCTCCCCGCGCGAGCCGGGGCGGGAGCAGGGGCGGCCTCTTTGGTCTCTTTCGCCGGAGCTTTCGAGCGCTCGAGCTTCAGCGCGATGTCGGCGTCCCTGTCGAGCACGATAGCCGCGCTGGTCGTCGTGTAGCCTTGCGCTTCGGCGCGAATCGTGTGCTGCGTGCCGTCGGCAGCCATGATGCGCGAGAACGGATTGGACGAGAGCTGCTCGTTATCGAAGTAAAGCTTTGCCTCCCCCGGGGACGCCGAAAGCTTGATGGACACTTTTTCGGGAGGGCGGTTCTCCGACGGCGTGTCGGGGCGAGCGGCAACACCCTGTGGAGCCATGGCATCGACGCCGTCCGCAGGCTGTTTCACCGCGAACTTCCAGGCCAGAAGAAATGCCATCATGGCGGCCGCTCCGCCGATCCACGGCAACCACGCGACCGTCTTGCTGCGGGGAAGCGTAATCTCTTCGATCGAATCGCTGATGATGGCCGGGCCGACGGCCGACGTGGAGAGCGTGATCGTCGGTGCGTGCGCCAGCATCTGCGCTGCCTGGTACTCGGCCCAGCTGAGCGACGCGACGCGCGAGAGCTGCGCGTCGACGATCGCCTTCGTCTTCAGCCGAACGTCCTCGAAGAGCTGATGTACCAGCTTGCCGATTTGACGATTGGTCACCCGCGCATCGTCACCGAGCTGCTGAAGGAAGAGGTCGAGATCGAGCTCCAACTCGGCGGCCGTCGAATAGCGCTGGTCGCGATCGCAAGAGAGCGCCTTCATGCAGATGCGCTCGAGCTCCTCGGGCACTTCCGACCGCCGTTCGTGGGGCCAGGGGATCTCCCCCTTGAGGACGCGGTTCATGATCGTGACGTCGGAGTGACCTTTCCAGAGCCTCTCCCCGGTCGCCGCTTCCCAGAGCATGACGCCCACCGCGTAGATGTCGGCCCGCCGATCGATCGTCTTGCCGGCGATCTGCTCGGGGGACATGTAGCGCACTTTGCCTTTGATGATCCCCGCTTGGGTCTCGATGAGCGAGGTGCTGAGCTTGGCGATGCCGAAGTCGAGGACCTTGACCGTCCCATCGAAGGTCACGAATATGTTGTGCGGCGTCATGTCTCGGTGCACGACACCGAGGGGCGTCCCGTCGAAGTCCGCAAGCTCGTGCGCGCAGTGCAGACCCTGCAGCGCTTCGGCGACGATGCGAAGGTGCATGGCCAGCGAGAGCCCTCGGCCACGCCCTCGAACCAGGAGGTTCGAGAGCGGCTGCCCCTGCAGGTACTCCATCACGATCATCGGCAAGCCTTGGTACTCGGCCACCTCGTTGGTCTGCACGATGTTCGGATGGTTGAGGCGCGCCGCCAGCCGGGCCTCGTTCAAGAACATCGCGCGAAACTCCGGGTCGTTGCCCAAGTTTCTCTTGAGCGCCTTCAGGACGACGAGCTTGTTGAAGCCATTCGGGCCATGCGCGACGGCGAGGTACACGTTGGCCGTGCCGCCCTGCCCCAACTCGACCAGAACGCGGTATTTGCCCTCCGTGGCTTCGGGCTCACTCAGCTCTTGTACGGCCGCCATCGACGTCCTCTGCATATTGTACACTCGCGCGGCTCAGTCTCCACCCGCTTTGAGAAAAGAGACAACGTTGCTGACTTGCGGCGCGGAGCCGGCTTTGGGATCAGTGCACGCTGCGTGCCGTTGCCGGTTTCATGTCAGCGGGAGGACCTCGAGTGCGACCTCACCAGACACTTTGCCCCCCGGCAATGCTGGACACATGGGGAACGCCGAAGAGTTCGTGTAGATCGTGCCCGCGAGCTGGCACCAACGGAAACAACTTCCACCAGCCGAGGCCGCTCCACTCGGCTCGGCGAACGCAAGCCGTTTGCGTTTCAAGCGCAACTGCCTTTCACAGATCGCGCAAAGCGGATGCGCATTCGCCCATCTGAGAAGAGCAGTAGTGGGGCGTTGGCGCACCGCATTCGACAATTGGGCCCCTAGAGTGTGGACGAGCTCATCCTCGGCACAAATTTCTGCGGGCGGCATACGCGTTGCTTGTGGCTGTACAGCGATGAAGGGTGTCACGAGTCTCCGGCTCTTTGATTCACGGCAGGTGTCGCGCGTCTCCGTCGAATCCGTCGACGAAAGCGCGCCGAGAGGATCCCTGCCACCGAGAGATACGTACATCGGCGCCGAACTGCGAATGTCGACTTCGCCGAGGATGAAGGATCATGGCTTCTGAGCTACGAAACGAGGCGGATCCGTCGGCCGCGATGAGCAGCAAGGACGACGACGAGCCTTTTGAGTCTGGTGAGCGGGCTGCACGTTGCGTGGGCTGCGGTATCGTGCCCCCTCCCACCGAGACGAACTACACGCTCATCAGTCCTCAGCACGGCTGGCGCTTGCTTCGTACATTCGACAAAACAGGGCGCAAGGTGATGCAATGGCGGTGTCCCTCGTGCTGGGCGAACTACCGCCAGAAGGCGGCCAACGCACGCATCAAGCTTCGCTAGCCAACGACCGCAGCCGGGCCGAGTAACATAAGCGAACGGTAAGGCAGGTCGTCCGCCAAACCCGAGTTGCTATTCCGAAGCGGGGAGCGATAGGATCGCTTCGAAGGGGGCACGGGCAAGCACAGCCAGGATCTGCTCCAGCCGTTGTTGCTATGCAGCGGTAAGTGTTAGAGTCTAGGCTAGCCAATGACAGCGGTGCACGGGATCAAGGAGGGAGAAGCACCCGAAGGCAAATACCGAGTCCTGGTGGAGCTCGGACAGGGGGGAACTGCCAACGTGTACCTCGCTGTCGCACGTGGGCCGGGCGGGTTCAACAAGCTCGTCGTTCTGAAGGCGCTGAAGCGCGATCTCAGTAACGATCCCGAATTTCGCAACATGTTCTTGAACGAAGCGCGGCTGGCGGCGCGCCTCAATCATCCGAACATCGTGCAGACCAACGAGGTGGCCGAAGATCAGGGCCTGCCGGTGATCGTGATGGAGTACCTGGAAGGGCAGCCCCTTTCCAATCTCTTAATCCGAGGCCGCGGCGGCGCACTCACGGTGGCCATGCACCTTCGCATTATCGCCGACGCGCTTCAGGGTCTGCAGTGCGCGCACGAGCTCTTGGATTTCGACGGCACGCCTCTCGGCGTCGTTCACCGCGACATGACGCCGCACAACGTGTTCGTCACCTTCGACGGACAGGTCAAGGTGCTCGACTTCGGGATCGCCAAGCTCGGGGCGTCGCTCGTCGAAACACAAGCCGGCATTATCAAGGGCAAGCTCCGCTACATGCCGCCCGAGCAGATCTCGGGCGACCCCGTCGATCGCCGCGCGGACCTCTACGCCGTCGGCGTCATGCTGTGGGAGGCGGCGGCCGGCGAGCGACTCTGGAAGGGTCAAGCCGACGCCGCGATCATGAACAAGGTCTTGAACGCGGAGATCCCTTCCCCGCGCACCGTCAACCTCGAAGTGCCCGAGCAGCTCGAGAAAATAGTGATGAAGGCCTTGGCGGCCGATCGCGAGCAACGTTACAGCAGCGCAGCCGAGCTCGAACAAGACATCGATCAATACGTGTCCACTCTCGGCCCGCCGATCACCAATCGGCAGATCGGCAAGGTGGTCGCCACGCTCTTCGAGGACGTTCGAACGAAGACCAAATCGCTGGTCGATGCGCAATTGAGCAAGGTGGCGTCGCTCACGTGGGCCGAGTACCAAGCTTCCCAGCTGCTTGCCAACGCGCCCACGATGACGTTTTCGAACTCGACCAACAGCAACACCATCAGCGACTCCGGATCGGTCGACGTCTTGTCGGGCGCAACGAGGCGCGGCCGCCGGCTCGCGTGGGGGCTCGGAGCTGCCATCGCCATCATCGCCGTCATGGCCTGGAAGATGGCCGCGCGCGACGAGAAAGATCGCCGTGCTCTCGAGCAGCCAGCTCCGGCGCCGGCGACGTTACCAGAGCCTCCCGAAAAAAGTCCCGCCGCCGACCGCGTGCTGATCCGCATGTCGGCCGTGCCCAACGAGGCAAAACTTTTTTTCGACGACGAACAACTCCCCTCGAATCCTTTCGCCCGCGCGATGACTGCCGATGGCTCGCACCACGTCGTTCGTGCCGAGGCTGCTGGGTACGCGACCGGTAGCACAGCCGTCGTGCTTGAAAGAGACGCCGATGTGGTGCTGACGCTCGAACGAGCGAAGAAGGCGGAGCCACCTGCACCGCCCAACAAGGGAGGATCGAGGCCTCCGCCTCCGCGAACGTCGCCGCCTCCGGCGTCGCCGCCGCCGGCGAATCCTCCGCCGCCACCGGCCAAACCCGACTGCAACCCGCCCTACTACGTCGATAGTCACGGCATCAAGCGCTACAAGGCTGAGTGCATGTAGGGACGTTGCACTGGTCATCGATGTGACCAGCTCGAAAATGCGAACGCGGTGCGTCGCAGAAAAAAACCGAGCGGCTCCTTTTTTCGCGGACGTCGCGCGACGCTGGGCTATGATTGGATAACCGTGCGAGAATGCCGTGCTATGGGGGAGGCGCGTTTGACTTGCGGCTGTATCGCGCGGTGGAAGAGGTTCTGAGTTCATGCGGGAGACGCTTCCGCCGCCACGTGCCCCACGAGTTTCTCCGGACGCTTCAGCCGATCCACGTACGCAGCCGCTGCGGCTGGTCGTCTGCTCGTCGGATACCGTCCGATCGCATCGCCTCGTTCCGGGCAGCACGTACACGATCGGTCGAAAGCACGACAACGACATCGTGATCGGACACGACGCCGTGTCGCGATTGCACGCCAGGATTCACGTGTCGGAGCGGATCGAGATCGAAGACGCGGGCAGCCGCAACGGCACCCGAGCCAACGGTCAACAGCTCGCGCCCGGAGTCCGCTTCGCCGTGCAGCCCGACGCCATCATCCAGATTGGTCCAGCCACGCTCTTCGTTCTGGAGGGAATGCCGTCCGAGAGGGCGAGCGCGACCATGCGCGCGGCGTTGGCTGTCGAACCGCCGCAACCACCGATCGACGAGCACTTGCCGCCCGGGCTCATCCTGAAAGACGGGCGTATGAACGCCCTCTATCAGAGTGCACGCGTCATCGCATCCAGCAGCATCAGCGTCCTCATTCTGGGCGAAACCGGCGTCGGCAAAGAGTTGCTGGCCCAATCGATTCACGCAATGTCTCCGCGCCACAAGCGCCCCTTCGTCAAATTCAACAGCGCTGCTCTGCCCGAGGCGCTCGTCGAAAGCGAGCTTTTCGGGTACGTGCGCGGCGCGTTCACCGGAGCCGATCGATCGAAGCCCGGCCTTTTCGAAGCGGCGGATGGCGGAACGATCTTCCTGGACGAAGTTGCCGACCTGAGTCTCGCAGCACAGACGAAGTTGCTGCGCGTGGTGGAGACCGGCGAGCTCCTGTGCGTCGGCGCGCTGAAGCCCAAGGCGGTGGATGTACGAGTGGTCTCGGCGACCAACCGCGATCTGAACGGGCTGATGGCGGTGGGACAGTTCCGAAAAGATCTCTTCTATCGTCTCAACGGGATCACCGTGAACATCCCGCCCCTGCGCGAAAGGCCGGCCGACATTCCGGCCCTGGTCGAGTCGTTCAGCAAGCGTTACGCCAAGGGCGCTGGGCTGCCCGCTCCGGACTTCAGCCCCGAGGCGATGGCCGTTCTATGCGCTTACCGGTGGCCGGGCAACGCGCGCGAGCTGAAGAATGTCGTGGAACGAGTGGTGCTGCTGGCGCAGAACCGCTGCGTGTACGTGGAGGATCTCCATCTCGACCTGGAACCGGAGGCTCGGCCGACGAGCGTTCCGGGCGATGGGATCACCAAGGTCATTCAGAACACGCTCATGCAAAGGCCCGATCCGTCGGAGACGACGAACGACTCGCGTCCGGCGGATCTTGCGGACGAGCTACGCAAAGAGCTCGCCAAGCAAGACCGGCAACGCATCGTCGATGCGTTGGCCCAGGCCAATGGCAATCAAGTCGTTGCGGCCCGCTTGCTCGGTCTGTCGCGCCGCACACTGGTCAACCGCCTCATCGCCTATTCGATCCCGAGGCCGCGTCGCGGGCGTAGCGAAGCCGTCTGATCGCATCGTGCCTCGCTCTCACGCGCTGGCCGGCGGGGGCAGTCTCGACCTTTACGACAACTGGCTCGCGCCCGACGAGACGAGCGAGCTCTTTGCGGCGCTGCGCGACGACGTAGCGTGGCGGCAGGAGCGCATCCGCATCGCAGGGCGCGAGTACTTGCAGCCCCGACTGATTGCGTGGTTCGGCGATCCCGGTGCTTCGTACACCTACTCGGGCCTGAGGTTGGCGCCCGATCCGTGGTCGGCGCGGCTGGCGCAGCTCCGACGGCGCGTCGAAGAGCAGGCGCAAACGGCGTTCAATAGCGTGCTCTGCAACTACTACCGCGACGGCAACGACTCGATGGGCCTTCACGCCGACAAAGAGCCGGAGCTCGGTCCGAACCCGGTGATCGCTTCGGTCTCGCTCGGTGCCACGCGGCGCTTCGTCCTGCGGCATGTGAAGGACAACGCAGGCCGCCTCGACCTGGATCTGCCCGGTGGCAGCCTGCTCGTGATGGGCGGAACGGCGCAGCACTTCTGGCGCCATGGCGTGCCGCGGCAACTCCGGGTCACCGAGGGGCGCATCAATCTCACGTTTCGCCGCATCTTGCGCTAACACGACTGCCGCAGATTTCCGCTACCAGATCGATCATCGGAGGCGCCATAAGGCCACTTGAGCTGGGGTGTGGCTCTTATCGAGCGGCGCCGTGAGCTGGGCGTGTCTGCTTTCGAGCGACGGCCGAGGTAAGTATACTTACCTCGGAAATGGCGCGAGAAAGCACTCTCGCTGGACCCCGCACGCGTAAGCAACTTGTCGTAGGGTCTGCGCCCTTCCGGAATCATGCTCAAAGAGAGCCACACCGCTTGAGCTGACCGAAGGCGGATTTCTCGGTGCTTCGCCGCGAGACTGGCCAGGCGTCGCGGCTGTAGAAACGTGCATGGGTGAATTCCGACGGCCTCGCCTCTTCGGCTTCGCCGAAAGCCAGTTCCGCCTCGTATGTTCGGTCAGTACTTTCGTGGGACTATGGCCCCTGCGATGCAACGATCTGGTAGCGAGGATCTGATCCAGTAATGTTAGGGGTTCAGTTCTTTCGTCCTAGCCCCTAAGCTCTCGCCCATGGCTTCGATCCAACGTCGGTACTCAAGGGGGCTCTCGCTGTCTTCTCTCGGGCGCGTCGTCACTTGTGCCGCGCTCGCGCTGGGTGCCTGCCGCGTCGGCGCGCCCGCGTCTCCTCCGGTCTCGACGCCTTCGTCCGCCGGAGCGTCGGCGTCACCACCTTCGGGGCCGCCCACGCCGGCCGAAGCCGAGGCGTTCCTCAAACAGGTCAACGAAGATTTCAAGAAGCTCGAGACCGACGCGGAACGCGCGAGCTGGGTCAAGGCAACGTTCATCACCGACGACACCGAGGCCATCGAAGCGCATGCCCAGGAGCGCCGGATGGAGTACCTCGCGCGAAAGATCAAAGAGGCCCGCCGATTCGAATCGCTGTCGCTCCCGGCCGATGTCGCGCGTCAGTTTTACATCCTGAAGTACTCCGCCGAGCTGCCCGCGCCGAACGACCCCAAAGAGCGGGCCGAGCTCGCAGAAACCGGCAGCAAGCTCGAGAGCATTTACGGCAAGGGCAAGTACTGCTCGCCCAAGCTCAAAGGGCACGGCAAAGACAAGAATGCCGACTGTCTTCCGCTCGAGGAGCTGAGCGCCATTCTCGCCGACAAACGGGACTACGATCTCCTGCTCGAAGCGTGGCGCGGCTGGCACACGATCGCCCCGCCCATGCGGCCTCTCTATCAGCGGTTGGTCGAGCTCGGAAACAAGGGGGCGCATGAGCTCGGTTTTCGCGACATGGGCGAGATCTGGACGGGTCCCTACGATATGAGCCCCGACGAATTCAAAAAGGAGATGGCTCGCCTCTGGACCGAAGTGCGGCCGCTCTACGAGCAGCTGCACTGCTACGTACGGGCCAAGCTCCGCAAGCAATACGGCGAGGCCAAGATCGGCAAGGGCAAGACCCCGATTCCGGCGCACCTCCTCGGTAACATGTGGGCCCAGGAATGGGGCAAGCTCGGGTCGATGCTGGAACCCTACAAGGGGAAGGGTCAGCCCGATATCAGCAAGCAGCTCGTCGCCAAAAAATACGATGCCAAGAGGATGGTCGAGCTCGGCGAGCGCTTCTTCGTTTCGCTCGGCATGGCCTCGCTTCCCAAAACCTTCTGGGACCGGAGCATGTTCACGAAGCCTCGCGATCGCGACGTCGTCTGCCACGCGAGCGCGTGGGACATCAACATGGCCGGGGACCTCCGCATCAAGATGTGCATCAAAATCGACGACGAGGACCTGGTCACGATCCACCACGAGCTCGGACACGACTACTACTTCCAAGCCTACGATCATCTCATCCCGCTGTTCCAGGGCGGTGCCAACGATGGTTTCCACGAGGGCATCGGCGACACGCTCGCGCTCAGCGTCACGCCTTCGTACCTCACGAAAATCGGGCTTTTCGACAAGGAACCCGCGCGCAGCAAGGAGGCGGACATCAATCTCTTGATGCAGCGCGCGCTCGAAGGCATCGCGTTCTTGCCGTTCGGCAAGATGATAGATGAGTGGCGCTGGGACGTGTTCACCGGGAAAACACCGCCCTCCGAATACAATGCGGCCTGGTGGCGGCTGCGCGCCAAGTATCAAGGCGTCGCTCCGCCTGCGCCACGCTCGGAAGAGGACTTCGACCCCGGCGCCAAGTACCACATTCCCGCCAACGTCCCCTACACGCGCTATTTCATTGCGCGCATATTGCAGTATCAATTCCACCGCGCGCTCTGCAAAGTCTCCGGTTACGAAGGCCCGCTCCATCGCTGCTCGATTCATGGCAGCAAAGAAGCAGGACAAAAGCTCGCCGCGATGCTCAAGCTCGGCCGGAGCCGTCCGTGGCCCGATGCACTCGAAGCGCTCACCGGAGAGCGGCGCATGGATGCCACGGCGATCATCGATTACTACAAGCCGCTGACCGATTGGCTTTCCGAGCAGAACAAGACCGAGACCTGCGGCTGGGATTGAACGGCAGCCCCCTTTTTCTTCATCGAACAATCGGTTATCGGTGTCGGATGCCGCTCATCCAAATCTTCACGTCCGCACCCCGTCCGGCTCCGGAAGCGCAGCATGCTCTGCTCTGGGGGCTTTCGCGCGCACTGGCTCGTCATTTCCAGAAATCCGAACAGTGGGTCATGACGTCGCTGGTGCCGGATCTCGCGATGACCTTCGGCGGTACGAGCGATCCTTGTTGTTTCGCGGCGGTCAAGAACGTCGGCCAGCTTCCGCCGGCGCGCGCCGTCGAGATGAGCGAGGACCTATGCAGCCGACTTGCAGACGGGCTCGGCATCGCCAAAGCACGAGTCTATCTCGAATTCACCGAAGCCGAGGGCCGGCTCTGGGGTTGGAACGGGGAGACGTTCGGGTGAACGCGGGAATGCCCGACCTACATCGCCCTCTAAGTAGCCGGTGGGCGAAAGATCGACATCGAATGCCGAATGTCGCAAGATAGTACACGGTACGGTGGCGATGCCTTCGGGCGTGCGGGGACCATGGGCCACAATTCGATGAAGCCAGCGGCGATCTTGATCGTCGACGACAATCCGGCGAATCTGCTGGCGCTTGCCGCCATTCTCGAGCCGCTCGGGCACGAGATCGTCAGCGCTCACTCGGGCGCAGAAGCGCTGCGCTGCGCGTTGGAACGCGAGTTCGCCGTCGCTCTCATGGATGTGCAGATGCCGGGCATGGATGGCTTTCAGACGACGCGGCTGATCAAACGCCATCCGGCCGGCCGCCATTTGCCGATCATCTTCTTGACGGCCATCGATCGCGATACTTCGCACATCTTCCGCGGCTATGAATATGGCGCCGTCGATTATCTAGTGAAGCCTTTCGAGCCGCACATTCTGCGATCCAAGGTTTCCGTCTTCATTGAGCTCTTCATTCAGCGCGATCAGCTGAGGCAACAAGCCGAGCTTCTCCACGCCGAACGATTGGCGAGGGCGCAGGCGGAAGCAAAAATGATGGCGCGAGAGGAGATCCTCGCCATCGTCTCGCACGACCTCGGAAATCCGATCACCGCAGCGTCGACGGGTGCGGCACTTCTTCTTCGGCGCGGCGTCGCCACCGGCGACGAGGCCGTCCAAAAACAGTCGGCGATGGTGCAGCGAGCGCTCGAGCGAATGCACCGACTCGTCAACGACCTGCTCGACGCCTCGCGGATCGAGGGTGGCCGGCTGGCGCTCGACCAGCAAACGCACGAAGCGTCCGACATCGTTCGCCAGGCGATCGACGTGATCTTGCCGATCGCCACCGCGCGAACGCAGCAGCTCACATGCTCGGTGCCCGACCGTCCGATCTCCGTCACTTGCGATCGCGATCGGATTTACCAGGTGCTCTCCAACCTTCTCGGCAACGCCAGCAAGTTCACTCCGGAGGGCGGCCGAATCTCGGCGATGCTCGTCGAGCACGACGGAGAGGTCGAGTTCGGCGTCGAGGACTCCGGTCCTGGTATCGGCGTCGAAGACGTACCGCACATTTTCGATCGCTACTGGCAGGCTGCCGGTCGCAAACGAATGGGATTGGGTCTCGGACTTGCCATCGCCAAGGGAATCGTCTTGGCGCACGGCGGCCGCATCTGGGTGGAGAGCCAGCTTGGATCGGGCAGCACCTTTCGGTTCACGTTGCCCAAGGTGCGAATCGACGCGCATGACCGTGGGGCTTAGGTCCGGTTAGCGCCGAATTGCTGATATTTTGTCCATGGGCCCCTTGTCATCCTTTCTAGTGGACCGGCATACTAAAGAGTGCACCGGATGTGACCGGGCCAGAATCACGCGGGGGGGCGTCAACGCACGCCCATAGAAAGAAGGGGTAACGCCATGGAAGTCGACATGGACCGCCAACTCGAGGGCAGGTCGGTGATGGTCGTCGGCGTGGATTTTTCGGAGACGTCGCACCAGGCGGTCTCCGTCGCCTTGAACCTCGCACGCATTACGCGTGCGCCCGACCTTCATTTCATCCACGTGCTGAGGCCGGTCGCATTGACGGGGCTCAGCGATTGGTCGGGAGCCGTCGAACAATACGAGCGGGCCGTCGAAACGGCACGCCGCGAGCTCGACGCACTCTGCTCATCCGCGATCGCGAAGTACGCTCTGCGAGCCTTTGCCCACGTGCGTACGGGCGAACCCTATCGCGAGGTCGTGCAGCTCGCGAGCGACATCGAAGCCGATCTGGTGATCATCGGCACTCATTCCCGCGCGCGAATGAGCAGGTTCCTACTCGGGTCGGTGGCCGAGAAAGTACAGCGCTACGCACCTTGTCCCGTTCTTACCGTCAAGCCGAAGGAGCGCCCCCAGGCGAGCGACATCGATCCGCCTTGCCTCGCTTGTCACGAGATCCGGGTGGAAAGCCATGGCGCGCGTCTTTGGTGCGACCAGCACATGAACATGGCGCACAGCTTCTTTCCGCCTTCCGAACCGCCCCCCTACGATGGAGCGCTACCCGAGCAGGAGGATAGCTACCGCCCGAACCACAGGAACTCGCGCGGGGAAGCATGAATCGCCGCACGCACGAGTACGCTCTGCTAGTCGAAGACGATCCGGGCGTACGCGAAGGCCTGGCGGAAATCATGCGCAGTGAGGGATATCCGGTCGTCACTTGTCCCGACGCGAAGATCGCGATGGATCTGCTCATCTCGGGGGCGGATCTCCCGTGTGTGATTTTCCTCGATTTCATGATGCCCAACATGGATGGCTGGAGCTTCCTCGACGAACGCAAGAAGCGGTCGTGGCTACGCGACATCCCGGTGGTCGGGATGTCCGCCTCCCAGAAACTGGTCGAGCGAAGCGAACCGCCGGCCGGGGTCGACGATTTGTTGAAGAAGCCATTCAAGGTCGAGAGCATCTTGCGCGCGATCGAAAAGTACTTTCCGGGGCGTTCGATCGAAGCACCACGAAATCTCGGAGCAGGCGGTTAAGAGCTGCGGGGCCGGGGGGCCGAAGAGAAACGAGCTGGCGCTTCGCCTCCCCAACCCCGCAGCCCTTAGCCTCCCGCTCGAGCCCCTGCCCATCGTGATAAGATCCATGGCGTGATGCTGTTTCCCGACATCGCGGCCACCGTGGGCCGAACGCCCATGGTCGAGCTGCGGCGTATCGGCGCGGGTTTGCGTTGCCGCCTCGCGGCCAAGCTCGAATCACGCAATCCGTGTGGCAGCGTGAAGGATCGCATCGGTATTTCGATGATCGAGGACGCCGAGCGTCGAGGGGAGCTTCGCCCCGGCATGACGATCGTGGAGTGCACCAGCGGTAACACCGGTATCGCGCTCGCGTTCCTCGCCGCTGCCCGCGGCTACCGCCTGATTCTGACGATGCCCGAACGAATGTCGGCAGAACGGATTGCACTCTTGCGTTATCTCGGTGCCGAGATCGTTCTGACGCCCGGCACCCTGATGCGCGACGCGCGTTCGCGGGCCGACGAGCTGGCCAAGAACGTCGCCGGCTCGATCAAGGTCGAACAGTTCGACAACCCGGCGAACCCCGAGGTCCATCGGCGCACGACCGCGGTCGAGATTTGGGACGATACCGGGGGCCAGGTCGACGTCTTCGTGGCTGGCGTCGGAACGGGCGGAACCATCACCGGCGTCGGCGAGGTGCTCAAAGCGAGAAAGCCGGACGTGCGTATTATCGCCGTCGAGCCGGAGAATGCGGCCGTCTTGTCCGGCAAAACGCCGCGCAATCACCTCATCCAAGGCATAGGCGCCGGGTTCATTCCCAAAATTCTGAATCGCTCGATCATCGACGAAGTCATCACGGTAAGCGAAGACGCTGCATTCGCGAACTCGCGCCGGCTCGCCCGCGAGGAGGGCATCCTGGCCGGAATCTCGTCGGGAGCCGCACTCGCGGCGGCGCTCAGCGTTGCTCGAAGGCCGGAGCTCGAGGGTAAGCTCATCGTGACGATGGTTTGCGACACCGGTGAGCGTTACGTCAGCACACCGCTCATGTCGGAATTGGCTCGCCGCAGCTAAACTTACCCAACGACATCCCGGCCGGCGTCTCTTGCGCGCGTGGAGCGGAATGGGTATGGGGCGTGGGCATCGATCATGTCCAGGTCTGCCTCCCAGCCGATTGGCGCTGCCGCTTACGCGGCCATCTTCGCATCCGACGCGATCGGCGTCGTCCTCTGGAAAGGCGGCGGCTCGATCCTCGAAACCAATACGACGTTTCGTCGGATGCTCGGATATTCGGATACCAGCGCGCAGCCGATCGGTACGACCTTGGACGAGCTCGCCTGCGCGGAGCAAAAGGGCGCGCTCACCGCAACGCTACGCGAAGTTGCCGCTCGTCAGAGTTGCCAGCTGTTGGACCTCACTTGCACCGGCGAGCAGGGCAGGACCATCGCCGTCTTGGTCGCCGTGCTCGGCGTCAGCTTGCTCGAAGAGGGGGGTGTTTGTCTGTTTTTCGAGCTCGCCGGAAGTACCGCCGGCTCAGCCTCGAACACACTTGTGTCCGCCGACCTGGCGCACAAGATCAATAACCCGCTCGCCTACGCCATCGGCAATCTCAGTTTTGCAATCGAACAACTGCAGGCGCTCAGCGACATGGCGCCTCAGCTCGCTCCGGTCATCATGGCACTTCGCGACGCGCTGGAAGGAACGGAGCGGGTCCGAGTCGCCGTGCGCGATCTCAATCGCCTGCCGTCACCACCGCAGGTCGCCGAGTCTGCATCGCCGTCGCAAGAGGTGAACGACGCGCCGAAGGGAGCACGGGTTTTGGTGGTGGACGACGAGCCGCGCATCGGCAGCGCGATCGCGCGCATCCTCACGCCCGTTTACGAGGTAACAACCGTGTATACCGCGCGCGATGCGCTCGCGAAATTGGAGAGCGGAGAACGATACGACGTGATTCTATGCGACATCATGATGCCTGAAATGAGCGGCATCGACCTGTATCGAGCTCTCGAGCAGAGCGCACCCGAGGTCGCCAGACGCATGATCTTCATGACCGGTGGTCCCTTCTCGACGCGCGGCACGAGCTTTCTCGAGACGCTGTCGAATCCCAGGCTCGAGAAGCCGTTCTCTCCCGACGCACTGCGCAGCCTGATTCAGGAGGCCGTCGCGCTCGCCTCATCCCGTCGCATTACTTCACCCGCACGGTGAGGCCGAACATCCCAAGACCGTAGACCGATCCCCAGTTGGCAACGGTGTGACGGGCGAACCGAATTTCCGCACGAGGAAGGAGCGCCCCGCCGAGAACCATGGCTCCCACCGACAGCGCAGGCACGATTTCGTAACGCAGCGCCACGGATGCATACGCCATCAGCGAAGTCGCGGAATCGGTTTGACCCACCAGATCCGTTTGACCCTCGAGGGGTGCTCGGGGCGTCCCGGTGACTCGAAGCACAGAAACGCCCCCGCCGGCTGCCGCTTGGAACTGGAATTTCGCCTGGGGAGCCCGAAGGCGGAAGCTCGGCCCGACCCCGCCGAGAAAAACCGCCACCGACGCGCTCCCATCGCTGGTTTGAAACCGCGGAGTTTCGAGGGGGACGAGCGCGAAAAGCGAGACGCCCCAGTCGTCCAGCGGCCAGACGTTCACACTCGGAACGAGCGCGAACGTCTTGCCTACGCCTCCGGGGCTCGCAACGACGCCGGCGCCGAGGCCAAGCTCGAGCCTTGCGGGCGGCGGCGGAGCCGGCACGGGTGGTAGGATGTCCGGCGTCAGCGGAGGAGGAGCCGTCTTTCGTTCGGGCGGTGGCGGCATTCGTGCGAGCTGCCGTCTCGTTTCGATCTCACGCAGGCCGGCACGAAGCAACTCGACGGCACGAATCGCGAGAATGCGCGGTGACCCCTGCGTTGCGTCGACGCCCCGCGTCACGAACGAGCCGATCTCCACGTCGGCCACCCACACTTCCAGTCGCCGGCCCTCTTGGGAGGTGCGGATCACGGCGGTGATGTCGTCTTCGCGCGCGAGCTTGAGAATGTTGGTGCCGAGATCGAGCTCCGACAAATGCTCGAGTGCAACCACCTCGAATCCGAGCGTCGCCAGCTCCACGCGCAGCTGGCGGGTCAGAGGGCTCTCGGGGGCTTCCACCGCCACCCGAGGGTTGGCTGCCAACGCCCAGGTGGCGTGTAGCGCCATCGCGAGGATGAACACCCCACAGCGAACGGAGGCTGGCCTCACCGATTGGACGCTAGCAGACCCTCAGGTTTCAGTGGGAGGTGAGCCGCTGGGCGTAGTCCCGGTGCGGCCCATTGGGGTAGACACTCAGATATTTATGGGCCGTCGCTTCGGCCCTCTCGTGCCACCCCAGACGCTCCTGGGACTCCATGAGCCGACCGAGCGCCTCGGGAGCCAGCTTTCTCGAGCCCGGCTCGCGCAAGTACTGCACGAACCACCTCGCCGCTTCGGCATGCTGGCCCTTCTCGGCGTACGTCGTGCCGAGCTTGTAGGCGGCAATGCTCGCGGCCTCGCTCGTCGGAAAGCGCCTGCGTGCAATCAGGAGAACTCGAATCGCGCGCGTGGGCTGCTTGGCGATGCGAACCAGGTCGTACAGCTTCATCAGGTCGTCGGGGCCGCTCGCACGAGCGACGCTGTCGAACCCGAGCCGATCGACCAGCTCGAGCGCCTTGTCGTAGTCACCCTGTCGATACAACGTGATCCACTGAGCCGATAAATCCCCCGGTGAAGCCGAGCGAGCATTCTCGGGCCCCCGCAGGTCGGCCCCTTCGGCCGAGGGCATTTCGGCAGGCGGAACGTCGGTGAGCGAGGCTTCGGAATCGAGCGTATGAATCGTCGCCCGGCGCTCCCGCAGTGAAACCGTGAGCCGCTGCTCGGTGGAGACGCTCTGATCGTCGGCGAGAACCGGACCACTCACTTTGACGGTCCCGCGGCGAACCTCGACTTCCAGATTCTCCAGATCGGGATCCCAGGCGACATCGAACTCGGTTCCCACCACTCGTACGAGATAAGGCCCGGCGCCGATCGTCCAGTCAGCGAAGTTGCGATGCACCACGTTGGCGCTGATGCGCCCCGTTTCGAGGCTGAGGCTCGCCCCGTGCCGGCTGAGAGCCGCCACCCGCGCACGGGTTCCGGGCGAAAGATCCATGGCGGTGCCGTCGGAAAACCGCAGCGGCACCGGCAGCTCGGCTTCGGCATGAATCCAGCGGTTCTCCACGCCGGAATCTTGTCCGTTGCCCACCGTGAATTGCACCTTTCTCGTCAACGGGAGCACCAGCAGAAGAATGATCGCCGCTGCCGCCGCGAGCCCGGCCCCGAAACCCGCCCACATTTGTTGGCGCTTTCGACTGCGGACGCTGCGCACGCGATCGATCAGCAACCGAATCTCGGGTTCGATCGGCCTGTCTGCCCGTGCCAACCGCAGTGTCTCCCGGACGTCGGATGCAAGCTTGTTGGTTGCCCCCGAATTCACAGTCCACCTCCCGTGTAGAGGTCCTTCAAAGCGGGATCGAGTTCGACCAAGTTTTGAAAACGTCGCCGAGCTTTGTTGAGCGTTCGCTTGATGGTCGATCGCGAGACCCCGCAGACCTCGGCGATTTGTAATAACGGCATCTCGTCGATCAACTCGAGCGTGAGTGCGATGCGCTCGTCGGTCGGAAGTTTGGCGAAGATGTTGTAGGCGCGTTGCAGCGCTTCGAGCTGCTCGTGCGAAGCGGCACCCGACCAAGCGACATCCGGCGGCGACTCCGAATTGGAAAAGAAACGACGCCAAACCCGGCGCCGACGAATGAGGCCGCGCGCCGTGTGAATCGCGATCTTGACGAGCCATGCCTGCAGCATGTTGCTCGTCCCGCGGAATCGGGACGCGCCCGCGATCGCGCGAACGAAGACCTCCTGCACGAGATCGGGCAGGTCGTCGTCGGGCCCCATCACCCGCTCCAGCACCTCGGTGACGCGCACATGATGGCGGCGGAAGAGCTCGGCTTGCGCGTCGGCCCGGCCCATCTTGAGGGCATCCAGAAAGTCCTCCTCGCTACGGAAGAAAGCCGGAGTGTAGACGGCGCCATAGCTTCGGGAACTGTTCGGCTCTTCGGGTTTCGATATGCGCGGCAACACAGTGATAAGTGTTCCGAAAGGGCGCGAATGGGTCTAAAAAAGATGCAAAACGCCGTCCGGGCTTGAACCACGTGACTTTGCATGGCTTTCGTGCGCCGTCGAAACACGCGCAAAAACCCCACCCCGGACGTCCGTGGTGGGCAAAAACCTCCTTGAAACTACTGCGTCGGCTCCCGGTCTAGCGAATCCAGAGCAGCTGGCGGATCGGTTCTGCGCGCATCGGACTGGAGTAGAAGGTGTGGAAGTTACCCCAGCCCTGGCCACCGTGGTTGCCGGAGCAAGCGCGATAACTAGGCGAGGAAGAGCTCCGCGAATAGCGGCACATGTTCACCCGCTGGCCGAAACGAGCCCCTCCGTCCCAATCGCAGTCGTGCGGAGCATTCGCCAAGAGTGAGTTCGGATCCTCGTTCTTGACGTTCAGAAGAGCATGCTGGTTGAGGCCAACATGGATGAACTCCCGGCAGCCCCACTGCCGATCGTCCGGGTCGGCGCGATCGTCGAAGTAGGAAACCAGCGCGTCGGGCCCTTTGCCGATCGTGATCCCGATGCCCTCACCCCCGTTGGCCCCGAAGAGGTCCTTCGCGCTGGTCTGGGGCCCGACGTTGGCCGAATAGCCAATCTTCAGGTCCCCAACTTCGCTGGTGCGAATCTCTTCGAAAGGCACCTCGACGTAGGCCTGATACTTGGAGCGACCACGGCGCGAAACCAAGTCGAAAAATTCGGCGGCCTCGAGCGTCTCGTTCGACCACAGGGGATCGAAATAGTCGAAGTTCCAATCGAGCGCGCGCATGATGAGCGTCCATCCACCGCGGTCGGTCGTCATGTCGCAGTAGGCGATGTAGGGCGCACCCGACTTGGAAAGCAGCCAATAAAAGCCGGTCCGTGCGGGGCCTGCGGCGAGCAAATCTTTGCAGCTGTGATCGGCGGCAGACGTCGCTTGGGCCACGTAGGCCTTGCAGTCGGTGGTGCAGCTACCGAGCTGGCCGTCGTTCAGTAGGTCGTCGCACACCTCTTGGGCCGCCCGATTGACGACGCCGTCGCCGCATTCGACGACGGTGCAGTCGGCATCGCAGGTCGCCGACTCGCCTTTGGCGTCGCACTGCTCGATCGGAGTCTGCAGGTTGCCATCACCGCAGGATCCGATGATCTCGGTGCAGTTCTTGCCACAATAAAGAGGATCGGCATCGCAAACTTCCGGTGACGTCACGACGCCATCCGAACAGTACGCCTTCAGCTCGAACGAGCAGGTGCTGTCGCAGCCAAAGCAAGGCGTAGGGTTCTCGTAGTCGTCGCAGAACTCGTCGCCGTCCCGATAGCCGTCGCCGCAGACCGGAATCAGGCGGCCTTCCGGCGCATCGATCCCGCTGTCGGTGCTCGCGCCCTGCGAAGCTTGAACGATGGGGTCGGCAACCGGACTGCATCCAACCACCAGGAAAGCCCAGACGCCCCCGGCGGCCCCCGCCAAAACCCGTACCCGACCGCGCATTCTTGAGCCCCCGCCCCGAAACGGCACGGCCTTCCGAATCGCAACGTCCGATAGAGCCGACTCTTTCAAACTGATCGCCGTTTTAGCACGGAACGGCAAACGAGGGTTCCGGGGGGAGGGTGCGACCGAGCGCGAGCGGCATGAAGCCGGCCGAGCCGTCGTGGACGACCTCGAGCCCCGCAAGATCGAATGCCCTCGGTGCTCGCGCAAAGCGAATCGGTTCGGCCGGGGCGTAACCTGGTTCGACAACTACACCCCACGCGCGACAGCGTTTCATGCGAGTTTCAGGGGAATTGCTGGGACGTGATTGACGACATCTCATTGCTGATTCTTCGTATTGACGAATCAACGCGCGTTTGCGATTGCTTTGAGAGGATGCTGGAGCGAAGACCTCTCGCGGGGCGGGTGATTGCCGTTCCGGAGACGCGAGAGCTCGAGAAGCTGACGGCGATGTTGGAGGAAAGGGGGGCCACCGCACTGCGCTACCCGCTCGTGCGAATCGTCGATGCTCCGGATCGCATGGGCGTCATGGCCTGGCTCAGAGATTTTGCCGCGGGCGCTTTCGACGACCTCATTCTGATGACCGGCGAGGGTCTCTCCCGCCTGCTCGCGTTCGCGCGGAGGGCAGGGCTCGACCGCGAGGTCATCAAGGCTCTCGGCGAGGTGCGCACGATCACGCGAGGGTCCAAAACGTCGCGCGCCTTGCGCGAGATCGGTTGTTTGCCCCACATCATGGTCGAGCTGCCGACGACCGAAGGCATCATCGACGCACTCGGCGATCAGGATTTTGCAGGGCATACGGTAGGACTCCAGCTCGCCGGTCAGCAGCCCAACGAGAGGCTCGCGCACTATTTGACCGGGACCGGCGCGCTGGTGCGCGCGGTCGCGCCTTACATGTACGAGCCCGGTATCGATCATGAGCGCGTCCTCGAGCTGATTGGTCGCTTGGCAGACGGCTCGGTGGACACGATTGCCTTCACCAACAGCGCTCAAGTCGAACGCCTCTTCGCGGCTGCGCAAGCGGTCGGGAAGCAGGATCTACTTCGGTCCGGCCTTTCTCGCAGCCGCATCGCCACCATCGGCCCGGTCGCAGCCAAGGCGCTGCGGCAGCGGGGTTTCCGCATCGACATCGTTCCGACGAGCTCGTTTTTCATGCGTACGCTCGTCAACGAAATCGTCTTCGCGCTGCGGCGGCCTAGGCACTTTCGGGACTCGCAGCCTGCTGCAGCGCGAATTCTTCGAGCGGTACGACGTCGTGAAAGGGACGATAGTCGATGACGCGCGTGCCGTCTTCCAGGAACGTCAGTACGTCCGCGAACTGAGCACCCACGACGATGTCGGAAAGGCGATAGCCGCGGCGGGCGTGGACCGTCTGGGCGAAGGTTTCATCGGTGCCCATCAGCGACAGAAAGAGCTCGGCTTTGCGTGCGCGTAGGCGCGCCAACGCGTCGGCACCATGAAAAGGGCTCTCTTCGCCGATCCTGTGCATCGCGGTCCAGGTCATCAAAAAGAGCGGATTACGATCGCGAACGAGCGACAGCTCCATCGGCCGGCGCATCACTTGCCCTTCCGGCGTCGTTTCTTCGACGAGCAGAATGACCCTCAATTGTGCCTCGAGGATGGTGTTGCGCCGCCAATTAGCCATTCGAAACATGAGGTGAGGCACGCCGTCGCGAGGGGCAATCACCGCCTTGTCTGCAAAGAGCACCCGCGCCGTCGGGCGCGAAAATTTGGCGAACGTGATCCCGGTCACCAACGCCACACCGAGCATCGCCACGATCGCCTCGAACGTGACCATGATGTGACCGAACAGCGTCGCCGGCGCCATGCCGCCGTAGCCGATCGTTGCCATCGTCTGAACGCTGAAGAAGAAGGCGTCTTGAAAGGATCCCTCGCGAGCATTGGCAATGGATCCCGACTGCATGAGGTAACCGACGGCGAAGAGCGCATTGGCGGAGATGAAGGCCAGCGCTACGAGCGCGAAGAACAACCACCACGAGCTGGTGAGCACGGAATGATAGAGATCGTCGTACGGAGCCCGTTTGCGGCCGATCGTGCGAATCGCGAACGTGTTGCTGACTTGGGGCGGCGAGGGGGTTGTCTTGGCTACTTGGTTCATGGCTCTCATCCGAGCGCGTCCTTATCATTGGGAAGCTGGATCTGCGAGATCCAGGTTCGTATCGGCAAGGAATGTGCATAGCGCGAGAGGATCAGTGCGGTCATCGCCAGATGGCGATCGGATGAGCCCCGATCCCGATCGTCGTTGTCCGAAGTTTTCAGCTCGAGTGTCAAATTCCCTCGTCAAACGGCTCGTCGGCCCGACGGAGACAGGATCCAGAACATGTCGACATCCGCCCGTTCTCTTCTCGGCTCCCTCTCCCTTGCGGTCGCGGTAGCCTTTGGCCATGCGTGCAGCGATGACACCGGAGGGGCCGCCGCCCGAGGAGAGACCGGCGGCGCCGGCGGCGCGACCACCGGCAGTACGTCGACCGGGACGGGAGGCCGGGGATCCACGGGTAGCACGGGCGGCGGCACCACATCGACGGGCACGACCACCAGCGGATCCAGTGGCGCCACGAGCGGCTCCGGCGGCAGCAGCACGGGCTCGGGCGGCAGCAGCGCGGGCTCGGGGGGGCTCGGGGGGCAAGGAGGAACGATCGGCTCCGGCGGCAGCGGTGGTGGTTTCGGAGGCGGCGGGCCGGCCTGCGGATGGTCGGGAACGTACACAGGACCTCTGCTCGGCAAGTGCGCGGCCGCGTGCACCGACGGGACCTGCGGCACGTCGGTCGGCAAGGGAGGTTTTCTCACCCTCGATAACTTCGAGGGAGCGATGCCGGGCGCCGTCACCGGCGCGGGAACCATCGGCATCAGCTGGCCCTCTCGCGACGGACGCAATGGTTCGTGGCACCAGTACAGCGATCCGACAGCCAACGCTTCGATGACCATCGCGGCCACGAGCGGCGGGTCACCCAACAGCACGCTGGCCATCCACTATGCGGGCGGGAAAGGTCCTTGGGGCGCGACGCTGTCGCTTCCGCTGGGCGGCGCGCTCGGCAGCGGACAGGCGGGTTGTTACGACGCCAGCGCCTACGATGGCCTCAGCTTCTGGATCAAGGGCGATACTTCGGGCGGCAAAAACACGCAAATGAAGCTCAACGTGCAAACCCCCGTTTCCGAGCCCACCGATACCGGGGGCGCTTGCACCGGCAACTGCCGCGACCATTTCGCCAAGATCGTCGACATCCCTTCGTCCTGGACGCGGATGAAAATCGCTTGGTCCGACTTGAAACGGCTCTCTTGCCTGACGACGACGCCGGCCACGCCATCCAATTTCAACCCTCAGAAACAAATTCTGGCGATCAGCTTCCAGCAGCTCGATCCCGCCAAGGCCTTCGATTTCTGGATTGACGATATCACTTTCGACATCGAGACCAGGCCCGCCAACAACTTTGGCGACGTCGTCACCCAAGCAATCTACAATGAAATGTTCAAAACTGCGGTCACTCCCTATACGCACTCGGGGTTCGTGGCGGCGGTCGCAAAGTACGGAAGCGCGCTCGCTGGCAGCGGAACGGCGCTCGACAAAAAACACGAAGCGGCCGCGTTCCTGGCGCAGATTGCCCACGAAACCGGCTCGCTCACGACGGCGAAGGAGAAGTGCAACGAAACCTGTTCGGCCCAACCGACGCCTTGCACGCCCACGGAGTCGTCGAGGGTTTGCACGGCGACGCCCTATTATGGCCGGGGGGCCATGCAGCTCACCGGAGCCGCGAACTACACGAGCGCGCAGAACGCGGGCTTTTCCGGAATCGTGACCACTCCCGACCGGGTCATCCAATCAGCCGATTACGCGTTTGGTACCGCGGTATGGTTCTGGATGAACCCGCAGTCCGGTGCGGGAGTCTGCCACACCGCCATCGTGGGCCAGAACTTCGGGCAGACGACGCGCATCATCAATGGAATCGAGTGCGGGGGTACGCTGCAGAACTCCCGCGTCATGCTCTATCGCGACTTTTGCGGCGCGCTCGGCATCAATGTCAGGGGGACGCTGACCTGCTGATTGAGCTACTGCCGCAGATTTCCGCTACCAGATCGATCGTCGGAGCGGCCATAAGCCCACTTAAACTGACCGAACAGCGGGTTTCTCGCGGTGTTGCGGAGCGAGGCTGGCCAGGGCGTCGCGGCTCGTTTCGTATATCGGGATGATTCCGACGGCCTCGCCGTAGTTTGCGTTGGGTCGGCGCCAAATCTGCAATCTTCAGATCGTGATCTGCCGATGCCAAGACTGCGGCAGTAATGCTAGTACGGGTATGGCCAGTGGGCGCGGCCGGCGAGCTCCATGTATCTGGAGAGAACGATGCGCACGTAGTTCTGCGCGCTGAGCGACATCATCGGGAGACCACATCCCGAAACGGCGTTCTCCCCCTGGTTGAAGGCACCGAGCGCCATCAGCGTGTAATCGTCATCGGTACATCCCGGATAATCCCGCCGAACGTTCGCTCGATCGACCATGATGGCGCGGACACCTTCGGTGATGTTGATCGCCGGATTGAAGACCGACGTGGGCCATAGGGCCGCATCCTCTTCGTGAGCCAGGTTGGGATGACCGTCGGCAAGCCGAGCGTTCGGCAGCCATCCGCACGCCGGCGTGAGCTGCATGAGGCCGAACGACTTCGTTTCCGGCTCCGTCCAACCGGGTTCGCGACCTCCGTCGCACGGGCTATCGGGACTGACGGCGTAAAGGCTGAAGTTCGACTCGAGCGAGATCTGCGACTTGAACACCATCGGGTCCGGTTCATTGGCGAGGCGCGCGGATTCCAGGATCTGACAGTCGTACGCATCCGCGCCGCGATCTCCGCCGCAGATGGGGTCATCGCAAGCGGCTACGCATTCCTTGACCACCGCGTCATCAGTAACGAATTCGCAGCCGTACGTGGGAGCGACAAGTAGGGCGACCACCACGAACCAATGCGGGCGCTCTTGTCGTTTGTCGAGGCTCACGCTCCTCTCATGTCGGTAGGGCCGCGTTCCTTCACGGAAAATCGTGCAGAGAACGGCACCGCGGCATGCGTCCATGACCCGAGCGTGCCCGGAAGAGGCAGAATCAAAGGATCGCTGCGATCCCGAAATACCGCGCAGCGTATACTCCGTAGCGCGATGGCGGTGCAAGCACACGAGCGGGCGACCACTGTCGTGGGCGATACACTGCGCCGCCTCGCGGGAATCGTCGCGCTCGCGGTGATCTATGTCGCGGGGGCGAGACTCGGTCTCATGCTGGACGCGGTCGCCGGGTTCGCCACGCTCGTGTGGCCGCCGAGCGGGTTGGCTCTCGCCGCTTTGTTGGTCTTCGGCTATCGACTTTGGCCCGGCGTGGCAATCGGAGCCTTCGTTGCGAACGTGTGGATGGGTGCACCCCCGTGGGTCGCCCTGGGAATCGCCGCCGGAAATTCACTGGAACCCTTGCTCGGAGCCTACGCGCTTCGCAAGATCGAAGGCTTCAGCAACTCGCTCGATCGGGTACGCGACGTGCTCGGGCTCATCGCCATCGCCGCCCTGGTCAGCACCACCATCAGTGCCACGGTCGGGGCCTTGAGCTTGCTTTCCGGCGGCATCGTTTCCGTTCCACAGCTCGCGGAAACCTGGCGAGCCTGGTGGGTCGGAGACATGATGGGCGTGCTGGTCGTTGCTCCGGTGCTGCTCACCTGGTCGACACGCCCGCGTCAGCCTCGTCAGCCGCGCCGATGGGTCGAGGTGGTCGGCCTCGGCATGTCGGTGGGCGCGGCCGGAGCCATCGTCTTCAGCGACATCACCGCGACGTTCGGCCAGGCGTACCTGTTTTTTCCCCTGCTCGTTTGGGCCGCTTTACGGTTCGGCCAGCGTGGAACGACGAGCACGACGTTCGTCATCTCGGTCATCACGATCACCGGCACCGCTCTGGGCAACGGACCGTTCGTGAGGCCGCAGCTTCATCTCAGCCTTTTCGCTCTGCAACTGTTCATGGCGGTCACCGCGTCGACTTTCATGATTCTGGGGGCGTCCAGCTCGGAGCGACGAAGGGCCGTCGAAGATCTCGAGGTCGTCCAGCAGGGTTTGGAGAACATGGTGGTGGAGCGCACGGCCGCGCTCACCAGCATGAACACCGAATTGCATCGCCGAGGAGCGCAGCTCGCCGAAGCACAGGAGATCACCCACATCGGCAGCTGGGAATGGGACCTTGCCACCGACGTGCTTCGCTGGACGGACGAGATGTATCGCATCTGCGGCCTGTCGCCCGGTGAGCTCGAACCTAGCCTGCGGGATTTTCTCGAACGCGTTCACCCCGAGGATCGGGCCGCCGTCGACGAGGTCGTACGCCAATCGGTGACCGACGCGAAACCGTTCGAACTCGACCACCGCGTCGTGCGGCCCGACGGTACGGTTCGGGTTCTGCACGCTCGCGGTCGCGTCTTCACCGACAAGACCGCTAAACCCTATCGCCTGGCGGGGACGAGCCAGGACGTGACCGAGCAAAGGGCCGCCGAAGAAGCGCTGCAGAAGGCGCACGACGAGCTCGAGCGTCGGGTGCAGCAGCGAACGGTCGAGCTTCGCAAACTGACGCAAGAACGACTGCTCCTCGCAGCGATCGTCGATTCGTCGGAGGACGCGATTCTCAGCAAGGATCTCGATGGAACGATCGTGAGTTGGAACGAAGGAGCCGAGCGGCTTTACGGCTACTCGGCCGAGGAAGCCATCGGCCGCAACGTGAACATCATTGCCCCAGCGGATCGGCAAAACGAGACGATGGATCTGGTTGCCGAAATTCGGCAGGGCAAGCACGTCGCGCATCACGAAACGATCCGCCGGCGGAAGGACGGCACGGGCATACACGTCTCGCTGTCGCTCTCGGCGATCCGAGACGCTGCCGGCAATATCATCGGCGCATCGGCTATCGCCCGCGACATCACCGGGCGAAAGCAAGCGGAAGAGGAACGGTCTCATCTCCTACTCGAGCTGGAAGACGCGGTCCGCGCACGCGACGCGCTCATCTCGATTGCATCGCACGAGCTGAGAACGCCACTCGGCGCGCTGCAGCTCCAGGTGCACCTGCTCATGCGCACTCTTTCACGCGCATCAGCCGAACAGTACCCCGAGCTGACGCTGCCCAAGCTGGGATCCATCGATCGCCAGGTATCGCGGCTGGCCAGGCTGATCGACAATTTGCTGGACGTATCGAGGATCACTGCCGGCAGGCTCCAGCTCGAGCTCGAGGAGATCGATCTTTCCGCCGTCCTTCGCGAGATCGTGGCCCGTTTCGAGGAGGAGCTGCGGCGAGCTCGTTGCGATGTCGTGCTGAACGCGGACGCGCCGGTGGTCGGCTCCTGGGACCGCATCCGCCTCGAGCAGATCATGACCAACCTTCTTTCGAACGCCATCAAATACGGAGAGGGAAAGCCGGTCGAGATCGCCACGAGCGCGGACGATGCCATGGGACGCGTGATCGTGCGCGATTACGGGATCGGTATCGCTCCCAAAGATCAGGCTCGAATCTTCGAGCGGTTCGAGCGGGTCGTGTCGGGGCGGCAGGCCGGTGGGTTCGGTCTCGGGCTATGGATCGTGCGCCAAATCGTCGAGGCAATGGGAGGAAGTATCGGGGTGACGAGCGAGCTCGGAGCCGGCTCGACGTTCGTCGTCGAGCTGCCTCGCAAAGGCGCAACCCGCAGCGCGTCGGCGACCAAACCCCGCTCGATTCCCGCGCCAGGCGACACCGGTGAGCCCATGGGGGCGGAGGCCGAACAGGTGCTGGTCGTGGAGGATGACCCCGACATTCTCGAGGCGGTCAGCGAAGCTCTGCGGACCGAGGGGTACACGGTTGCCTGCGCGGCGAACGGGATGGAAGCGATCGAATATCTCAAGACCGCCCGCCCGTGCATCATCCTGCTGGACCTGATGATGCCGGTCATGGACGGGCGGCAGTTTCTCGTCGCGAAAGCGCAGTCATCGAGCTTGGCCACGATTCCGGTGGTGCTGGTGTCGGCTGACGATCAGCTGGCTCGCAAGGCCGAAGAGCTGAAGGTAGCTGGCTTCATTCAAAAGCCGGTCGACATGGATCGACTGCTCTCGGCCATCGCGCCGCACTGCCCGCGCGCGTAGACCCTCGCAGAAGTGATCACTTGGGCGCAGTGGAACGCTTGCGCTCGTCGTGTTCGAGCTGGCGAAGCCGCTCGTCGACTTCTCGGAACCGTTCGGCCAACGCCTTGACGAAGCTTCCCATCCAGAAGTTGAGCCCCAGCGCATTGGAGAGAATGTCCCCCGTGACCACCATCACCACGACGTCGGTGAGAGCCTTCACGCTGGCGCTGCGAGGCTTGTTGGAAAACACCGCTGTCTCTCCGAAGACTTCGCCCGGACCCATTTCGCGGAGCACGACCTCGCCCGATGCCTCGTTGCGAAAGGCAACACATCGACCTTCCACGATGATGTAAGCCGACTCCCCCGGCTCTCCTTCGGAGATGATGACGGCGCCCGCGGAAAAAAAAGCACGCGGCAGATGCCAGGCGCCCCGCTGAAACTGTTCGATCTCCTTTTTGAGGTCGTTGACCGATGCATGGCGGCCGGCGGGATCGTGGGCCATCGCCTTCAGCGCGATGCGCGACAGCTCCCCGGGAATGCCGGATGCGATCTGCTCGGGCGGCAGAATCTCCACCCGACCCTTTCGCATCATGATCGACGGCAGGCTGTTGGGCAGCCGAGGCGGTTGGCCGGTGAGGACCTGATAGAGAATGGCGCCGAGCGCAAAGACATCGGTACGCTCGTCGAGCTCTTCGTGCCGGCCCATCAGCTGTTCGGGCGCCATGTAACAGGGCGTGCCGATGAGTGCGCCAGGCGGATCGGGGTTCGCCTCGACGCCTTCCGGCCGTCCGAGCTCGAGGTTCGCCTCGCGGCGGCGAGATGATCCCGGCGCGACGCGCGCCACGCCCCAATCCATCACATAGACCTGACCGAAATCACTGATCATCACGTTGGACGGCTTCAGATCGCGATGAATGATTCCGCGGCTGTGAGCGAACGAGACTGCGTCGCAGACCTTGATGAAAACCTGGAGCAAGTCGGCCAGCATGTCGGGACGAAGACGCGAGTCGCCTGCCCAGTGCAAAGTGTCTTCCAGCGTTTCGCCTTTGACGAGCTTCATGCACAAAAACCGAGAACCGCGCCCATCGCGTCCGAACTCGTAGACGGGCACGATGTACGGATGCTCGAGTTGTCCGGTGATGCGAGCTTCTTCCGTGAAGCGTTCGATTTCCGGCTCGCTGGCCGCCCAGTCTTCGGCGAGCACTTTGATGGCGACGTCGCGATGGAGATCCTTGTCGAAGGCACGGATGACGGTGGCCATCCCACCGCTGCCGATCACTTCGCGCTCGAGGAAGCGCTCGCTTTCACCGAAGACGCTGCCCAACGAGGGCCGGTGCACGTGCTGCGCCTGCGATTGAGGCACGTTTTTCGGTTCCGGTGAGTCCACCGGAGTCGGGGGGTCGGCCGGAAGCGCCGCTGCGGCGTCGTTCGGGTCCGGTCGCGTGGTGCCCACGGACAAAATGGTCGGCTCGTCCTTCGAACGCCCCATGGTTCACCCATCGCAAGAGCATTTCGGGCCTCCCCCGTCAAGGAGCGGGGGGGCCGAGAGCGCCCCCGAACCTCGTGGTGGCCGTCAACGCTCGTCTTTACGCCGGGCGTGCTCGAGCAGCACGAACGACGTGCGCAGGCCGAGTGCGTCTTCGGCGGGGACCTCGACCGAGGAGAGCTCGAACTGTCCGCTCATCCAGTCGAGCACGTAGAAGAAACGGTCGATGGGCGGTTTTCTCGAATGCTCCTCGGGCAGATCGATGCGCATCACCGCGCCGTCGCGCAGGTGGAGCCTGACCGTCTCGCCGTTGCGGACCAAGAGCAGGTTGCCGGTTCGCCTTTCCATCTCCGCGAGCGAAAGCAGGCTTGCCAGCGACACCTGAGAAAGATCGCCGCGCAGCGCCTTGTTCGAGCCTTGCGCTTGCCGATTGCGCGCGATGACGCGCTGAACTCGCAGCGTCAGCTCGAGACCCGTGAATGGTTTGCCCACGTAATCGTCGACGCCCAGCCGGTAGCCCTTGAGACGCTCGGTATCGCTGGTGAGTCGCGTCAAAAAGATCACCGGAATCGTGGCCAAGTTGGGCCGTGATCGCAGGATCCGCAGCAGTTGCCAGCCGTCGAGCCCCGGCATCGTGACATCGGTCAGAATGATGTCCGGCCGCTCCCGCATCGCTTGACCGAGCGCCTCGAGACCGTCCTTGGCCACGATGACTCGAAAGCCCGCTTCCGCCAGAGAAGCGCTCACCTTTTCGCGCGCGAGGGGTTCGTCATCGACCACGAGCGCGAGGTGCGGATTGGCAGGTGGCAGATCCGAAGGTGCCGGGGCGCTTCCGGTCGCTTTCAGGTAGGCGAGGATGTGATCGGCGAACGGCACACCGCCTACGTCGAGGAACTCCATGCCGAGCCCCGGCTTTCGACCCCTCTGCAGCGCCTTTTGCCCGTCGAGGATGTACGCCACGCGCGCGATCGCGCGAATCGGCTTGTCGCGATCGGGGAGCTTGACCGAAAGCGCCACGACGGCGCCCATGGGCAGGAACTTGTCGGTCGGAACGAAGAGCCCGGTGCGGCTGACGTCGTGCGTGTAGGCACTGACGAACTCGTCGAGCGATTCGAAATTGACTTCCAGCTCGACGGCGATTCGCGGGTCGGCACGCCTATCGACAGATTCCGGCGGTGGGTAGCTCCCCGACCCCTTCCCCTCCATCCCGTCTAGATTACTCTACAAACATACTGCCACCAAGGGGTGGACGGCGGCGTCCGCCAGCGAGCTTGGCACTACTCGGTCAGATCCTCGCTACCAGATCGAGTAGTGCCAAGCTCGCTGACCGAACAGGCGGAACTGGCTCGAGGCCCCAGAGGCGAGGCCTGACGGCCATTCCGTTCTGACGCGCGGCTCCGACGGCCGCGCCGTAAGTTACGTGGCCACCTCGCGGCGATTGCCGATCGTGATCTGTCATAGCCAGGATCTGACCCAGTGGTGTTAGGCGCATGTCATAGGCGGCTATCCGACACGCAACGCCACCGCGACACCATCGCGGGTCGGATTGATGCTCGTCAAAAAACCAGGATGGCGGAGCAGGCGGCTGGTGAATTCGACGATGCCGCGGGTGCTCGGCGCGCTGTCCTGCGCGGATTCAAGCACGCGGCCGGACCACAACACGTTGTCGGTAATGAAAAGGCCGCCGGGGCGAAGGTGGCGATACGCGAGCTCGACGATCTCCGGATAACCTTCCTTGTCGACGTCATTGTAGATGATGTCCCAAGTGCCACCGATGCGGCGCAGCGCGGCGGTCGCCTCCTCGCGATGATAAGTGATGCGGGGCCAGACGCCGGCGCGGGTGAGAAATCCTTCGGCAAGAGCGACATTCTCGTCGGAAAGATCGGTGCAGTGCACGTTTCCTGCCGGGCCCACCGCCCTGGCGAAAAACAGAGCCGAATAGCCGTACCCCGAACCGAGCTCGAAGACGCGCGCTGCGCCGATCGACCGCGCAAGGAGCAAGAGCTCTCGCCCGACCAGCGGCCCCACGATGGGAAACCTCTTCTCCGCGGCGAGCGCTTCCATGTCGTGACGAACGGCGTCACCGTCATCGTACAACTTGCGAAGATATTCCTCGATCTGCGGATTGACGATCTGCGTCATGGCCGTGCAACACTAATCCATCTGGGCCTCGAACCAGCTCATGATTTGACCCTCCAGCCCGAGAGCGCCTGGATAGGCCAGATCGAGCTTGGAGGGAAAAGCCATGTGTCCCCCCCTCTCTATCCATTTGACGGTCGTGCGCGCATGGCAGCTCGCTAGCTCGCCGGAGACCACCTCGGCGGGGACCATCGGATCGTTTCTCGCGAAGATGAGAAGCGATCTCGTCTCGAGCTCGCGAAGGCGCGGCGCCACGCTGACCGAACGATAGTAGTCCTCGGCATCGCGAAACCCGTGTCGCGGAGCGACGACGCGGTGGTCCCACTCGCGAATCTTTCGAATGCGCCGAGCCAGACCGACGGGCAAAGGGACCGGTCGCCGCCGCGCCACGCTCGCATAGATGTCATACAACCCGAGAAGAACGTTGCGCCGGTAGATCTCGCATCCGGGCCGATCGAACCAGCGAGCGGAAACATCCAAATCGAGTGGTGCAGAAACAGCCGCGAGCGCGGCGAGCCTCGTATCCGCCGCTTCCAGACCATAGCGCAACGTCACGTGTCCGCCGAGCGAGTAGCCCAGCACGAACACCTTTTTATAGCGCGCCACCTCCGCGCTCGCGATCGCGGTGGTGAGATCGGCGGTGAGGCCGGCATGATAAAAATCCTCCCCGCTGCGATCGGCGCCTCGCAGGTTGAGGCGAAGACAAGAGATGCCCGCGACATGCGCAGCCTGGGCGGCGGCGACGACATAAGGCGCTTCGATGTCGCCGCCGAGTCCGTGAACGACGACAACGAGCGACTGCGACGGCTCGTGACGGATCCTTCCGGTGAGCCGCACCGGCCCGAGCAGGGGATCATCGATCATGGCCGACCAGGGACTCGAGGGAGGCGCGCTGCCTGGGCGCAAGGTCCAGCGGAGCCAGGTACCGATCGTCCAGCCGTGACCGGAGACTTGAGCTCCGATATCGCGCAGGCTCATGCGCTAGAACTCCGCGCTGCCCGGCGTGCGGGGAAAAGGGATCACGTCGCGAATGTTCTTCATCCCGGTGAGGTACATCAGCATGCGCTCGAGCCCCAAACCGAAGCCGGCGTGGGGGGCGGATCCGTACTTGCGAAGCTCGAGGTACCACCAATAGGCCGTCTCGGGTAGCGACTGCGCCCGGATCTTTTGCAAGAGGACGTCGTGCCGCTCCTCGCGCTGGCTACCGCCGATGATTTCACCGATCCGAGGAGCCAGCACGTCCATCGCCCGCACGGTTTTTCCATCGTCGTTGGCGCGCATGTAGAACGCTTTGATCTCCTTGGGGTAGTCGGTGACGATGACCGGCTTTTTGAACTTTTCTTCGGTGAGGTAGCGCTCGTGCTCGCTCTGGAGATCTGCGCCCCAAAAGACGGGGAATTCCCACTTGCGTGCGGCCGTCTCCAGAATGCGAACGGCTTCGGTGTACGAGACGTGCTCGAAGTCGGACGAAGCGACGTGCTCGAGCGTGGCAAGGACGGTGTTGTCGATGCGCTTGTTGAAAAATTCGAGGTCAGCTCGGCAATTCTCGAGCACGTATTCGATGATGAATTTCAAAAATTCTTCGGCGAGCGCCATGTTGTCCGCAAGATCGCAAAATGCCATCTCCGGTTCGACCATCCAGAACTCGGCTAGATGGCGCGGCGTGTTCGAGTTCTCGGCACGGAAGGTGGGGCCGAATGTGTAGACGTTGCTGAACGAAAGCGCGAAGATCTCCGCTTCCAACTGCCCGCTCACGGTGAGATAGGCCTTCTTGCCGAAGAAATCCTGGTTGAAATCGATAGCCCCCTCTTTTCGAGGAAGATGGGCCAAGTCGAGCGAGGTCACGGCGAACATCGCGCCCGCTCCTTCGCAGTCCGACGCCGTGATGATCGGTGTGTGCACGTAGACGAAACCGCGCTCTTGGAAAAACCGGTGAACCGCGTAGGAGAGCGCATTGCGCACGCGAAACACCGCCCCGAACGTGTTCGAGCGCGTCCTCAAGTGGGCGATCTCGCGCAAGAACTCCATCGTGTGCCCCTTCTTCTGCAAGGGATAGGCGATCGGATCGGCGCCGCCGTAGACCTGGATATCTCGGGCCTTGAGCTCCACCGTCTGTCCGGCTGCCGGCGATGCAACGAGCTCGCCGCGCGTGCGGATGCATGCGCCCGTCGTCACTTCGCGCAGAGTCTCGTCGGGAATGGCTCCGGCTTCGATCACCACTTGCAGATCGGTGAAGGTGCTGCCGTCGTTCAGCTGAATGAAATGGACGCCCTTGCTATCGCGTCTCGTCTTGACCCACCCGTGGACCGTCACCTCGCCGCCCGGCGATCGGCCGAGAACGTCGCGTACGTACTCGCCTCTCTTGATCATGGGAGGCGCAGCGTAGCACCATTCGGCGTCGCGAATTCACTGAGGGCAAAGCGGAGCGCCGACTTTGCAGTAGGCACGCGTCGCGTCGGTCGCGCAGTACGAGCCGGTCATGCAATTGGCGCTGCTGCGGCATCCATCGGCGTACACGCAAAAAAGTCCGAGCACCGCGTCGCAGCACGGATTGGCGACTGGTACGCAGATGCCACCGGGTTGTGCCGCGCAATCGCGGTCGAAGCGACATCCTCCGCTGATGCAGCGGGTCGCCTTGCGGTCGAGAGCTCCCGCCGGCACGCAAATGGGATTGGTTCCCGTACAATCACTGGCACTCGTACATGCATTGACCGCGCAGACATTGGTCGGAACGACGACGACGCCGCCGCAAGCTGGCTCGATGGGGCCGAGGATGCACTTGGCTGCTCCCTGACCCTGGGCTGGGCACTGGGACGAGTTGCAGCATTCACCGGCCGGTGTCGAACACGTGGTTGCCTCGGGAACGGGAACGGCGCAGACGCGATACCCTCCGGGAATGAGCTCCACGCACGGATCACCTCCGCAATCGGTGGCGCTCAGGCAATCGCCCGAATTCGTGGGACCCGTCCCGCCCGATCCCCCGTCGCGCAGTCCACCTGCCCCGGCTTGAGCACCATCTCGACCCGCGTCCGTGGCAGTCAAGAACTCGGCCCCTCCGCAAGCGATGGCAGTGACCAGCGGCATACAAGCTGCGAGGCTCTGCGCGCGCATGGGCTCTTCGGGAGATTAGTCTCTGCCGGCGACCAGAGGCAAGGTCGAGGCGGACGCTCTTGACGCACGTTTGCCTGAAACAGCCGACATTGGTTCCGCTCTATCGAAAAAGCGGACTGTGATACTGCTGTTTCAACGTGCCCACGATCTGCGCGCTCGCCTTCGGGTTGTTGCTTGCACTGGGGCTCACCGGGCGACTGCAGCATGCCGCTGCCGCGTCGCGCGCGGAGGTCGAGGAAGCTGGACCCGCCGTTGCGACGGCAGCTCCGAGCGCTTCCGCCACACCGGCCAGTCGCAAAACGGAGGCCACCGAGAATCAGGGCATCGTGCGCGTGCGCGATCGCGTCGTCTTCACGATCCGAGCGGCGCACGGCAACCAGTCGGCGTCGGCTCGCGCGCGCGCCGCGAGTCAGGTGCTCGAGCGTCTGGTGGAAGAGCGGGAGCCGCTGGAGCTCCACGTCGAGGAACAAGGCGATCTCGCGGTCGTTTACGCGGGTACGACCCCGATCGTTCAGCTGCGACCGGAAGACGCGGCAGCGGCTGGAGACGTCTCGCTCTCCCTCCATGCCGCTTCGGTGACGGCCAAGCTGCGCGAAACCTTGCGCATCGAACGACAGCGCAAAGCCATCGCCGAAACGGTGTTCTCGTTCTCGCTGCTCGTCTTCTCTGCACTGATCGCCGTGCTGTTGCTCGGTAAGATCCGGGAGCTCACCGGCAAGACCCGCGCTTGGATCGAAAACCATCCCGACCGTCTGCCGGCCGTGCGCGTGCAGGGCATCGAGCTCGTTCAACCGGCTGCCGTGCGGGGCGGGCTCTCCGCGGCCCTGCGCCTTGGTCGCCTCCTCATCTTGCTCGGCATTGCCTACGGGTGGGTTCTCTTCGCGTCGTCGCTATTCGAGTCGACACGCAGCTACACCGAGCGCCTCACCGGTTTCGTCCTCACGCCGGTCTCCGCTCTCATCGGTCGCATTGGCAGCGCGCTACCGCTGCTCGTGATCGTGCTGTCTGCAATCATCGCCACCGTTCTCCTGGTCCGCTTCGTCGGGCTCTTCTTTGGCAGCGTCGCACGCGGCGAAACGAACCTTCGCTGGCTGCCATCCGATCTGGCCGTCCCGACCGGAGCGCTGGTGCGCTTCGGCATCGTCGTCGTGGCGCTCCTCGTGGCGGCGCCTCTCATCACCGGAAGCAACGATGGCGCCCTCGCCCGAGCCGGCATCGCCGCGCTCGTCGCGCTCGGTTTCGCGAGCTCCCCGGTGTTGGCTTCGGTGGCGGCAGGTATCCCCGCCGTGTACGGACGCAAGGTCCGCGTCGGCGATTATGCCGAAATCGGGGGACGCATCGGACGGGTGCTTTCGGTAAGCCTCCTCGAAGTCCGCCTCGAGGACGACGTGGGATGCCAAGTGCGCGTGCCGCACCTGATGAGCCTCGTGCATTCGACCCGCGTGCTCGGGCCTTCTCCGGTGCGCATGCTCGACGTCGTCGTGGATCCGACCGCCCCGCAGGGGCACGTGCGCTCGGTGCTTCTTTCCGCGGCGACGCGCGTTGCCGCCGGGGTCAACGTGGACCTGGTGAAACTCGACGCCGACGGAGCGCACTACCGCGTAGCGGCGCGCGGGCTTTCGACGGAAACGGACGGCGATCTGCCAGTCGCCGTGGCCGACGCCCTCGCCAGCGAGAACATCGGCCTCGGCCGCAGCCCCCATCACCGTCCATGAACGCGCTCTTGCTCCTCATGGGGCTGCTTCTGCTCTCGTACATCGGGAGCTTTCTAGTGGGTGGCCGCGCGATCCGGGGTTTCGGCTTGTCGTCCGGCAGCGAATACTTGCTCCTGGGATTCGTCATCGGACCGAGCGTGCTCGGGTTGGTCGATCGAGCCATGCTGGATGCGTTCGAACCCATCGCCGACGTCGCGCTTGGATGGCTATCCTTCGTGCTCGGTCTCGATTACGCGTTTTTGGGTCGGCGGCGGGTGCGAGCATGGAACGCGATCGCCGCGTGCGTCATCGCCCTTCTCACCGGCGGCAGCATCGCCGTTTGCGAGTTCTTGCTTCTTCGACGCTTCACATCGCTGCGGGGTACCGAGCTTCTTCTATTGGCGGGCGGAATTGGCGCAGCGTGCTCGGAAACGACGCGGCACGCGGTACGATGGGTCGTCGAACGTCACCGCGCCGAGGGTCCGCTTTCCAACTTGCTCGCCGAGTTCGCGGACAGTGACGACCTTCTGCCGATTTTGGCGACAGCCCTGCTGTTCGCGCTCGTGCCGGCCGCCCACACCAACGTGGTCATTCCGCAGCTCGGATGGGCGGGGATCACCGTGGGGTTGGGCGTGCTGCTCGGTAGTGTCGCCGCCGTACTGCTCGCTCGCGAGCTCCGGCTGCACGAGAGCTGGGGTGTCTTGCTGGGGACCTCGCTTTTTGCGATTGGCCTCGCGGCGCGCCTGAATCTTTCGTTCGTCGCGATGATGTTCTTCATGGGCATCGCCGTCGCCGCGCTTTCGCGCCATCACGATGACATTGCCGCGATGGTGGCTCCCACCGAGCGACCGGTTCTTCTTCCCGCTCTGGTATTGGCGGGCGCGCGCATCGATCCGCAGGCCACGCCTGGTCTCGCTTGGATCGTGGGCGCTGCACTCGCGGTGCGAATCGCGGCCAAGCTCGTCGCCGGCTTCTTCATTTGGCTCGGTTTCAGGCCCGCCCGCCCAGCGGGGCCCGCGCTCGGGCTCGGCCTGCTTTCCGCGGGCGCGCTGGCGATGACGATCGGTCTCGCTTTCGCCCTGCGGTTCCCCGGACCGATCGGCGACACCGTGCTCTTCACCGTGTCGGTGGTGACGATCTTCGGTGAGTTCGTCGGACCTGGTCGACTGCGCGCTGCGCTTTCCCGAGCCGGTGAGATCGCCGACGTCGCCGGACCGGGCGATTCCGAGGTGCTCGCTTCGGAACGCGTGGGAACGGGCGCGGTGAGCTCGTGAGCCAGGCCTCCGCCGCGCCGAAAAGTGTTGCTACGCGGATCGTGCAGGCCACGATCTTGGTGCTGCTCTTCGGACTGCTCTTCGTTACGACGCGCGCCGTCCCCGAGATTCACGAAGGCGTGGGCACCATCGCAGCGGTGGGCTTTCTGCTCCTCGCGGGCACGCTGATGAGCGAGCTGGTCGAAACGATCCGCGTTCCTCACCTCACCGGGTATCTATTGGCCGGGATCGCCGCGGGCCCCTACGTTCTCAGGCTCGTCGATCATCACACCGTCAGGAATCTCGCGCAAGCCAACGCATTGGCGCTGGCGCTCATCGCGATGGAGGGCGGAGCCGAGCTCAAGCTCTCCATCGTCAAGCGCGGGTTGAAGAGCTTGATGTGGGCGACGGGGCTTCAGAGCTCGCTCGTCGTGGTGGGGATGGCGACGGTCTTCCTGTTGTTGCGACCGATCATTCCTTTCTTGCAGCCCCTCGGCTTCCTGGCGGTCGTGGGCGTGGCGCTCTTGTGGGGCGTGCTCTCGGTGACCCGCAGTCCGTCCGCTGCCCTCGGCATCTTGTCGCAGACGCGCGCCACTGGACCTGTCGCGTCGTTCACGCTGACATTCGTGATGACATCGGACGTCGTCGTCGTCGTGCTGGTCGCGGCATGTCTCACGGTCGTGCAACCGATGATCGAGCCCGGCGGATCCATCTCGCTGCACGAATTTCAGGCGCTCGGGCGAGAGATTCTGGGCAGCGTGGCCCTCGGCACCACCCTCGGACTCGTGTTGGCCGCTTACGTTCGGCTCGTCAACAGGCAGCTCATCCTGGTATTTCTCGCCCTCGGCTTTGGGTTGTCGGAGGTGATGCGCTACCTGCAGTACGACGCGCTACTCGCCTTCATGGTGGCAGGTTTCGTCGTGCAGAACCTCTCGCGCCAGGGCGAGAAGTTCTTGTCGGCCATTCATCAGATGGGAAGTGTCGTCTATGTCATTTTCTTCGCCACCGCCGGCGCGGACCTCGACATCCCGCTTTTGCGCGCGCTCTGGCCAGTCGCCGTCATCCTGGTTTGCTCGCGCGCGTTCATCACCTATGTGACGGGCCGCCTGGCGGCTCGCATGGCCGACGATCCAGCTGCGATCCGCACATGGGGTTGGTCGGGGCTGGTCTCTCAGGCAGGTCTGGCGCTCGGGCTCGGCGCCAGCATCGCCCAGAAATTCCCGGTCTTCGGCGATGGCTTTCGTGCTCTCGCCATCGCCACGGTCGCTCTCAACGAAATGTTCGGTCCGATCTTGTTCAAGTTCGCTCTCGATCGATCGGGCGAAACCTCGGCTGCACCCGAGCCGATCCGGACGAGCCTAGCTCCGGCCGCCCGCTAGTTTTCGGCGTGCTTGGCGCGTAGGATGGCAGCAGGAAGGAAGAACCTAACATGCGTCTTGGGCTGGCCGGCGGGTACTCCGGAGCGCAGATG
>WNGB01000901.1_pt1 | contig 48118 bp, 29 predicted proteins | sample 5400681 | NCBI WGS metagenome assembly WNGB01 (sample SAMN13153367, study PRJNA577476) | soil metagenome | isolation source: 115 cm soil or saprolite under grassland replicate 2 | place: USA:California | collected 2016-06-15
CGCCGCAGACGACGCCGTCGCCGGGGATGCGGGTCTTCTCCATGTCGAAGTCGCGGCAGCGGTGGAGAACGAAGGGATCGAGCTCGAAAAACGAGCCCGGGTCGAGCAGCCGCTCGATCCGCTCGTACGCCGTGAGCTTGCCCTCCCGATGCTGGCGCTCGGTCCGCTCGGGACCTCCTCCCGCGCGCGCCTTCTCGCGCAGCGACTCCAGCTCGTGAATCTTCTTCTCGAGAGTCATCAGGAGAAGTTATCAGTTATCAGTTATCAGTTCGAGCAGCGGAAACTGAGAACTGTGAACTGAAAACTGACAACTACAGCACGATTCCCCGCTGCTCGGCGAGCTTCCGGCGGATGCGGCGAAAGAGCTCCTGCCCATCCACCCGTCCCGAGGCGATCTCGTTCCTGGCGGTCTCCATCATGCGGCGCGCCTCCTCGTCCAGGGTGCGTTCCTTGTCGACTTCGTCGGCCAGGGCGGCGAGCACAGTCTGGCGCAGAACGTCCGGCGCCCGCTCCTCGAAGAGCCTGCGGCTCGTGATCCCACGCGCGGTGCGAACGGCGATGAACTCCTTCTTCGTGTCGGCGAGACTCATGTACGTTGGATGTTAATACATCGTGAACCGTCAGCCGTGAGCCGAAGTTGCGATCCCAAGTGCCGGCTGACGGCTGACGGCTTACGGCTTACGGCTTACGATAGTCGGGACATGGAGTTGGACACGGCGGCGGTGGCCCGGTGGCTGGAGCCTCTCGCGAGGCGCCCGGAGGAGATCGCCGAGGTCTTCACCGAGTTGCGCCGGGAGATCACAGTCGCCTGGCGCGACGGTGAGATCCGCGAGGCGCGCGAGTCTCTCACCGAGGGACTCTCCGCGCGGTGGAAAGGCATCTCGGGCCAGCGGCTCGTCTTCGTGTCCCGCTGCGACGAGGAGGCGGCGCGGCAAGCCGTGAGGGCAGTGCAGAAAGAGAGGGGCCTTTCCCCGCTTCCCGTCAAGCCCTCCCGCGCGGGGGAGGAATCCGCCGGACCGGTCTGGCTCGACGCGGACCGATGGATCAAACGCCTGTCGGCGCTTTTCGCCCGCCACGCCCCCCGTCACCGGTTCCAGTGGACCCTCTCTGACGTGGCACGGCAGGTGATCCCGGCGCGCGGCGCCGCCTGCGCCTTTGCCCGCCGGCTGATGTCCGTCCAGGGGACTTTCACAGCCGCCTCCCGCCGAGGCGACGAGACGCGGGCCTTCGCCTTCCACGCCCCCGTCGGCGAATCCACGGCCGAGGAACTGCGCGTGGCGCTCGCGGGCGCGGGACAACCCCGGGATACGGCGACCCCGTGCGGGGAGGGAGAGACCGATGTGGTGCTCGCCGCGGGATGCGCCGCGGTACTCTTCCACGAGATCCTGTCTCATCCCCTCGAGGCGGGCGCCGAGTCACCGCTGTCCGGCCTCGAGCAGGCCCGCCTTGCGCCGGCCGAGGTCGAGGTGCGGGACGACGCCACCCGGCTCGATCTCTTCGGCGGGTACGAGCGGGACGACGAGGGCGGGGTGCCGCGGGCAGTCAAGCTGCTCGACGCGGGGCGTCTCTCCGGCCGGCTCACCGATCGCGCGCATGCGAGCGCCGGGGCCTCGTCCAACGGCCACGCTCGCCGTGCCGGCCCGCAAGACCCTCCGTTGCCGCGCGGCTCCAACGTCCTCGTCGCTCCCGGGCATTCGGCGGCCGACGAGATCCTGCGCCGGCTCTCCTCGGGACTCTGGATCGAACAGATTGACGGCGGGTCCGTGGAACTCGCAAGCGGACGATTCCGGCTGCGCTTCCCCCGAGCTCGCCGGGTCAGGCGCGGAAGGATGGCCGACGAATGCGGGGCCGGCGTTCTTTCCGGGGAGATCCTGCCGGTCTTGAGATCCATCGATCCCGGGATCGGCCGCGATGTGCGTGCCTACAGGGCGCTCGCCTGGTGCGCGCGCGGTGGGCAGGTTGTGCCCGTCCAGGGAGCCGCGCCTGACGTGCTGGTGCGAGGGTTTTCGGCGAGGCCCACCTAGATCTCTTCAATGAGTGACTTCTTCACGAATGAGTTAAGTTCTCTTGGGCGCGAAGCGAGGCTGTGCCATCGGATTCTCCTGACAACCCGCCCCGGCGTCGGGCCCGCCCCCCTCGTCGGCACGCGACGGCGAGCCGCGATGGGAGAACCGGCCGTCGCTCTGTCGCGAAGGCGCAGTCGCAGCGAGGCGATTGGAAGTCTTTGGTGGTGCGCCTTCGCTCACGGCCCCCTCCGGGAGGCGGTCCCGCCGCCGGGGCTGCAGCGTGGCCATGCCGGGGTGAAGCCTGGAGGCGACGGCGTTGGCCGGCGGCGGCACTGTCCGAGGGCGCACGCCAAGCTCTCAAACAACGATGCGGCCTCTGCGCCCTCGGACCGTAGCGGCGGTCCGGAGTTTCTCCGCGCGGCCTGGCCGCCGCGTGCCGCCAAGGGCAATGCCGGCGACTCCGGGCGGATTGTTCGAGACGAGATACCGACGTGCGGACTCACCGGTGTCATCAACAACTCGTCGGTTTGAGGCGAAGCTTCGTAGAAGTTGTGAGTTGTGAGCTGTGAGAAGCGGTGGAGGCGCTGAGGACTCGCTGGACTCAGCCGTTATGAACGAGGCGGTGGTTGACCGGCTGCGCGAGGCGCTCTCGAGGCGGGCCACCGGAGAGTGGGAGCTCTACCGGAAGACCGGCGAGTCTCTCGATCTCGAAGCAACTGGCGCCGGGCGCGCGACGATCGCGCGCCGCGAGGAGGGATGGGCGGCGCGCTGGTGGGAGGGGGGTGCGCCTCGGTTCGCCTGCGGCTCTTCGCAGGAGACCCTGGAGAGCGCGCTGGCCGGAGTCTCGCGCATCCAGACGAGCAAGGAGCCTTCCCCGGCCTGGCCCGCGGCGAAGAGTCCAGGGCGCAGGACATCCGGACCCCTCGAGCCGCCTCCCGATCTTTTCGAAGAGCTTCAGCGCCAGGTCTCCGCGGAATCCCACGGCGAGGCGCGTTTGCAGAGACTGACCGTCCGGCGCGGCGCGAGCGCGGAACAGATCGTCAATGGGCGCGGCCTCGACGTCTTCATCTGCGGAGCGCTGCTGGACGGCCACGCCTTGGCGATCGGCCGCAAGGGCTCGCGTGCCTGTGAGGCGAGAGTGGTCTTCCGATGGGACCAGGGACCGAACCTGGAATCCCTCGCGCGGCGCCTCGCCGACCGGGCGACGCTGCCGCTTTCAGACAAAGCGACGCCGGTGGACCGCGGGGAGTGGCTGCTCGAACCCTCGGTTGGGGCTGCCCTCCTCTCGGGACTCACGCCCCTCTTCTGCGAGGACACTCTGCCGAAGTGGATCCATCGCGCGGAGCTCTTCGCGCCGCGGGTGACGATCACTGACGACGCGTCCGCCGACGCGCTCTACGACGGAGAAGGCACCCAGACTCGCCGCGTGGTGGTTGTCGAAGGCGGCACCCTCGCCGCGCGGCTCCACGACCTGCGATCGGCCAGGAGAGCAGGCGCGGCGCCCACAGGCCACGGCGTGCGTCCCTCCTATCGCTTCCCGCCGGCCCCGGGACCGCGCCGGATCTTCTTCGAGACAGACGCTCCGGCTCCGCCGCGGGAACTTCTCGCGCGCGTGCGCCGCGGCCTCTTCGCGTCGGCGCTGACCGCTCCGGCTCGCCTGGACTTCGATCGCGACCGGTACGAGGTGGAGTTCACCGGCGTTGCCGTGATCGGCGGACGGGCGCAGGGCCCGGTCGCGGGCGCGAGGGCGACCGGGCGAATCTCGCAGTTGCTGCGCCGCATCGCCGGCCTTTCGACCGACCGACAGTTCTTTCCGATGCCCTACCCCGCCGGAGCGCCCACGCTCTTCGTCGAGCGGGCCGACTTCGACTGATCGGGAGAGTCTTTACTCGGGGACCGGTGTGGGTGTCGGAGGAGGTGCAGGCCGGGCTCCCCCCAGGAGGAACGGATATGGGGGTGGAGTCGGCTCCGCGGCCGGGGGTTCCGTCGGTTCCGGAGGCAGGACGACGAAGTCCGGTGGGGGATTCGGGGCCGACCCGGGCCGGACGGGCTCTCTCCGCGGAGGTGTCGAGGGAGCGATTACCTTGACCGGCGTCGGGCGGTTCGGAGCCGCGGCAGCGGGTGCGGGCTCCAGATCTTCGGAAGAAAGCGTGCGATCCAACGGCAGCTTGCGCCTTTCTGACGGGTTCGAATAGGCGGCATCGGAGCTCATCGAAACGGCGGCCATATCCCGCGGATAGTTCTCGAGCGACACGCGGTCGAGCAGACGCGTGTCCGCGATCAGAGGATTCCGCTTGGGATCGCGCATGCCGGGATCGATCTGCAGGGCCCGCGCATACTGCGCGATGGCGCGTTGGTACCATCCCCGTTTCTCGTAGAGCCTGCCCAGGCGGAATCGCGACGGCGGGAAACCCCGGTTGCGGTCCACCGATTTCTCGTAGGCGGTGATGGCGTGACCGATCTCTCCCTGGGTCTCGTAGAGAAGGCCGAGGTTGTAGGGCGCCAGGAAATAGTGGCGGTCCAGTTTCATCGCCCTCTCGTACTGTTCGCGGGCCTCGCGCGGGAAGCGTCGCGCGGCGAGGAGGTTGCCGAAGTCGTTGCGCAGCTCGGCGGATTTCGGATCCGTTTCCACTCGTTTCTCCTGCTCACGGATCTTCTCGTCCAGCGGATTGCCGGCGACGAGGTAGCGCCGGTAGAAGGGCTCGTGAGGCTTCTTCTCGCCGAGAAGGAACCCGGGCAGCGTCATCGCCAGAAGAGCCGCGCCGCAAAAAACCTTCTTCATCGTTCTCTGCTCCAAAGTCAAGGCGCAACGTTCAAAGAGGGGCGCCCGTTTGAACGTTGAACCTAATTCTGTTTCGGTCTCGCGATGAGCCTGATCCTGCCGTCCCGCTCCGCCACATCGAACTCGATTTCCGCGGCTCCGAATTGGCTTTTCAACTTTTCGCGCTCACGCCTCAGCCTCTCGGAGAACCGCGGGAATCCGAGGCCCGTCACGTCCTCGCCGCGCGCTTTCCTGGCTTCGACATAGCGCTCAAAGAGGTCGCGCTCCCGGTCGTGGCCGGGCCGCGCGTCCTCCCCTTTTACGGAGACGGGCGCTCTCTCGTTTGCCCGCACCGGCGGATATTCCGGCGCGTCCGAGTCGAGGCGGGTGAAATGACCATAAATTCCGGGACGCCGGCCGGCTTCCTTCTCCGATTGGAGCCGGTCCCAGCGCTCACAATAAACGTTGTAGCGTCCCTGGAGCGTTGAAAACCGGTAGCGCTCGGCGGCGGAGTCCGCCTCCGTGGTGCTCAGGCGCCGTATCTCCTGCCCGACGCGTCTTCGGACTTCCAGGGGAGGCTTCGAAGCCGAGCCGTAGAGGAAGGCGTCGTACTGCGCGCTCAGGCTCCGCAGGGCGTCCTCGAGCCTTTGAAGTTCCCGGTCCCAGCCCATGGACCTATAGTAAGGGAGGACCCCGGCCGTGAGACGCAAGACGTGAGACGGAAGACGAAACCGATCGGGCGGGAGCGCCCGCCGTCGATGGATTCGCTGCTAAGACTGCCCCCGGCTGTGGAGGCGGAGAAGCTCTACGGCCGGGAGGCGGTCAAGGAGGAGCTGCGCCGGGCGGTCGGCATGGGGGGGACCGACCCGCTGAAGCTGCTCTCGAGCGCCCGGAGGGCGCTCGACGGGCGGTTTGCACCGACCCTCTTGCGCGCGATCAACGCGACGGGTGTCCTGCTGCATACGAATCTCGGCCGCTCTCCGCTCTCCACCCCCGCTCGAGACGCCCTCCTTCGCGTTGCCGCCGGTTACTCGACGCTCGAGTACGATCCGGAGACGGGAGGCCGGGGACACCGGCAGTCTCACGTCCGTTCCGCCGCCCGCGATCTCTTCGGATCGCAGGATGCGATCGCCGTCAACAACAACGCGTCGGCGATCTTTCTCTGCCTGTCTGCCCTCGCCCGGGGCCGCCGCGTGCTGGTCTCGCGGGGGGAGCTCGTGGCGATCGGAGGAAGCTTCAAGATCCCGGAGATCCTGGAGGCTTCGGGCGCCGTTCTGGCCGAAGTTGGAACGACCAACCGGACTTCGATCGAGGATTACCGGCGGGCGCTCTCTTCCGAGACGGCTCTTCTCTTGACCGTGCACCCGTCCAATTACGAGATCCGCGGTTTCACGAAGCGGCCGGAGCTCGGACAGATTGCGGCGCTCGCTCGCGAAGCCGGCATCCCGTGGGTGCACGATCAGGGAACCGGCTGCGTTGTCCCACTGGACGAATTCGGAGTGGCGGCCGAGCCGACCGTCGCCTCCTGCCTCGCCGGCGGAGCCGACCTCGTCACTTTCTCGGCCGACAAGCTCTTCGGGGGACCCCAGGCCGGGTTCGTCGCGGGGCGGGCGGACCTCGTCGCGAGACTCGCCGCTCATCCCGTGGCGCGTGTTGTCCGGCTCGACAAGCTCGTGCTCGCGGCGCTCGCGGCGACGATCGCGGCCTGGAAGACCGGGAAGTGGAGGGATTTCCCGGTGTACAGAGCGGCCGGGCAGAGCCTGGATCATTTGCGGAATCGGGGCGAAAAGATCCAGGGTGCCGTGCGCCGCCGGGCTCCCGCCGCGGCGCTGGAACTGGTCGGCGCAAACGCGTTCTTCGGCGGCGGAACGAGCCCCGAGAAGCCCTTCCCTTCCCGCGCTCTCGCTGTCTCTCTCTCAGGCCTTTCCGCCGAAGAGCTCGTGAGCCGCTTGCGCTCGGCCGAGCCGCCCATCGTCGCTCGCATCGAGGAGGGCCGCCTGCTGCTCGACCTGCGTTCGGTGGATCCGGACGAAGACGCGATGCTGATCGAGATCCTCTCGCGTCTGGCGGCCAGAGTCGTAAGTTCGCGAACAAAGTCCAACCTGTCATCCTGAGCGAAGCGAAGGATCTGCTCTCGTGACCTTATTCTCGGGTAGATCCCTCGTCGCGGAGTCTGTCCAGACTTTGAATAGCGGCTCGGTGACGATGACGAAGGCAGATTCCTCGCTCCGCTCGGAATGACATAAAGAGGAATTGTCTCGCTATTTCTGGGACAGCACACTGGCGGCGGCTTACTGGTCTAGAGAATGTTCCTTGAGCTTCGCTTCGAAGCGGCGAGGGGAGAGTTTGAGCGCTTCCGCCGCAGCCGTGCGGTCCCCCTTCGCGCGCTCGAGCGCCCGCGCGAGCCAGGCGCGTTCGGCGGCGCGCGCGCCCCGCTCGCGGACTTCCTCCAACGTTTCGTCTCGCCCGGCGGGGATCGGGGACGGAGCGTCGGGGGTCAGGCGCAGATGCCTCTCCTCGATCGTCGTCCCCTCGGCCAGGATGATCGCCCGCTCCAGGCAGTTGCGCAGCTCTCGCACGTTGCCCGGCCAGGAATAGCGCCGCAGTCTCTCCCGCGCGGCGCTGGCCAACGCCAGGGGCTTCTTCTTCAACTCCCCGGGGAGACGGGCCAGGAACCAGTCGATCAAGGAATCGACGTCCTCGGGTCTCTCGCGCAGCGGCGGGATGAAGATCGGAAACACGCGCACCCGGTAATAGAGATCTTCGCGGAAGAGGTTCTGGGCGACCAAGCGGTCGAGCGGACGGTTGGACGCGGTGATGATCCGCACATCCACGTTGATGACGGCCGTGCCGCCCACGCGGTGAAAGGATTTCTCCTGGAGAACTCGAAGGAGCTTTCCTTGCGTCGCCGGCGTGAGCTCACCGATCTCGTCCAGGAAAACGGACCCACCGTCGGCAAGCTCGAACTTCCCCAGCCGGCGCGAGGAGGCGCCCGTGAACGATCCCTTCTCGTGGCCGAAGAGCTCGCTTTCAAGAAGCGTATCCGGAATCGCGGCGCAATTGATCGCGACGAACGGCCGCCGGGAGCGCAGGGAGAGACCATGGATCGCCCGCGCGAAGAGCTCCTTGCCAGTGCCGCTCTCGCCTTCGAGCAGGACCGCCGCGTCCGTCTCCGCCACCCGGCGTGCTTCCGCTTGCACCGCCTTCAGCGCGGCCGAGCTGCCCACGATCGGTGGAATCAGCCGCGAGCGCTCCTCCGCGAAGAGCATCGACTCCCGCCACCGCGCGCGCCGGTCCACCGAGCGCGCGACGAGCAGACGCAGGAGATCCGGTTCGACCGGCTTGGTGATGAAGTCCTCGGCTCCCCGCTTCATCGCGTCCACGGCCGTCTCGATCGAACCGAAGGCCGTCATCACGATGACCGGTAGAGTGGAATCCAGAGTGCGCGCGACGTCCAGGACCTCCAGGCCGTCGGCGCCGGGAAGCCGCCAGTCCGTCAGCACGAGATCCACGTTCTCTCCCGCGCGCAGGCGCTCGATGGCGTCCGAACCGCTGCCCGACCCGACGACGCTCCACCCCTCGGCTCGCAGCATTTCTTCGAGCATCGACCGCAGGGATTCCTTGTCTTCGACGACCAGGATCGTAGCCATGATGGGGGAATTCTAGACGTCGTGAGCCGTGAGCCGTGAGCCGTGAGCCGTGAGCCGCGACCGAGTCTCTGCTTACGGCTTACGGCTTACGGCTCACGGCTTATTGGGGGGGCTTGGGCTGGTTCTCGGGGCTCGCCATGCCGGGCAGGTAACCGCTCTTGCCATCCGCGGGCGGCGACGTCGAAGCCGACGGGGCGGGCGCGGCGTAGAGGGTGCCCTGACCGTACGGCGTCGTGCGGCGCTCCGGATTCTGACCGGAGGGGGCTTTCCCGCTCGCCGGCAGCGCGGGGCCCGGCGTCGGCGAAGGCGCGGGAGCCTGCGGGGCCGGCGCGAGCCACTGAGGAGCGAAACGGACCGAAGAAGCGGACTTTTCCCCCACGGGAACCTTTGCCGAGAAGGAAGCCGTTGCTCCGGGCTCGATGGAGCCGTTCGAAATGGCGGCCTCGCCCGAAGCGATTTTCTCGCCCTTCTCGTCCAGAGCCGTGACGGTCATGCGCGCGCTGCTGGCGGTCAGGCCGCCGGCGTTGCGCAACGAGCCGCGGACCACCAGGTCGGTCTCGGATTTCTCCTGAGTGTAATCGGCGATCTCCAGTCGAGCGGCACCCGAGCGCGGCTCGCTTTCCTTCTTCTCCTTCTCTTTCTCGCCAGAGGCGGTCTCGACTTCCCCAACATGGGCGACATCCGCGTCCGTCAGTTTGACTCGCGCCTTCGCCCCGGCGCGCCCGCTCCGAGCGGCTTCGGCCGGAGTTTCGGGAGGCGCCGTCACGACCGGCGCGGGCGCGGCGGACGCCCGTGCGGCGGCGCTCGCGGCTGCCGTCGCCTTCCAATCAACCTCCGAAGCCGGCACCGAGAGAAGCGTTCCATCCGGGCGGGTCAGCATGACAACGGTACCCTGCCGGACCGGAGGCTTCTTCAGCTCGACGCGGGTCCCCCCCTTCAAAACGACGAAATCCGCGGCCAAGACCAGCGTGGCCGCCGCGAAGAGCATCGCGACTCCGAACCGAAAGGTTCTCATTGTTCTTTCCAACTTTCGCTATTCGTCTTCAAGAACGAGGTGTTCTGCTGGTTGATCTGGCCGTTCCAGAATATCACGGCGTCAATGAGATCCCCATTGGGCGACTGGGATTGCGTGCCTCCCGCCAGCCCTGGACCCAGCTTTTCCCGATACTGAGCCATCTCCCCCTCGTTCCCGAAGGGACTCAGAAGGCCGTTGATCGCTCCCTGACCCGTCAGGAAGAATAAACGGTAGCGGAAAGACTCCCCGGCTTTGCTGCAGCCATCGGCCCCTCCGGGCGAGAAAGTCACCAGGGTCAGGATTCCTTGCGTCGCGAAGACCGTCGAGACCGCTTTCTCGTCAGATGACCCGAAGTTCAAGAAGTAGCCGTTCGGAGTGTTCGCCGCGTCTACTGGGCCGGATCCCGGATCGATGCCGTCGCTCGGCGTGACGTTGTTCAGATCCTCCTCGTGGAGGGTCCGCCCGACGCCGGAATCCTTGACGAAGTAGAAGCGGTTGACGTATCGAACCTGCGTGCTCGTGTTCTTGATCACACGCAGGCCGGGTTCGATCAGCTCGGCCCGATCGCCGGTGCCGAAGGCGATGCCGAGGGTCGGAGACGGCCCCCCGGAAATGAAGATAATGCCGGCCTCGAGGAAGATCGGGTGGATCGGGTGCGATGACGAGGTCGTTCCCTCCAAGGTTGTCGCGTCGTAGAACAGGAAGGGCTGGTAACCGATCAGGGTCTCCGAAACGCTGCCACAGCCGCTGCACGCGCCGCGGCGGCTGCCCGAGTCCGGCCTCAGGTCGATCTTCCACATTCTTCCGTTCAAGTCTCCGATGTAGGCGAAATCCAGATAGCCGTCGTCGTCCACGTCCGCGACGGCCGGGGCCGCCGGCATCGGCGCGAAGAGAACGGAGTGGCCGCTGTCGTCCTTTCCAGAGGTGGCCTTGTAGATGATCCTGCCTCTCTCCACGTCCACGATGTAGAAGGCTCGCCCGCTCGTCCTGTCCCCGGCTACGACCTGCGTCCCGGGACTGAAATCCGGGTCGAAGCCGCCGCCGAAGATGGCCACGTAGCGATCCTCGGTTGCTCCGGAGCCATTGATCACCTTGATCCTGCCGACGACGGGGCGCGACCAGGTCCTGCCCATATTGCTCACGCATGTCGCCCCATTGATCGCGCAGTCGTCGGTCATCTCCCAGAGGACCGTCGGATAGGGTGCCGCGCAGCCCTCTTCGCCATCCAGGCAGTCGGGGGAAGTCTTCTTGTCCTTGACCTTGGCCCCGTACCGGATGTCGGTCGGCGGCACGTCGGTCCTGACCTGATCCGGCTGCGTCACGTCGAGAGCGAAGTAGTGGCGACCTCCCTGGCGCAGGCCGCAGACCAGGATCGTCTTCCAGGTCCGGCTGGAGGCAACCGCGGCGCCGAGCGAATCGGTCGGTCCGATGAAGACGTCTCCCAGCGCCGGCGATCCGTCCGTGAGGTACTGCGCTTCGGGCGGAAACCTCAAGAGGCTCGGGAACTTCGGCTTCATGACGCCCTTTGGAGCGTAGGCGAAGATCTCCTGTCCCGTGCCCAGGTCGAAGGCCTTCGGGAAATGGGTGTCGCGGTCCCAGACGCCTGCATCGAAGGCGTGCAGGAATCCGTCGTTGGATCCCACGAAGACGGTCTTGCGTCTGTAGCGGTGGAGCCGGGCGAAGCTCGCGTAGGAACAATCGGGCAGCAACCCGCAGGCTCCCGCCCTCGGGTTGACGTTCATGGAAAGGAACGGGAAGCGTTTCGGCGGCAGGAGCATCGTGGGTTCGGAGTGGAAGATGTCTCCCAGCTTGTGCGGATATGCCGGGGTGTCGGCTCGCGACGCATTCCCTCCCGGCCCGTCGTCCTGGTAGATGTAGGAATACTTCGAGCCGGGCGCCACCGATCCGTACGCTCCGAGCGCGTTCAAGATCTCGTCGCGGCTGCCCGCCGGCGTCTTGCCGCCGCGCAGGAACTGGACGGTCTGAATGGCTTTCGTAGCGTCGCCGGGCCGATCCGGTTCGAGACCCATCGCCTTCATCAGATCAACGAAACAGTTGCCTGCAGTGCCGCAGGTGCCCGGCGGGGCGTTTCCGGGCGGCACCGAGAAGTCCTGACGGCGCAGCGGGACGGCCGGCTGCCCGGGCAACGGGTCGTCCGCCCAGACCATCTTCCGGCCGGGCCAGACGGAGACGGCGCCGACAGGGTTCATGGTCGCCTGGCCGCCGATCATCGTCGTCACCGGGTTGGTGTAGCCGAGCACCCGGGCGGCGTTCCAGACCGGGCGGCGCAATGCCGGGTCGGCGTCGTCTGGATTGCTCTCGTCCGGGAAGCCTCGCGACACTGCGACTGTCGGGATGTGGCCGTGGTTGTCCAGCTTGTAGGCCTTCAACGACCCATTCCAGACGGTCCAGCTCGAGGCGGCAGCTGGACCGGGGCCGACCGCCGGATACCGATGACTCGGGATCACCGAGCCGATGACACCCTCGTCTCCCGAAGCGCTTGCAAAGGCCGGCAGAGCCGGAGACGTGAAGAAGGCCGGTGCCGTCTCGCCGGCCCTGCCCGGCACGTCCGTATTCGTGGCGGGATTGGCCAGCAGCAGCCTCCGGTCATCCGGGGTTTCCGGCTTCGCGGTCAGGGAAGCGAGGACGAGCGCGACCGCCACCGGGTGCCGGAGCGCGAAGGCAATGGGTCTCCGTCGCCGGCTCGCGAAGATCAGCCCCTCGGTCAAAACGGCAACCTCGCCGGCAGTGGCCCGACCTCGACGTCGGCTACCAGGGCCTTGGAGTACTGCGCGAAGGCCTGGTCGATGCTGGTGCTCCGCAGCTCGTAGGCGTAGATGAACTGCGCGCTTTCATCCCCCTCGTTGATCCGGCCGCCCGGCGCGTATCGCCGCCCGAGCAGACTCGGCGTCTGGATCCGGACAGCGATGTCGCCGTTTTCCATGTCGCCGGAGAAAAACCCGCCGATCCCGTGCCGGTGGCTCGGGAGCTGAAAGAAGACGGTGCCGAAGGGCGATGCCTGGAACTCGGCGCGCGTCATGAAGGGTTGGGGATCAGTCATCTCGATGCTTCCCCAGCGGATCCCGGCATCGGAAGCGTAGAACGCCCGGTTGACCGACCATTCATTGGCGGCGATGCGGGACTCCGTGCTCGTCACCAGCATCAGAGCGATGCCGATGACCGTCAGGATCGCGAGCACCAGGATCGCGATCACGAGCGCGGCGCCCCTCTCCCTTGTTCTCGCCAAAAGGCCGCCCCGGAGCCATCGTCGTCTCCCTGCGTCGGCACGCGGCGGCCCGGCCGCGGCGGAACCCTCCTGGCCGCCGCTGCGGTCACTCGGGCGCAGAGGCCTCATCGTTGGACCGGACTCATGGTGGGCGCCCTCGGACAGCGCCTCCTCCGGCAGACGCCGCCGGCTCCGGGGCTCACAGTCCGGCACAGCCGAAGCGCAAGGGCAGACGGGTGGCGCCGGACGGAGACCTCGCGCGCGTGCGGAGGGACCCTCCCTTAGTCCGACTCCTGCCTCCGGCCGGAGTGCGCGCGCGAGGTGGACGGCGACAGGACCCGGCGGCCCGAGTTGTACGAAAGAGTTCTTGCTCATAGCTGAGCTTTCAGCTGCCTTCATAGGCGTAGTTGCGCAGGTTGATGCGAAGCGTCTGGACGCGGCGCCGGTAATAGGAGGCGGGGAGGCCCGGATACCGAGCGGTTTTGGGGTAACCGGGGGGGTCAGGGCTGACCGGCGAGTTCATCAATGGGACGACGCGCGCGGGAGACGCCTTGTAGGCCGGGTCCGGGTCGTGGGACTTGGCGACCAGCGAGATCATGACGCTGTGCAGCCGCGGGCAGCCATTGACCGGATCACGAAAGTCAGCCGTGCGGTAGGGCGTTTTTCCGGCGGCGTCCGGCGACCACTCATCGGAATCGATGGCGTTGTTTCCACTCTGGTCCACGCCGTAAGCGATCTGCATGTCCTCGATGTCGTCGGCCAGCGCGACCACGTCGAACTTCGCGCCGCGCCGAGTTCCCTGGGCCAGAGAGGGATGGAGCGGATTGGTGTTGTCGATGAAAAAGACCAGGTCGTCCAGGATGCCGGCGCGACGGACGTTCTTCAATTCCTTCGGCGGGCTCCCGTTCTCTCCCGGAGTCTCGGGGTTGAATTCCTCCGCGAGGGTGTCGTCGAAGTTCACGGGGCCGAAGGTCCCGGCGCTGGCGAGCCTCGTTCTGGCGCTGATGGTGCCGACGTTGTAAGGGGGTTGAGGGTAGAGCGGATATTCCAGGCCCGCGACGTTGATCGTGCAGCCCGCGTGGACCTCGTCATGGAAGGCCACGAGAACCAGCATCCGTGAGTCGCCGGGGCCGGCGCCGGACGTGTCGTCGTCGATCCGGGAAAACTGCGGGCGGTTGACCGGATCGTCGTTGACGTGCAGGTTGGCGGTCTTTGGAACGACGTCCACCGGCGTCGTCCCCTGACAAGGGGAACAGCCCTCCGCGGCGCAGGGCTCGCAGCCGGTCTGCAGATCGAAACCGAGAAGCGGGGAATCGATCACCCCGCGGATCTCAATCATGTCCGTGCCCGGCCTGACAGGGATTGAAGGGCCCGCCAGCGGTGTCACCGACGTTCCGGCCTCGACGTTGTCGTAGGAATCGGCCTCCACGCTGTTGACGACATCGATGCCCGGCAGCTGCGGATCGCTATGGTTGAGGACCGCCTGCGTCACGGAGAGCCCGCCGGCACCCGCCATCCGGATTGCCCGGGTCATCCAGGAAATGCCGTAACGCACCGCGCCCTGGGCGTCGGCGATGCCCTGCTCGCTCTTGCTGATCCGCGCGCTGGCATCGAAAACGGAGAGGATCCCGAGAATCGCGACGGCGAGAAGGAAGACCACGACGATCATCTCGATCAAAGTGAAGCCGCGGGTGGCGCAGCGCCGGACGGAGAGGCCCTGTCTCATGGCGTGGGGACCGGCGTCGGCGCCAGAGGTTGCGGAAAGGGATTGGAGAGACACCCGCTGACGCGGGCGGTCCGGGCGCCGATCCCGATGGGTCCGGTCCCGGAGGACACTGTCACGTCAATGCGCTTGTACTGGACGGTTTGCTCGGGGCTCGTCACGGGTGTCGGGACGAAGGACTGGTTTGCCTGGACACTCTCGGAGGCCGGAATCTGAAATTGCAGGACCTCATAACCGAGCCGGAAGGGGTTCGGCGCGCCGTTGGGCAGAACCGGCGGGAGAACGACGTCATGGTTCCCCGGCGAGAGCTGTGGATCGTTGAAAGGAAGATTCATCAACTGTTCGAGCCGGTCGCGGGCCAGGACATGGATGCTCGTGTACTCGTTGCCCGAAAAGTTGGATCTCACGCTCGCCATGAAGAGCGGCGTGATCGCGAGAAGGACGAAACCGAAGAGCCCGAGAGCGACGAGCAGCTCGACAAGCGTCAAGCCCGCCTGACGCCGCGTCGCGCGGCTCGTGGCGACACCCGCGTCCGGGACGCAGGAATCCCCCAAGAAAGTCGCGGAGTGAATGCCGGTAAACATCGGGGCCTCCTCTAGCGCGAGGAGACGCCTTGCAGGCGATGAGGACTCTCTAACCTAGCACGAATCGCGTCGCGACGCCACTCGCAAAATCTTTAGGAGTGTCCTACTTCGCGCATCCGCCCCGGCGCCGGGCCCGCCTCCCTCGTCGCACGCGACGGCCTGGCCGCGACAGACAGAATCTGGCCGTCGCTTGTCGTTCAGTCGCACTCGCAGCGAGGCGATAGTTGTTCTGTTCCTGCTCCTTCACTCACGCTCCTCCGGGAGGCGGTCCCGTCGCCGGGGCTCTCAGTCCGGCTCAAGCTGTGGTGTGAGGGCCGACGGGTGGCGCCGGACGGAGGCCTCGCGCGCGGGCGGCCGGACTTCAAGCCCTCGTTTGAACTCTCTCGACCGCCGTTCGCGCAGCGAACGCCGCGGTCGAAAGTCGACGGCGACAGGACCCGGCGGCCCGATTTTTCGCCGAGGCCCTATCCAAGCCCAAGGTCCACGTCACCGTTCTGGAGTGAGGGAGTGTCAGCGGCCGGGCCGCGCGGCGCCGGCGGCGCCTTTCGGAATCCTCAGCGTGAAGAGGGATCCTCCGCCGGGCCTGGAAGCCACTTCGACGGTACCGCCGTGAAGCTCGGCGATCCGGGCGACGATGGCGAGGCCGAAGCCGATCCCTTCGCGTTTGGTCGAATAGAAAGGAAGAAAGACCTTCTCCCGCTGAGAGGGTTCCACGCCGGGACCGCGATCGCCGATCGAGAGCAGGACCTCACGGCCCCGCGTCTCCCCCACGAGCGCGACGGCGCCCGCCTCCGGGCGCTGCTCCGGCGGCGTCGCCTCCACCGCGTTGCGCAGCAGGTTGACCAGCGCGCGTCGCAGGAGGACGGAAGAGCCTGGCACTTCCGGGAACTCCCCGCGACGCTCGACCCGGACGTCGGGAAAAGCCCTCTCCGTCTCCTCCGCCGCCGTCTCGGTGACTCCCGCCAGGCTGACCTGGTCGGGCACGAAGCTCTCGGGACGGGCAAAGAGAAGAAAGTCGCTCGTGACGCGGCTCATCTCCTGAGCCTCGTGCCGAATCGCTTTCAGATGCTCCGCAGCCCGCTCGGGTTGACGCATCGCCAGATCGGCGAATCCGTCGATGGCCGCGGCGGCGTTGCGGAACTCGTGCGCCGCGCCGGCCGAAACGTGCCCGAGATCCGCCAGATGGCGCGCGAGCGCCACGCGCGATTCCAGCCGCCGAACCTGGGAAACATCGGTGAAAAGAGCGAGAACGCCGAGGAAGCGGCCGTCGCCCCCCGTCGCGGGAGTCGCGGTGACGCCGACCACGCGTTCCTGCTCCCCCTGGCGCCATTGGATCTCGCGCCGGCTGAAGTTGGTGTGCCCCTGAAGGACCGAGAGCACGGCATCGCGCAGCTCGGGAATCCCCGTCAGGGCTTCCGCGCAGGGTTTGCCCCGCACGGCTTCCGGGAGGTCCAGGATTTCGCGGCCGGATTCGTTCAGCTCGATGATGAGCCCTTCGCTGTCCACGGAGAGAAGACCGGTGGGCAGATTGCGCGCGAGCGTGCGGGCGGCGATCTCCAGGTCGTCGGCCCGTTCCTTCTCCGCGCGCGCGAGCCTCTCCAGCTCCTGCTCCTTTCGGGAAAGCGCCGCGATCGTCGATTCGAACCGGGCGATCAGGAAGTCTCGCTCGTCAACGGGAGGCTTTCCCGCCGGTGCCTCCTGCGGCGCCGCTCCCGCGGCCGCAAGTAAGCGCTCGTAGGGGTGCAGGAGAGAACGCAGGTAGATCAAGGCGAGGATCACGAGGATCCCGCCGGCCACGGGAATCAGAATGGTCAGACCGCGCACCGTCGAGCGCATGGCGCCACCGATCCCCGGGTCGAATGCCGCCGCGAGGAAACCGTCGGGAATCGAGAGGCTCGCGATCAGCAGAGAAGGGCGCGTCTTCCATTCCGCCCGGAAGCGCCCCGGTTCGGGCCGGGCCGTCGGAAGCGACCCCGGCGCTTCGAGGTCCCGGCTCGCCGATCGGACGCGCCGCCCGGCCGTGTCGTAGATGGCCACGAACAGAACGTCGCGCTCCGACACCGCGCGCTCGAGCGCGTTCCTGGAGTCGGCGGCCGCCGCGAGCCGCCGCAGGACCTCCGCCGCCCGCCGCTCGGTCTGCTGGCTGCCCCAGTCCACACTCTCTCGGAGAAAGAGTAGCGTGGAGAAGTTCAGAAACAGGATGAGTCCCAGTGCGACCCAGAGGAAGAGTCGGGACTCGCGCCGGAACGAGCGGGGAACTTCGCTCATTTCCAGAGGGCGCGATAACGCAACGCGAGCGCGTCGCCGAAGAAGAGCGCCGCGACCCCTCCGGCCGCCAGAAAAACGCCGAACGGCAGACGCGTCTTGCGGTCTCCGCGGCCGAACGCGATTGCGGCGAGACCCACGGCGCTTCCCGAGAGCGAGGCCAGGAGGACCGAAACGAGCACACCCGCCGGGCCGAGAAAGGCGCCGATCATCGCGAGCATCTTGACGTCGCCCAGCCCCATCCCCTCCTGTCCGGCAATCTTCTCGTAAAGAAACGCGAGAAGATAAAGACCGCCCCCGCCGATCACGGCGCCCGCAAGCGCCGTCGCCGGAGTCTTCGTCTTCGAAAAGAAGGAGAGAAGGAGACCGGCGGCGAGGCCCGTCAGGGTGATCTTGTCCGGAAGGATCTGAAACTCGAGATCGATTGCCGCGAGGGCCAGACAGGCCGACGCGAAGAAAACACCCGCGAGAAGTTCCGGCCACCGCGGCGCCCGCAGAAACACGAGAGCCCAGAGGACCGCGTTGGTCAGCTCCAGCATCGGATACCGCGCCGAGATCGGCGCTCCGCACGTCCGGCACCGCCCCCCGAGGAGAAGCCAGGAGACGACCGGGATGTTGTCCCGCGCGAGGATTCCCGCGCCGCAGGCCGGACAATGAGAGCCGGGGGAGACGACCGATTCTCCGCGTGGAAGCCGGTGAACCAGAACGTTCAGGAAGCTGCCGACGACGAGGCCGAAAAGACCCGCGCTGACGCAGCCGAACACGCCATAAGTCTCGAAGGGAGAAGACATGAGCATGGGCTTGTCACCGCATCGCGGTGAGGATCAGGCCTCCTTACAAATCCGGCGCGATCCGACGCTGATTTGGGCCTCATTCTACAGAGTCGCTGATCGAAGTCCCTCTTGTCATCCGGAGCGACTCGGCCCCCGTGTCATCCCGAGGACTCTCTCCTCCCTGTCTTCCGAGCACTCTCTTCTCCCTGTCATCCCGAGCACTCTCTTCTTCCTGTCATCCCGAGCGCAGCGAGGGATCTGCTCCCGTCGATTCGAGTGATACCTTCCAGCTCAGGGCAGGCTCTGAGCGAAAGGATCTGCCCTGGTCAGGATCAGCCGATTCGACCGGAGCAGATTCTTCGTCGCCTCGCTCCTCAGAATGACAAGAAGGGTGTCTGTGGCCCAGTCAGAGTTTCTAAGCATGACAGAACCGCAGCCATGGTCAGCGAGGCAGGCCGAGCTCGCTCTGCCAACGCCGCGCGCTCGCCAGCCAGGCGGCCTTGCGCGGATCGGCGTCTGATTCGCGCGAGGCGAGAATCTCCTCTACCCGCCGGTAGCAACGGGCCGCCTCGTCTTCGCGGCCCTGCAACTGCTGCGACCGCCCGAGCATCAGCCACGACCAGGGACTCCCGAGTCTGGCCCCGAGCGCCAGTTCCGGGAAGGTCAGCAGGCGGGCGACGCTCTTGTCCTCCGGCGTGATCGCCAGGGCCTCCAGATACGAGCGCGTGGCCTCTTCGATCTCCAGATTGCGGTAATGGGCGTGCCCCTCGATGATCTTCGGAAGCGCGCGCTCGTAGCGATCGAGAGCGGCAAGCTCGCCCGGGGTGATTCCGCCGGGAGAGAGAAAACGGCGCGGGGAGTTGCGGATCGCGACAAGAGAGGCGAGGTTGTCCAGAATGGGGCGATCCGCGTAACCGTACCTGGGCGAGCCAAACTCCAGGTAGGGGAAGTTTTCCGTGTTGAGGAGATCGCCCGCGAGGTAGGCCCGGAGGGCCTCGCCTCCCGTGATCCAGGTCGAGAGGATCTTGACCGGATCGTCGAGCGACAGCTCCCCGAGGTCGGCCCTCACATGAGGCTCGGCAAGCCGCTCTTGCATCCGCGCAAAGTCGATCTCGATCTTGTCGCGCCAGCCGACCAGAAGGATGTAGTGAGTCGGCTGGTTGTCCATGAAGAAAACGGCCATTTCGGGAAAGACGACATTAAACGTGCGCAGGGCGAGCTTGAACATGTCGAGAGAAAGCCCTCCCAGAGGCATCCAGACGACGACCATTCCTCCTGGACGGAGCCGCTCGCGCGAGAAGCGGAAGTATTCGACGTCGTAGAGATTGGCGTTCGACTTGTACCGCAGATCGGTGCAGTCCGTGGCGATGACGTCGTATGTCTCCCGGGTGTGCCGGAGGTAGCTCCGCACGTCATCGAAGATAAGCCTGTAGCGCGGGTCGGGCTTCCTCCAGAAGCCGTGGTTGGCGTCGGTCAGGTAGGGCGCCGCCTTGAGAACCTCCGGGCAGATCTCGGCGCAGTGGACTTTTTCCAGCCGGTCGTGCAGGAGATAAGAATACGACGCGCCGCCGCTTCCGAAACCCACGGTCAGGACTCTGCGCGGATTGTCGGCGAGCAGCATCGGAAGGTGCGCGAGGGACTTCTGGTCGGTCTGAAGCAGCGGGTCGGTTCCCGCCACCCCCACGCCGTCGATGTGAATCGTGTTGTAGCCGAAGTTGTTCTTCACGACCGAAACCGTCGCCATGGGGCCCTCGTCGTAATAGACGACTCGCTCACCGGGGTTGACCTGCTGCATCCCCCGATCCCGGGGAATCGTCAGCAGGATGGCTCCGAAGGCGAGCGCGCAGAGGAAACCGAACCCGGCGGCCGAAGTTCCGGAGTCCGCCGCGCGCCAGAAGATCAGAAAGCCGAGGCCTGTCTCGACAGCCGCCAGAGCCAGAAGGCCCCCGGTCAGTCCCGCGCGGGGAATGATCAGAAAGCAGGCCAGCAAAGGACCGATAAGGGAGCCGGCCGTGTTGAGAGCGTAGAGGCGCCCGACCCCGCTGCCGACTTCGCGTATCGAAATGATCGCGCGCACCGCCATGGGAAAGGCCATCCCCATCAGCAGGGTCGGGACACCCAGGACGAGCGCCGACTGCGCCAGGATGTTGCCGGCAGCCGTGGTCCAGCGGAATTCCTGCGTCGCCGGATTGAAGGGGACGGGAAGGAGCGATTCCCAGGCGCCCCAGTGAAGCACGCTGACCGAACAGGCGATCGAGACGCCGAGCAGGCCCACGACCAGACCGTAGAGACGCGCGGGTCGCGCGGCGCGGTCGATCAAGAGCCCGCAGAGGGCGCTGCCCGCCGCCAGACCCGCGAGGAAGACCGTGAGCATCGCGGAGAACGCATAAGTCGTGTTCTTCAGATATTCGAAGGCGAAGACGAGGCCGCGCGACCAGATGACCTGAGCGGCCATGGAAACCATGCCCGTCACCAGAGTGCCCAGAAGAACAAGAGAAGCGACCGGCTCCGCGCGGCGGTCTGCGCCAGGCAATCGCCCCGATTCCTCGCCTGTCGGGTCGATCTCTTTGCCGCGCGGCGCCCTTTCCGTCCAGAGCGAGAGCGCATAAGCCCCCAGGGCGGCAACGAGGTTCAAGAGCGCTGCCAGAGAATTCGTGCGCAGGACGCCGTAGGTGCCGAGCAGGTGAAAACCCGCCAGAAAGGCTCCGGCGACGGCTCCGGCGGTATTGACGGCGTAGAGGCCCCCCACTCGCCGACCCAGTCGAGAGCTCTGCTGAACCAGAGCCCTCGAAAGGACCGGGAGGGTCGCGCCCATCAGAGTCGTCGGAATCAGGAGAACCAGGAAGGCGGCGGTGAAGCGGCAGGCCGTGAGCTGTGCGAAGTTCTGTCCCCATCGCCCGTAGGCCCAGCCGTCAACCCGGTCCATCTGCTGGAGGGCAAGCGGCAAGAGGAGACCGACCGACGCCAGAACGGCTTCGAGAACGGCGTAGAAGCGCAGCGGGAAGCGCAAGCGATCGCTCGCGCGCCCCAGGAGGAAGGAGCCCAGGGCGAGCCCCGCCATGAAAGCCGAGAGCACAGCCGTCACGGCATAGAGGCCCGAACCGAAGACGTAGATGAGCTGCCGCGTCCAGACGATTTCATAGATGAGGCCCGCGGCCCCCGACGCGAAGAAGAGAGGGTAAGCGAGCAGCGAGAGCTTCCCAGACCTCACGAGCCGCTCTTGCAACGACACTAGATCCCTCCAGTGAGAGGCATCGTCACGAGTGAGTCAAGTTCTCTTGCCGGCGCGGAGCGAGCTGCGTCGGCGGATTCTGCCGACAACCCGCCCCGTCGTCGGGCCCGCGGCTTTCGGCCGCGGCGTTCGCTTCGCGAACAGGCGGCCGAGAGAGTTCAAACCAGGCCTGGACGGTGGCGTCTCGACCTCGTGGCAAGTACTGGGAACCGTCGCTCTGTCGCGAAGGCGCAGTCGCAGCGAGGCGATTGGAAGTCTTTGGTGGTTCGCCTTCGCTCACGGCCTCCTCCGCGAGGCGGTCCCGCCGCCGGGTCTGCAGCTCGGCAAGACGGTGTGCAGTCCGGAGGCGACGGCGTTGCCCGGCGGCGGCACTGTTCGAGGGCACGCGCCAAGCTCTCGACCAAACGATGCGGCCTCTGTGCCCTCGGACCGTAGCGGCGGCCAGGTGCTCTTCAGCGCGGCCGGGCCGCCGCGTGCCGCCAAGGGCAATGCCGGCGTCTCCGGGCGGATTGTTCGAGATGAGATACCGACCGGACTTGCCATCTATCAATTCCCTCGTAGGTTTGAAGCGGAGTTTCGAAAGCGGCACCGACGGTCAGCCGCGGTAGAGCATCGCGAGAAGCGTGCCCAGTGCGAGCAAGGAGAGAACCGCCCCGGCGTAGAGGGAAACGGGACGGTAGCGGAAGATGACGTGGTGCGATCCGGCCGGGAGCGCGACCGCGCGCAGATAGCCGTCGGCAGAGAGGATCGGGGCCGGGCGTCCGTCAACGGAGGCCTTCCACCCCGGGTAATCGAGATCCGCAAGGACGAGAATGCCGGCCGCGCCCGAGTTGATGTCCGCGGCAACCCGTTCGGGAAGATCTTCGGCGATCCGGGCGATAACGAAAGAACGCTTCCCCCCGGGCACCGGACGAGGATCGGGCTCCCGGTCGAGAAGGACCTCACGCGACCAATCGAACTCGCCCCGCGCCGCCCTGGCCCAGGCGCGCGCCGGATCCGCTTCGATGTGGTACCCCGGGACGAAGGAGAGCCTCGAGCGATAGGGATTCAGAGGCGCGCGCGAGAATTCGCCGACCTGGCGAAGGCCCAGGTTCGCCGGGAGAAACGGGGACCAGAGCACGCGTCCGCCCGCGGCTCCGGCCGCGCCCACGGGGTCTCCCGCGTCAATCGAGGCGGTGATCCTCTCCTGTGCCTGTGTGGGAAGCGCGGACGCTGTCCGAACGGTGGCCACGCCCGAAAGCAGGTTCGTGTACCCCAGGAGCGCTTCGCGCTGGCGCCGCAGCGTCGCGGCGTCGAAACGCGCGTCGCGCAGGACCCAGGCGGCCAGTTCCAGCGGCGGCGGAGTCAGAACGCGCCCGGCCACGCGCGCCAGGAACGGAATTGATTCGGGGACTCGGCGGATTTCCGATTCGGGGGCGTAACGGAACCCCGGACGCGCGGCGATGAGCAGCGAGGCAGTCAGAGCGAGCGCCGCGACCGCTTCGAGAAGAGCCCCGCGCGCGCCGAATGCCGCGAAAGCGGGGGGAGTCTGTCCAGCCCGGACGGTCGCGAGCCACACCAGGGCCGACAGGCCGATCCCTTCCGCCAGGCGCACGGGAAGCGGCTGACGGGAGAAGAGAAGCGACAATCCGCCGAGCCCGATTCCAGCCAGCATCAGGGCGCGCCTCCTGCCGGGAGCGAACCGGAGGGAGTCCGCTCCAATACCCGCCAGCATCGGGAGAGCGAAGAAAGTCCAGGCGAGGGACTTGGCCGGATACCGGATACGATCCAGAAGAGGCAGTGACCGGAGCCACGGGCCCGGAGGCGCCGCCATGGCGAGGAGAATACCCGCCACCGCAACGACGCCGAGCAGGAGGGCGAGCCGGCGCCGCTGCCCTTCCACAAAGGCCGCGGCCGCCGCGCACAGCATGAGGGGTCCGGCGTAGAGAGAAGACAGGTATTCGTTGCCGCTCGACTCGATCGAGAAGCCGAGCGCTGAAGAGATGCCGAATAATCCGACGGAGCCCCGCTCCCGTTCCGAAGCAGGGAGCGGGACCCGACGCTGCGACCGCAAACCTAGCTCCATCATCGGGACGAGAGTCATTCCCGCGAGCGCCAGCCCGAGCCCCGCGGCCCCGGCCAGGCGGAGGAGCCGCTTACCGCGCGGAGGCTCGAGCCGGCCGGAGGGGTCTTGCCGCGATTCCCAGGCAAAGAGCGCCGCGACGCAGAGTGTCGCCGCCGTGATCTCCGGGCTGCCCGCCAGCGCCTGCAGCCCGACCACGGCCGCCAGCGCGACCCGTGAGGCCCTCGACCGGAGACCCGACCGGGCCGACAGCGCAATCCAGGGCAGATAGGCCCAGGCGCCGAAGTGGTTCCAGTACGCCGACAGCGACGCCGCGAACCCGCAGGCGCCGTAGGCCGCGGCCCCGAGAAGCGCTCCCGCATCCGAAACGGCCTCGTTTTTCAGGAAGCGCCACGCGCCCGAGATCCCGACCGCGTAGTGCAGCAGGAGGAAGAGTCCCGCGGCGAGCGCCGCCGAAGGAAGAAGGAAGAGCAGGCCAGGCGGATAGAAAACGCCGGACTGCCCGTTAGCCAGCCATGGCTCTCCGAGCCCCGAGAGAGGGTTCCAGAGAGGGAGCCGGCCTGAAGCGATCCGATCCGCCGTGTAGAGCTTGACCGGGAAAAAGAAGTCGCCCTGGTCGCGAAAGGAGGGAGCCTGCCTCTGAAAGAGAGCCGGGGACAGCCACAGAAGCGCCGGAACGAGCGCCGCGGCTCCCAGAACCACCGAAAGCACCGAGCGGCGCGCGACCACGCAGCTATTGTAGTGCGCCAAAAAAAACGGCCCCGATTTCTCGGGACCGTTTCGAGAGCGACCGGGTTTCGGAGGTCAGTTCTGGGCGCCTTCCGGCCACTGAATGAAAGAGCCGTTGGCGTAGGCGATGTCGTCGTTGAAGTCGTGCGTGGTGCCGCAGACGAGTGCTCCGTTGGTGGCCCCGTCGCGACCCAGCGATTCGAGTCTGTACTGATCCGCTGTTGCCGGGGTCGCGTAAGTGAAGAAATGACCCCATCCGTCCGTATACGGGACACGCGCGATGTAGCTCGGCTGCAGGCGAGCGAAGGAATTGGTGGCCAGCGTCACATTGGCGTCGGCTGTGTACTGACCCTGGTCGCAGGCCGCCGGCGGGTAGACGTTGTAGTCCACCGCGTAGGACTCGACGGCCGTGGCGATGGACCTAATGTCCGCCATGCTCTTCTTCTGCCTGCCGCGCTGGACCGCTGCCAACAGGTTCGGAATCGCGATCGCCGCCAGGATGCCGATAATCGCGATAACGATCAGCAACTCGATCAGGGTGAATCCGGACTCCCGCTTCTTCATTCTTAGTCCTCCTAGTTCTTCAGGGCCGTTATTCGTCTGGCACCACCAGACGCAAGGAAGAAGCCAGATTCCGAATTAAACTAACCAGCGCCCTTTCAATGAGTTAGGGTCAACGGGTCAAAATCTGACTGACAAAACAAGTCACTTTTGGGCTTCGGCTCGTGACGTTTTGTTGTCTCCATGAAAAGCGAATTCCAATAGCAGCTCTCGATAAAGATTCACCCCATCGACGTAGTCTCGCAGATAAATCCGCTCGTCGTTCCGGTGCCGCCGCGCCGAGTCCGTAATGTTCACAGGCACCGGCGAATACCCATAGGCCGCGATCCCTCTCTGGCGGAAGTAGATCGACGTCGTTGTTCCGCCGAACGTCGGGACCGGTCCGAAGGGTACGCCGGGATAGCGGGCCTCGGTAACCCGCTGGATCAGGCCGAGAACGGGAACGATCTGTCCCGAGGATGTCCGGTAAGGACTGGCGCTCGTGGCGCCGGTCGAGTATCGCTCGATGACGCGAATCCCGGATCGGGCGGCGTCCGACTCGATCGGCTCAAGAAAGGGGTCCGGCGAGATCCCGGGAGGTGTGGAGATGACCGCATAGGCGCGAAAGCTGTTCCGGGCATCCGGGGGATAGGGCTGTGGCCCGAACCACTTGATCCGAGCCTCCAGAAAACAGCCGTACCGGTCGGGCAGAATCGCCAGCTCGCCGGGATTTCGCCGCACACGGTCGAGATGACGCAGCGGATCGGTCAGCGGGTGTCCCAGGTGGTTGGCCAGCATGTCGAATCCGCGAACGACATCGGGGAGAGGTTCGACAGCGTTGGAGTGAATCTTCTGCCACTTGCGGGCGAGGTCCCTGATCGCCAGAGCCGCCGGCGCCTCGAACTCGATGAGCCCGTAACCCGCCTGGACCGTCTCGATGCCCCAGAACCGGACGTCCCGGAGGATCATCTCGTTCGTGCCGCCTTCGTTCAGGACCACGGCGATCCCATCGAACCATTCGGGCCGCTGCTCGAGGAGCCACCGCGATCCCCACCGCTGCCCCCTCTCTTCGTCGGCCTCCGCCAGAAAGAGGACGTCGGAAGAGGGCACGATCCCATGCTCCTTCAGGTTCCGCATGGCGAGAGCTTCCGCAAGTCCGAGGGATTTCATGTCGTAGGCGCCACGGCCGTAGAGATAGCCCAACTTGATTTTTCCCTCGAAGGGGCGCGACTCTTTCCAGAGGCTCGGGAATGCACCCACGACGTCAATGTGGTTCAAGAGCAGGAGCGCACCCTTCCGGCTCCTGCCCGGAAGACGCGCCAGCAGGTTGCAGCGTTTCGGCGCCGGGCAGACCATTTCGTTTTCGATGCCGGAGCAATCGAAGAAACGCCGCAGGAATTTCGCCCCCTCTTCCTCGCCCGTCTCATCTGTCGTGTCCAGCTGCACATAGTCCCGCAGGAGACGCACGGGCTCTGAGCGGAGCCATTCCGCGGGCGGGCGCGTCGCATCGGCTTCCAGGCTTGACTTCTGTCTCCGGCTCTTCCCCTTGCGGCATCCGCCCGGGAAGATGAGGACAACGAGTACGAGGGCCAACCCGACGAGCCGGCGACCCCTCATGCCCCTTCACTCCTCTTGTGGCGGAGGAGAAGCACCGCGGCGAGCACGAAGAGAGCCGGCCCCCAGCGGGAGACCGATAACCCGGGCACGAGCTCCGTCCATTCGATCGCGTGCCGGCCGGCCGGCACGCGAACAGCCGAGAAGGCGAGCTGCGCCGGAGAGTCCTCAACCGGCCGGCCGTCCAGGAGGATGGCCCGATAGTTCCAGAAACCCCGCAAAACGAAGAGCCATGTGGGATCGGACGCTTCGGCTTCGATCCGCAGCCTTTCGGGACTCTTCTCGAGAATCCCAAGGCGTCCGGGACGAGCGGTCCGGAGTCCCGTCGCTCCAGACTCGATCACGATCTGGCCTGCCGTCAGGGTCGGTAGCGCCTTCAAGGCCGCGACCGCCTTCTCCTCCTCCCGCCAGCTCGTCAGGAGCCGCATCTCCGGATACGCCTTCTCGTGCTCGTCCCAGTCCATCAATCCGTCCGCCCGCACGAAATGATAACCGGGCAACGGCTCCTGATCCCGGAAACGAGTCTCCCAGCGCAGCGCGAGAGCTCCGAAGAACGGTTGAGAATCGCGGAACCCGGCCGCCGCCACGGAAAGACGGCGCAGGCTCTGCAGGCGCGAGAGATCTCCGGCATCGAAGTCTGTGTTGAAGACCATTCCACGCTGCCAGAGAGCCGAGGTGTACTGACTCCAGCTGCGCCGGGGAAACTCGAGGAACCCCGGGTCATTCCGCCCCTGGGTCTGCTCGAGGCGGGAGGCAGGTCGGTAACCGTAGACTCCCATCGTCTTGTAGGCCCCGTGCGGGTCCATCCGATCCAGAAACCTCACGAAAGGAGTCCTCCCGAAGAGCGTCTCCTCCGAGAAAGCCCGTGCAATCCTTCTGTTGGCAGCGATGGGCACGAGTGTCAAGAGCGCCAGGCCCACGGCCGGACCCGCGCGAGGCAGGACACGCAGCGCCTCCAGCGCGAGGAGCGTCGCCATCCAGAAAAGGCCGCCCTCCGCCAAGCCGATGGCCAGCTCTTGCCCCGCCAGGAGCGCCTGACCGGGAGGGTCCCCGAGCGCGCGCAGGGCGATCCCGCCGACGCGTGCGGGCCAGAGCCAGGCGGCCCCGGCGAAGAGACAGAGGGTCGCGGCAGCCAGGAGCAGGCCCCGAGTCCGCGGCGGTGCCTGCCGGAAATCGTCGAAGGCAAGACCGGCGAGAAGCGCGAGCGCCAGAACGAGACCGACGGCAAACTTCTCGGGATTGCGCAACGGGAGCGGGGAGGCGATCCTGCCCCACCGCTCGGGAAGAAGGCTCGGGATGACGCAGACCGCCAGCGCCGCCAGCGTGAGGACGCGTCCGAACCGGGCTCCCAGGGCGCGCTTCCCCCGGAGAGCCAGCGCGCCGATCAGCGCGAAGGCGCCAGTATAGAGGGTCGCGAACAGGCCTTCCGCCCTCTGACGGAAGATCGCGCGAGCAAAGACCTGCTGGACATCCAGCGCGGACGTCCGGCCGAAAGGGTAAGGAACGACGAGCTCCAGAAGCCGAAACGGAGAGATCGAGTAGAGGAGGGAATCTTCCAGCTTCAGCCCGACGACCGCTCGTCCCGTCTCCGGGATCCAGAGCGCGGTCGCGACGATTTGCGGAGCCGCCGCGAACACGGCGAGCAACACGGCCCCAGCCAACAGGAGAAGTTCCCGAGGACGGCGGGCCGGCTCACTCTCGCACAAGATCCAGAGGCCGCCGCAGGCAATCGCCGTCGCGATGGAAAAGACGTCTGCGGCCAGCATGTCCAGCGCCAGGAGCACGGAAAGGAGAAGGAGCTTGCGCGGCGCCGAAATGGAGGGCCGGGCGGTTGCCCAGACGATCCACGGAAGAAGAGCCAGACCCGGCAGCATGTGCGGAAAGAAGACGTCGGAAACCGCGATGCCGGAAAACGCATAGGTCACGGCTCCGACCCACGCGCCCGACCGCGAGGCGCCGAGGCGGCGCAGAAGGACGAGAACGCCGAGTCCTGCCAGCGCCCAGTGGAGCACGGGAAAGATGCGCATGGCGAGTGGAAAAGGGACCAAAGCTAGAAGCGGCCGGAGGGGATAGAGAGCACCGGATTGGGGGTTGGGCAGGAGCGGACGCCCGCCGGAGATCTCCGGCATCCAGACCGGCAGGCGCCCCCGCGCATAGGCGTCGTGCACGGCCGATTCCATCGGCAGGTTGTAAGCGAGCAGGTCCCGGCCGCCGAAGTTACGGTGAAAGAAAAGCGGATCGGAGTAGCATGCGCCGATCAAGAGCACGAGGAGCGCGCCCGGGAGCGCGCGGCGAATCATCGCTTACTGCCTTTGCCGCCGCGCGCCACGATCGCGGCCGCGGCGATCGCGAACAGGACCGGCCCCCAGCGTGAGACGGAACCTCCCGGCACCTCCTCTGTCCAGTCGATCGTGTGGCGGCCGGCAGGCACACGAACGGCGGAAAAGGCGAGCTGGGCCGGCACGTCTTCCGTCGGGTTGCCGTCCACCAGAACAGTCCGGTGGTTCCAGTAGGCGCGCAGCACGAAGAGCCAGGTCGCATCCGGCGATTCGACCGCGACGCGGAGCCGCTCGGGCGTCTTTTCCAGGAAGCGCAGACTCCCGGGGCGCGCCGTTGCCGACTCTCGGGCTCCGGACTCGATCACGACCTCTCCCTGGCCGAGGAGCCCAAGGCTATTCAACGCCGGGAGCGCGCCAGGTTCCTCGCGCCATCTCTCGACAAGTCGCACGTCCGGAAAGGCCGAGTCGTGCTCGTCCCAATCCACGAACGCATCGCCGCGGATCCGGTGATATCCGGCCAGCGGCGCCTGGTCGCGCATTCGGATTCCCCACTTGAGCGCCAGCGACCCGAAGAAGGCCTGGGAATCGCGGTAGCCGGCCGCGACATAAGAGAGGCGACGGAGGCTGTCCAGGCGAGAGAGGTCTCCCGAGTCCAGGTCACCGTTGAAGACGGTCCCGCGATCCCAGAGAGCGTGCGTGTAGAAGAGCCAGGAGCGGCGCGCGAACGCGGCGCCGGTGACGTCCATGAGCGTATCCGTCTCCGGCAAAGCCGTCCGTGTCGAGTATCCGGATTCATCGAGCGTCCGGTAGTCCTGCCGCGGGTCGGCATGCCAGAGGAACCGGTCGAGCGGAGAGGGCGCGAAGAGTTGCTGCTCCGGAAGCGTCACAGCGATCCTGCGATTGGCGGCGATCGGAACGAGCGTCAGAATCGCCAGACACGCCAGGAGAGATTGCCGCGTTCCGTGGGGGAGCGCGTCGAGCGCGACGACCGTCGCGATCCAGAGGAGTCCCGCCTCGGCGAGCGCGCCGGGAAGCAGGCGCCCGGCCGTCACGGCCAGCCCCGCCTCCGCTCCGATCACGCGCACGGCCAGCCGCCCGCTCGGCCCGGGAAGGAGGGCCGCGACCCCTCCGAGCACCGCCAGCACCACACCCGCCCACAGCGGCCAGCTCCTCTTCCGACCCCGACGGAACGCATCGAAGGCGAGCCCCGCGAGAATGGCCAACCCGAGCGAGAGCGACACCGCGAACTTTTCCGGATACCGGAGAGGGATCGGAGAATGCAGGTTGCCCCAGGCGGCCGGGAGCAGGCTCGGAGAAATGGAGATCGCCATACCGATCAGAAGCAGCGCGCGTGCGAACCGGGAGCCGGCGGCTGACGATTTCCACGTCCCGACGAGTGCGATTACCGCGAAAGCCCCGGCGTAAAGACCCGAAAAATATCCGAGCTGCCTGTAATGGAAGAGGGGCCAGCCCCACGTCTGGGCCCGGTCGAGCTCCCAGGTGGTTCCAAAGGGAAACGGGACGATCAGTTCCAGCAGGCGGAAGGGAGAGACCGAGAAGAGAACGGCTTCGTTCAACCGCATCCCGAGCACGGCACGATTCGTCTCGGGTATCCAGAGAGCCGACGCCAGGATTTGCGGAGCGGCCGCGAGCGACGCCAGGCCGAGCGCGGCCGCAAGGCGGATGAACCTCGCGCCTCGTTGCCGCGGTTCGGTGTCCAGAAGGATCCAGAGGAGCGAGCCGAGCAGGGCAAGAGCCACCGTGAAGACGTCGCCCGCCAGGATGATCGCTGTCCAGAAGAAAGAAAGCACCAGGGCGCCGCGGGACATGTTTCTGGCCGGGCGAGCGATCCCCCAGACGATCCAGGGCAGGAGCGCCATTCCAGGATGACTGTTTGGATAGAAAACATACGAGACCGAGGCACCCGAGAAGACGTAGGTCACCGCTCCGACCCAGGCCCCCGGCGGCGAAACCCCGAGAACTCGCAGCAGGAGGATGATTCCAATGCCGGCGCCGGCCCAGTGCAGGACCGGGAAGAGCCGTATCGCAAACGGAAAGGAGAACCTGGACAGAAGCGGGCGGATGGGATAGAGCGCGCCGACATTCGGGTTGGCCAGGAGCGGGCGGCCTCCCGAGATCTCGGAGATCCAGACGGGAAGGCGGCCGCGGGCGTAGGCGTCGTGAATGGCCTTCTCCAGAGGATAGTGGTAGCCCATGGGGTCCCGGCCGCCGAAGTTGCGGCGCGCGAAGACCGGATCGGAATAGACGGCAACGACGAGGAGCACGAAGAGCCCGGCCAGCCAGAGGGTCTTCGCGCGCTCACGCGCGGGGAGAATCGGAGAGCTCAAGGTCTCGCGGGATCGCTCATGAGTAAGGAATTGACGATTGCCGATTGACGATTGGTGCCCTGATCTCATCAATCATCAAGCTTCTTCAATCATCACCTAAACTAAAGTCCTGAGTTACAAGTTCGCGAACAAATTCTTCCTGTCATCCCGAGCGAAGCGAGGGATCTGCTCTCGTGACGTTGAAGCCCGTGTGGAGCAGATCCTTCGTGGCTTCGCTCCTCAGGATGACAGGCAATGCCGCGCCGCTCACAGGGTTCTTCAGCGAATCTCTGACTCAGGACACTAGGATAAGTCATCGAAAGAAAGAAGAACAACCGATTGCACCTTGCAAGGGCGGCCGCGCTCTTCGCGGTCGCCCTCGCGTGCGCCGCACGGCTGTGGCTGCTCGTGGCGAGGCCGCTCTGGCACGACGAGGTCTTCACCGTTTGGGCATCGAGGCTCACGCCCGGCGGACTTTGGCCCGCGCTCTCCAACGACTCGGGCCCGCCCCTCTTCTATCTGCTCGAAAAACCGTTCGTTGCGGTGGCCGAGAGCCTCGGCCTTCCCGACAGCGTGGCGCGGCTCCTCCCGTTTCTCGCTCTGCTCCTCCTATTTGCCGTCGCGCGGAGTCTGCCGCGGGGAGAGCCGCGCCGGCGTTTCCTCCTGCTCGCGGCTTCTTCGCCGTTTCTCCTTCTCTACGCCGCGGAAGCCAGGGCGTACGCTCTCGTCGCCCTTCTTGGTCTCGTCTTGTTTCTTCTGACCGTGCAGGACGCTCCGGGACTTCGCCGGATCACGCTGATCGCGCTCGCGACCGCCCTTCTTCTCTGGATCCACTACCTGGCGATCTTCCTCGTCGCTTCCCTTCTGGTCGTGACCGTCATCCAAGAGCGGTGGCGGTCCGCGCTCGCGATCGGTGTTGGAGCAGCGCTTTTCCTGCCGTGGCTGCCCGTGCTCCTCGCCCAGCCGGACGCGGCCACGGCCTGGATCCGGGAACCGGTGGGGCTCTCGGCCGTCGGGTTCCTCGCCGCTCTGGGCGGCGGCATCCGGGTGCCCGACCCGCTGGGCCGGCCGCTCCCGGAGCCGCTCTTCCTTCTCGCGTGCGCGGCCGGGATCGCGCTCCTTGTTTCCGTCCTCCTCCTCCGGACCCGGCAACCGCAGGCGCGGGCGGGACGCGCCGTCGTCCTGCTGACGCTCACCGGTATCCTCGCCGCCTCCTTCTGGCGCCCCGTCGCCTTCTCCGGGCGCAGCGAGATGGTGGTCCTCCCGATCTGGCTCTGGCTCCTGGCCCGGTCAAGCGAGGAGTCGCTCGCGGTGCGTCGAGGCCTGGGCGCCGCCGCTGCCGTCGCCGCGGTGTCGAGTCTGCTGCTCTTTTCCTCGCCACGGCCGGTTCGCCCCTACGCCGCCCTCGTCGCGCGGGTCGAAGCCGAGGCTCACGACGGGGACCTGGTCGTTGCGACAGCAAACCTCTACCTGCCGGCGCGCCTCGCCCAGGACCGCGGCCGGCTTGCCGCGGATCTCCATGCGCTCCCGGCGGACCTCGCCGATCATCCCGGCTGGTTTCTCTCGCGCTCTCCTTCGCAAGCCGATTACCGGCAGCTCGCCCAGGACCTCGCGCGGGTCAAGCCGGATCGCAGCGTGTTTCTCCTGCTCGATCCGGCCTTCTGGACTCCGAACCTCCAGCAGATTCTCGCCGCTCGCGGCCCCCTCCGCCCCCTGGCTCGGTTCCCGGACGCCATGGGGTTCGTCTCGCCCGGTCGCCACTCGGGCGGCGGCTGAACCAGCTGAGTTAGGGCGTTTTGCGGGCGATGGCGAGAAGCGACATGCCGGTCGGCGGGGGGTTCTGCTCCTCGCGGCGCAGGAGGGGGAAGAAGAGCTTGAAGGCCTGCAGCTGCGAACGCGGCAGGACGCTGCGGCGCAGGATCCGTCCGTTCACGAACCAGCCGAGGATCCCGACACGGTTGACGAATCGGATGTCCTCGAGAGCGAAGCCCGCCTGGCCGAGTTTCTCCTGCAGCTCCTCTTTTTCGTAGCGCCGGAAATGGCGCAGGTGCTGGTCGAGCGTGCCGTAGAGCCAGGAGAGCGCAGGCACGAGGAGAACGAGCCGTCCGCCCGGCTGCAGGAGGGCCAGCATGTCCGAGAGCGTCGCGCGGTCATCCTCGATGTGCTCAAGCACGTTGCAGCAGACGACCGTGTCGATCGAGAGGGCGCGAATCTCCTCGCGCTCGGAGGCCGTGAGCGGGAAACGGTAGGACGCGACGCGCACGATCGGATTATCGCGGAAGGTGCCCTTGAGATACTCGACGGCGACCGGGTCCACGTCCGACGCGACCACCAGCTCCCGGGCGGGGCCGCCGGGATCGTCTTCGATCAGGTGGTGTGTCAGGTTTCCGAACCCGGCGCCGATCTCCAGGACGCGGCGGCCGAGCGCGGGCGCGAACCTTCCGACCAGCCAGCGGTTATAGGGCTCGAGTTTCGCCAGGCGCGCCAGGGTGACGTGGCCGACATTGCCGGATTCCTCCGCCTCGCGGAACCGGTGCTTGATGATCGTCCCCAGCGCCGATAACGCGTCCTTCCATCCGATTTTCTTTCCCTCGTCGTAGGTGCGGCCGTAGTAGGAAATCGGCACTTCGTAGATGCGGTAGCCGCGCCGGGCCACCTTGGCCGTGATCTCGGGCTCGATGCCGAAGCGCCGCGACTCGATGGTCATGGACTGCACCACCTCGCGGCGAAACATCTTGTAGCAGGTCTCCATGTCGGTCAGATTCAGGTTCGTCGCCATGTTGGAGGCGAGCGTCAGGAAGCGGTTGCCGACGGTGTGCCAGAAGTAGAGGACGCGGCGCTCACCTCCGCCGAGGAAGCGCGAGCCGTACACGACGTCCGCGTGCCCTTCCTCGATCGGCCGCAGGAGCTTGACGTATTCGCGCGGGTCGTACTCGAGGTCCGCGTCCTGAATCACGACGACGTCCCCGGCGGCGTAACGGAATCCGACGGAAACCGCCGCGCCCTTGCCCTGATTCTGAGGCTGAAGAAAGACACGCACCCCGTCCTTCCCGTCCATTCCGCGCAGGATCTCCCGCGTGCCGTCGGTCGAGCCGTCGTCCACGATCAGGATCTCCTTCTCGAGGGGGACCGCCTGCACCTGGCGGACGATCTCGCGGACTGTCTTGGCCTCGTTGTAAACGGGCATCACGACCGACAGCTTCAACGGGTTCTCCCTTCAGCGCGTATTATTCCCGATCCCTCAACTCGAAGAGCTCGATCGAGTAGCCGACGCGGCCCGCCGGCCGGCCGCGTGCCGCGATCTCGGTCAGCAGCCACTCCAGCGCTGCCGCGGCCTCCCGCGTCCCCTGGGAGCGCAGGAACTGCCGCCCCTCGGCCAGGTAGAACTCGGAGACGGCGACGAGTCCTCCGCGGACGGACGGCCGCTGCAGGAAATCCGGCACGCCCATGCGGAAGCCGACGTCGTCCCCCCCGAAATAGGCCACTGTCGGATCGGCAACGCCCCTGCGCCGGACCTCCGCCGCGAGCCGCTTCAAGTCGAGACCCCAGTCCACGTTCGAGTCGGACAGGATCCTCCGCCCCCGGTCGGGCCCGCCCGCGAGCGGGTTGAAGTAGGACAGCTCGTGCGGATGGATGAGTGCGATTTCCGCGGCCGAGACCAGGGGCAGCGCCGCGAGGAGCCAGACGGGCGCGTGGCCGCGCGCTCTCCGGCCCGCGCGCGCGAAGAGACCCGCCCCGGCGAGCGCGAGGAAGGGATAGACCGGCAGCATGTGCCGGATTCCAATGTTGTAACTCGTGCCGATCGAGGCGAGGAAGAGAACGCCGACCGGAAGGAGCAGAAGCGGGGCTTCGGCGCGGGACTCCGGGTCCCGCGCCAGCGCGTAGAGAGCGAGCGCCGTGACCGCGAGGAAAGCGAGCGTGCTCTTGGCGAGAAACGCGGCGAAGAAGTAGAAGGGGAAACCGGCCACGGAGACCTTCCCGAACAGGAAGTTGACTCCCCCGCCCTGCGCGTTCTGCCGCGCGACGGAAGCCAACCCTCCCAGGTAGTGCCCCAGGGGCGGAGAGATTCGAGCGATCTCCTCGATCACGCGGGAGAGACCCGGAGCGCCGCGCGAGGCGACCATTTCGTGGATGATCTCCCGCTGATCCGCGAGGTCCATGCGCGACGTCACGATCGCGTAGACGCCGAGAAGCAGGGCGAACGCTCCGGCGGCGACGAGGCCGAGCCGGCCGAGCATATGGCCGATCGCGGCTCCCGGCCGGTCTTCCTTGCGAGCCGCCAGAAGTCCCTGAAGAAGGAAAATCGGCAGGAGATAGACGGCCGAGAACTTTGTCAGGAGGGCCAGGCCGAGCGCGACGGCCGCCGCCGCGAAGTTTGCGGCCGAGGGCCCGGCCTTACGGAGATTTTCCCACGCGATCACGGCGAGAAGAAACGTCAGGGCGGCGCCGAGATCCGTGTGCACGACACCCGCGTGGGCCACGAGGTTCGGATCGAAAACCAGCAGAGACACCGCCAGCAGAGCGGCGCCGTCCCCGTAGCGGTTCCTCGCCCAGAGGAAGACCGTGGCGAGGAGCAGCGCCAGAAGGAGGAGGAACGGGGCACGCGCCGTCGCGATGATCGCGTCGGGCGGGACCGGTCCATGAAAGAAGAACTCGCGACCCCAATTCGTGAAGGAGATTCCCATCGGGACGCGCGCAGGCGCCTGCGGCAGCGGAAGTGTCTTCAGGGCGAGACCGGCGAGCATCTTCATCAGCGGCGGATGCTCGATGTTTACGATCGCGTTGCGGGCAAAGACGTCGAAGTAACCTGACAGGATGTGGACCGGCTCGTCGGCGGAGAGCGAATCTCCGCGCGTGTGGTCGCGGACGAGAAAGACCGACAGGGCCGTCGCGGCGACCGCCGCCAGTGCGATCGCTCGCCGATCAGCCCGCATCCGAAAATGACTCACGAGGAAATGGTAAGTCCTTAGTCCTTGGTCCTTAGTCCTTAGTCGCCCGACCATGGACTACGGACCAGGGACTAAGGACTCCCGTCACTCCGCCGCCGCCGCTCGAGCGTGTGGCGGACGAGCGCGGCCAGGGCCGAGAGCCCGTCCCACAGCCGGATCTTCTTTCCCTCCGCCCGCGAGCGCCCAAAATAGGAGACCGGGACCTCGAAGATCCGAAACCCGCCTCGCGCCACCTTGACCGTGAATTCGGCATCCACGCCGAAGCGCTTCGAGACCAGGCCGAGCGACGGAACCACGCGGCGGTGGAAAGCCTTGTAGCAAGTGGCCATGTCGGTCAGGTTCAGGTTGGTGAAAAGGTTGGAGATGAACGTCAGCAGGCGGTTTCCCGCCGTGTGCCAGAAGAACTGCACGCGGTTCTCTGGGCCCCCCCGGAAGCGCGAGCCGTACACAACGTCGGCGCGGCCGGCCTCAATCGGTTTGAGGAGCGTCGGATACTCGGCCGGATCGTACTCGAGGTCCGCGTCCTGGATCAGCAGAATGTCGCCGCGCGCTTCTCCGATCGCCGTCGAGACCGCCCGCCCCTTGCCCATGTTGCGCGGATGAAGAATGACCCGCACGCCGTCGCGCCCATCCCATTTCGCGAGGATCTCGCGCGTACCGTCCACCGAGCCGTCGTCCACGACCAGGATCTCCTTCTCGATCGGCACGGCAGAGATCATCCGGAGCACCTCCGCGATCGTGCGCGCCTCGTTGTACGCGGGGATCAGGACAGAGAGTTTCACTGTTGCATAGATGATAACCGGCGGAACGCTGCTCTCCCCTCCTCATGTCATTGCTTAGAAAGCGACTGGGCCTCAGACCCCCTTCTTGTCATTCTGAGGAGGGAAGCGACGAAGAATCTGCTCTGCTCAAATCAGCGGATCATGACCAGGGGCAGATCCTTCGCTTCGCTCAGACCCTGCCCCGAGACGGAGGGCATCACTTGAACGGACGAGAGCAGATCCTTCGCTTCGCTCAGGATGACAGCGGGGGAAACGAGGGGATGACAGAGGAGTCTCCGCTCCTCAGGATGACAGCGGAGTGCGCAGTCCTGGCTGAGAGCTGAAAGCTGACAGCCGAAAGCTCATAATTCCTTCGATGCGATTGCGGCGACTCGTCTTCTTCCTCGGCCTCGCCGCCGCGCTCGCAATCGGCATCGGACTGCGCCTCTCGACCCGCAAACAGCTCACCGCGGGAAGCCGCGCGCGTGGCCTGACATCAGATGACAACTATCACCTGCGCCGCGCGCGTTTCGCGGCGGCGCATTACCCGCGCTCGATCATCTTCGATCCGCTGATGAACTTCCCGCGGGGAGGTGTCGCCATCTGGCCGCCGCTCTTCGACGTGGCTCTGGCGACTCCGGCCCGGCTGCTGCATGGCGCGGGGGCTTCACCCGAAGAAGTGGAGCGCGGGGCGCTCTGGGTCCCGGTCGCCTTCGCGGCCGGGGCGATTCTCCTGGCGGGTCTTCTCGGAAGGCTCGCAGCCGGGCGAGCCGCCGGCGTCGCGCTCGCTCTCTTCGTGGCGATCTCGCCGGGCCATATCCTGTGGACCCAGTACGGGCACACCGACCAGCACGTGGCGGAGTCGTTCTTCGGACTGCTGGTGCTCTGGCTCTACCTGAGAAGCCGGGATGTTCTCCCCCTCTCACCGCGGGAGAGGGACGGGGTGAGGGGTCAGCTCTTCGCCGAACTGCTGGCCGGTGTTGCGCTGGCGCTGGCGGTGCTGGCGTGGCAGGGAGCGATCTTCTGGGGAGCGATCATCGCGCTTGCGCTCTTTCTCGAGGCGATCGCCACGCGGGAGAGCGTCCTCCGGCCGGCGCTCCTCGTCCTGGGGGCCGCGGCGCTCGTGACGGCGCCCGCCACCGCGCTCTGGCTCGGCGGCGCGCGCCCTCCGCTGACGTACATCTCCTTCGGGTTTTTCCAGCCCCTCTTCCTGGCGGCGCTCGCGGGAGGGACAGTGCTCGCCGACACGATCCTGCGCGCGGCGCGCCGGCAGGTGGCCGGGCGGGAGATCGCATGGCGGGCGGCCGCGATGGCCGCCGCGGCCGCCGCCGTCTTCCCCTTCGCCGGCTCACTCCTCTCGGGACTCGCCCGGGGCGTCGGCTACGTGGCCGGCCTGACGAGCGAAGTGTCCGCCGCGACCGGCTACGTGTCCTACCCGAGGAACTGGCTGTCCGGAATCTTCGAGGCGCAGCCGCTTCTGGCCGACGGGATAGGTCTGCCGGCCAGACAGCTCTCGGCCGCGTTCTTCCTCTCGCCTCTCGTCTTACTGGTCTGGGCCTCGCGGGCGGCGCGAAGAACACGGCCGGGACTCCACGTCGCGCTCGCCGTCTGGGGAGCCGTCACGCTCTTTCTCGCCATCTCGCAGAGGTTGAACGTCTACTACGCGGCGCCGCTCGCCGGCCTCTGCCTGATCGAGGCCGCGAATATCTTCGCGCAAGTCCTCGGCAAGACGCCACGCGCCAAGGCGTTGCTCGCCCTCGCGTGCGGTATGGCGCTCGCCCTTTCCCTGGCGCCGGGTATCGCCGAGGAGATCAGGGCCGTTCGCGTGCCGGGCTCCGATCTCTTCGAGACCCTGGAATGGATGCGGATGAGGCTGCCGCACGCGGTGGATGCCTACGACGCGCGTCTGCTCTCGAAGACGCCTCCGCCCGCGCTTACCGGAGCCCGCTCCGTGCTGGCCCCCTGGTCGCTCGGACACGTGATTCTCTACGACGCGGAGCTTCCGGTCGTCGCGAACAACTTCGGCTACGGGTTTCTCGACTCGATCCGCTTCTTTCTGGCGGCGTCGGAAGAGGAGGCTCTTGCGATCGCCCGGGAGCGTCGCTCGCGGTGGGTCCTCGCGACCGACATCGCCGCTCGGATGAACGACTATGCCGGGTACCTCGATCGCCCTGCCTACCTTCGCATGACGGCACAAGGACCGGTCCCGGCCCCCGCCTACTTTTCAACCCTCCAGTCGCGCCTCTACGATTCCGACGGTGAAGGCAGAGAGATCGGGGGTCTCAAGATCGAACCTCTCAAGCACTTTCGCCTGATCTATCACTCGCGCTCCGCCATTGCCCGGGGCGGACGCTGGCTCGCTCGCTGGAAGGTCTTCGAAATCGTGGATTGAGTTCGAAGTTCACAGCTCGCACTCATCTTCCGTATTGTCTCCAAGCCGCCATGCCCCGGCGCTTCTCCGACGGCGTGGAGGCGGAGAGAATCACGCGCTGGAGCTCCCGGCGCTGGGGATCCTGCCCCGAGAACGCCCCGTAGACCGAGGCGCGCAGGAGCCGCGCGTCGTAGAAGGGCTCCGGCGCCCAGGCGAGCGTCGCCGCGAAGAGAACCAGCGCGGCGCCAACCGCGACCAGAGGTCTCGGGGAAGAAGGCCGCGCGGCGCGCACCGCGGCCCATCCGACCGCGGCAACGATCGCCGCGGGCACCAGCAGGGAAATCCAACCCGACTTCGATAGCAAGTTCGGCGCGATCCATCCCCGAGACAGGAACCAGAGCGATCCCGTGGCCACCGGCCAGGGCAGGTCGAGAGAGAAATACGGCCAGGAAGCCGCGAGAAAGAAATGATTCACGGCGGAGAAGACGGCGGCCGCCGCGAAGAGTCCCCGCGAAGCCGGCGACGCGAGGGCCCGGACAGCCGCCAGCCCCGCGAAGAAGACGGCGGGAAGCAGATACCGGTCGCCAAGCGCCCATCCGCCGTGCCAGTTCGGATATCCCGTGAGGACGACAAACAACCCGGCGACCGCGGCGAGCGCGAAGACGCAGTCGGCGCGATCCTGGCGGGACCGCCACCAGGCGACGAAGCCCGGAGCGATCCAGATCGTGAAAGGAGAAAAGAGAAACAGTCCCCTCGCCGGATGGAACAGGAAGTTCCACGCCACCCGCGGGCTGGGCAGACCGAATCCGAAGAAACCTTTTCCCGCCAGCTTCGCGAAGTCGGGACTGGCTTCCCGCGCCGAGGAGAGAATCCATGGGGAGCCGAAACAAGCCGCGTTGTAGGAGAGCAACAGCAGGAGGGGGATCGCGGCGCCCGCGGCCACGAGGGCGAGCGTCTTCCACGATCCACGAGCGGCCGCCCGCAACGCGAGGAGGAGGGCGAGCGGCGCCGCGGTGTATTCGGAGATGGCCGCCCACCCGGCCAGAAGGCCCACCGCCGCCGCGAGGAGTCGAGAGCCCGCCGCCGGCCGCTCCTCGCTCACCTTCAACAGGTCCCACGCCAGAAAAAGAAGGGCCGCCGTCCAGGCGTGCCCGAAGAAGGAGCGCCCGTAGAAGAGGAGAGGCGTCCCGAACGTTACGGCAAAGACGAGAAGTCCGCCGCCCTTGACAGCAGGCAAGCGCGCGACAAACCTCGCCAGCGCCACCGTGTACAGAAGCGAGACCGTCAGGATCCTCAGGAGGACGAAGACCGCGTCCCATGGGGACCTCGGCGCGGGAAAAAAGACGCGGAGAGCCCGGTACACAGGGATGGCCGCAAACGTCAGGCCCGGAGCCTTGTTCGAATAGAAATGGCCTCCCGAGATCGCCTTGTCCTCATGATCGCCGAGCACCGGGATCGCGCCGTCGATGGAGAAGGTGCCCTGCTCGACGAAGGCATACACGGCTTCCTGCCGCGAGAGCTCATTCGGGTTTGCCCACGGAGGAAAGAAGCCGGTGAAATAGACCGACAGAACGCCGAACCCGGCGACCGCCGCGAGACCCGCCCGGCGCTCGGATTCCCGGGGCGCGGGCGAGGACATGAGGGGATTGTAGAGGTCCAAGGTCCAAGGTCCAAGGTAGCGACGTCCGTTTCCGCTTCACTTTGGACTTTGGACTTTGGACTTTGGACCCTAGACTCGCTCCATGTCGTCGCGCGGTCGCGCGTATCTGGCCGGGCTGGCCGTCACGGTCCTCTTCTGCCTGCCGCTTCTGCCGGAGGTTCTCGGGACGAGGCGGCTGATCTTCCGCGACGCGCACGTCACACACTGGCCCTGGCGCCGCGTCGCGATGGACTCGCTTGCCGCCGGCAGGGTCCCCTTCGTCAACGTCTCGTCCTCGGGAGGCGAGCCGTTTCTCGCAAACCCCAACGCCGTGCTGCTCTACCCGACGCTGCTCCTGGAGAAGGTCTTCGCGCCGGCCGCCGCGTTCAATCTCCACTACCTGCTGCACGTGCTCTGGGCGTTCTTCGGCGCGCGGGCGCTCGCCCGGCGCCTGGGTCTGTCGGAAGGACCCGCCTTCTTCTCGGCGGTCGCCTTCGCGTTCTCCGGGATCATGATGTCCTACGGGTCGGCGTTCGCCAATTCCGGCGCCTCGGCCTCCTGGCTTCCCTGGTGCGCCGCGGCGACCCTCGATCTGGTCCGCGCGAAGGGTGAGGGAAGGACTCTGCGCGCCGGGGCCGCCGCCGCGATCGGCTTCGGGCTGCAGCTTCTGGCGGGAGAGCCGGCTCTCTCTCTCCTGACGATGCTCTTCGCGGCCTTCCTCGGGACGGCGGAGATCTTCTCGACAAGGAGAGACGATCGTCTCGTCGCGACGGCGCATCTTCTTGCCGGCGGAGCCCTGGCCGGGCTCGTCGCGGCCGCGCTTGCCTCACCTCTCCTCCTGACGCTCTTCGCGGTTTTCCCCCTGACCTACCGGGGACAGCACCTTTACTCCGCGCGCGCGTTCGGCGCTTCTCCTTTCCAGGCGTGGCGGATGGTCGAGTGGTTCTTTCCCCGCTTCGATGGAGATCCCGGGGCGCTTGGCACGGGTGCGCACTGGCAATTCGCCTTTCACTCCGAAGAGGTCGTTTACATCTGGTGCGTGACGTTCGGTGTGATCCCTCTCGCCGCCATCCTGATCGCGGCCGCGCGACGCGACTTCTGGACGCGCCGGACGGTCTTCCTCTCCGGCGGCGCCCTCGTCTCGCTCCTCTTCGCCTTCGGCTCCTCTCTCCCCTTCTTTCGCCAGCTCTTCTCGTTCCCGGCCATGCGCCGCCTGCGATTCCCGATCAAGTTCTATCTGCTGACCACGCTCTGCGTGGCGCTCCTGGCGGGATTCGCCGCCGGGCGGCTACGCCCGGAGGCGTCCCGCGCCGGCCGGAGGGCAGGCGTCATCCTGCTCGCCGTCGCTCTCCTTTTCGGCGCGGCCCTCTTCACCTCCTGGGAGGCGAAGGCTTTCGACCGAGCGGTTATGCCGCTGCTGTCGGGTTTCGACGAACCGGCCTCGCTTCTCCCCGAAATCCGGCGCAGCCTGACGGGCGACGCTCTCTTTGGCCTCCTCGCCACGGCGGTCGTCGGTCTCGTCCTCTTTTCCAGACGCCCAATCCGCGGCCAATGCCACCTGCTCGCGCTCGCGACGCTCTTGCTCGCCTTCCCCTGGGCGATGCCTCTCTTCGTTTCGGCCGACGAGAGAGACCTGGCCCGCCCGCCGGCCCTGGCCGGAGCGTTGAAAGGACCGGGCAGGATTTACGTGCCGCCACAGATCGCCACACTCTCGACGGGCCGCGCCCACCCGGCCCTGCCCCCCCGCGTCGTCAAGCTCGCGAGGGTGCAGGTCGAGGAGCTCGTCCCCTTGACCGGCTCGCCGTTTGGGGTGCGCTACGTTTTTGATCCCGATCGCGACGGGACATATGGTTACTACAACCAGCTGGCCTCCGAAGCCCTCAAGGCCTCCACTCCGGAGCAGGCCAGCCGTGTGTTGCGCGCCTACGGGGCTCGCTGGGTCCTGGACGACAAGGGCGCAGTTCATCCCTCCCTGCGGCCGGTCCTCGGCTTCGAGGTCGCGGGGCGCAGGCTCCTTCTCTCGGAGATCACGAATCCGGTCCCCGAGCTGCGCTGGGCCGGCCGGGAGTACCGGCGATCCTCCCTTTCCGGAGCGCTCGATCTCGTCCGTTCCGAGCGTTTCCTGCCGGAAACGGACATCGTTCTTCCGGGACGTTCCGATCGCGGACCGGAAGGACCTAAAGGACGCGGCGCTCTCCGTTCCACGCGAGTCGAGGCGGACGCCGCTTCGGCCGATGTTGCCGCCGAGACCGCCGGCCACGTCATCTTCGGGCGGACATACTTCTCAGCCTGGAAGACCCGGCTCGACGGCCGGCGGGTCCCGGTGCTCGTCGCCAACGCCCGCGACCTCGCCGTCGCCGTCCCAGCGGGAAATCATCACGTCGAATTCGAATACGACCGCGCCCCGTTCCACCGCGGCGTCATTCTGCAGACTGCTGCTCTACTGGCGATCATGCTCGCGGCGGCGGGCACAGGACTCTCACACGCGAGAAGGCTACGGTGACGAATCCGGTCTTCCGGGACGAGGAGCATCGGTTCCCCTCCGGCCACGTCGCCGGTTCGTTGAGGCTTTCAGAGATAGAGTCTCCCTCGTCGTGAAGCAGTTGAACGGGCAGGCTTAACGATCTGGGTCTGGAAGCTTCGAAGATGCGATGGCGTGATCCCGGAGCCCAAACACGCCAACACCTACGGATCCTGGGGTTCGTCATTCTCGGATCGGGGCTCCTCTATCTTCTCAGGCGGATCATCTTTGAATCCGCAGTCCAGTCGGACAGCGATATCCTGCTCTATTACTATCCTGTCAAGACTGCCATTCGGTCCCTGTGGCTTCATCACCAGTCTCTGATTTGGAATCCCTTTCTCGGAGAAGGACAACCGCTCGCCGGGAATCCGGAACACGAGCTGTTTTATCCGTTCACGTGGCTGATATTCCTGCTACCGGTTGCTCGGGCGATCGCGATCACCCAAGCGATTCACTATGTCGCGGGGTGGTTGGGTATGCGGCGCGCGCTCATGAATCTCGGATGTTCGGACGGAGGAGCTATTCTCGGCGCCATCGCGTGGACATTTGGCGGAGTGTGGGTTTCGTCGACACACTACTTCCCGGTCTTCTTCGCTTGGGCATGGATCCCGTGGCTGGTCGCCGGCGCCGCTGACAGGTCCGCGACCCTGGCCGGCGCTGTTCGGGACTCATTTTTCGGAGCGCTGATTCTCTTGACCGGCGAGCCCGTGACGGCCCTCGCCGGCGCGTTGGCTTACGTCGCTGTCTTCTTCTGGAATCCGGCGACGAAAGAGCGTTGCCGCAAGGCGCTCGTCACCGCAGCGTTTTCGATTGCGATGGCCTCGGCGACCCTGTTTCCTGGGGCTGCGTTGGCCCGAAAGAGCGTCCGCGCAGCCGGAATCGATGACTCTCTTGCAGGAAAGAAGAGTTTTCCGATCGCTCGTATGGCGGAATTGATCGCTCCTCGCATCACTGGAAACGTCGTGCCGCGCACGGACCGCGACTACTTCGGGTGGCGTCTTTATCCCGAGAAGCAGTGGCCATTCTACGCAGGCATCTACGCCGGCGCTCTTCTTGTGCCCCTGGCATTCTGCGGGGTCCTCGCCGAACTTCGTCGAAGCCGGACTCTCCTGCTCATCGGGGTCACTGCGTTCGTTCTCGCGCTCGGCAGCGGGGGTGGCCTTTGGAGAATCTTGCGGGAGATGCTCCCGTTTTGGCGAAGTATCCGCTACCCGGAGAAGTTTCTCGCGCTCGCGATATTTCTCGCGGTCGTCTTGATGGCCTTGGGGTTTGACGCCGTTGGAAGATCCGCAAAACTGTCGCGCTTCGTAACGGTGTGGTTGGCTGCGGTCGGAATCCTCCTCGGAACAGGCGCGGCATTGCCGCGCCTGTGGATGCCCTTTCTGGGGGATCTGGTCCGTGACTCGCAAAATGCCTTTCAGGCAGTGTTCTCTCGCGCGTCTATCGCCCATCTCTCGTTCGCGGTTTTCTTCTTGCTCCCAAGTTGGCTAAGGCGAACCGCCGTCTTCATTTCGGGCTTCCTGGCGCTCGCAGCGGTCGACGCTCTGTCTTCATCGCACGATTTCATCCGCACCCACTCCCTCGCCCAGATGGAGGCGAAGCCTCGAGTCGTGGTCGCGCTCGAAAGGCTGAACCTGAGGCCGTTGCCGCGGGTTGTAGACCTCTTGCCCGAAATGGCGCCGGTCCGCATCCCGGGAGCCGATGAGCTGAATGGGCCGTGGGACCGCCATCGGGTGCTTGGGGAACAGCTCGTCCAATGGGGGATTCCGCTCGCGGTCGATGTCGACTACGATCTCACTTACATCGCCGCCACCGACCGGGTACGTAATCTGCTTTCGCGCATCGCTGTTGCTGACTCCACCGCGTTCGGAGAGTTGCTCGCCCAACGATCGGCATGCGCGCTTCTCGTCTGGAAGCGACCCCCCACACTCGAGGACCCTGTCGGAATCGTAGGCGTCCGCGGGTGCAGGCCGGAGGTCGATGCAGCGACGGCGATCGTGAAGTTCAGGGGCGATGACGAGTTTTTCAGAATCGCGCGGGAGAACAAGGGGAGGCTCTCCCGATCGGTGATTGTTGAAGACCCGAATCCGGCGACGGTACAGCTGCTAGGCGAAGCGGTTCTTTCCGGAGTTTCTTCCACTTCGAACGCGGTGTCCTTTCATGCCGATTGCGCCTCGTCCTGCTTCGTCCGCGTCGCGCGCACAAATGACGGCAACTGGAAGGCATCTCTCGACGGGAGGCCGGTCGCAACGGCCACGGTTGACCTCTCCCTGATTGGCGTCCAGGTCCCCGCGGGAACCCATCGGATCGATTTGACGTATAGCGATCGCGTCCTACGGATCTCGATTTGGGTTTCCGCAGTCGCTACTCTGGGCGCCATTGCAACCCTCCTTTCAGGAGTCGTGACTTATCTGAAGAGGAGCGCCTGAGAACTCGTGGTGGGAGAGCTTTTCTCGTGATTGCTGTCGCTGTCGCCTGTGGCAAGTCCCGGACCGGATGACCGATCGCGGCCGCCCGTCTCGGTTTGCCGGGCTCATCCCTCCCCTCGTGGCCGGAGCGCTTTCGGCAGCCGTCTCCTGGCGGACCTGGATCAATCCCTTCGTGGATTCTTCCCGCGAAATGAATGTGCCGGCTCGCGTCGCTCTCGGCGAGCGTCTCTACCGGGACGTCGTCTATCACTACGGCCCAGCGGGCCCCTGGATCAACGCCCTGGCAATCCATTTTTTCGGCAGGCGTTTCGCGGGACTGGAAGTGACCGGCCTTCTGGCGGCGGCGGTTCTCCTTTACTCTCTCTTCCGGCTCACCCAGCGCGCCGGAAGCTCTTTGTCAGCCTGCGTCGCGGTGACATGGGCGGCGGCCGTCTGCGTGGGTGCTTCGAACGGCGGCTCGTTTCTCTTTCCCTATTCCTTCGGCGCGCTCTTCGCGATGGCCGGCGGGTTCTTGAGTCTGGCCGTTTGCGCGGCGCCTCTCTCCCGGGCCGGAGTCGGTTTGGGATCAGCCGGACTCTGTCTGGCGCTGGCTGCGAAACCGGAAATCGGGACGGCCGCCGCGCTCGTTCTCCTCGTCGCCGCACTTCGCGGCCGGCTCTCGCGGGACCAGAGGAAGCCGCTGTTTGGCGTGATCATGTACGGGGCGCTCGCCGCGGCGGCGCTCTACGCGATCGCCTTCGGGGGAGTCCCATGGAACGATCTCTCTCCCGAGGGACCCTTCGCGCTCTTCTCGCCGCCCGAGCCGTGGCGCAACGTCTACCGGATCATGTCCGGACTGGCGGCGCCGGGGGAGTCGCTGCGCTCGGCCGCAACCTCGCTTTTCCTCGACCTGCTGATCATCGCGGCGGCGGTCGCCGCTTCGAGGCTCGCAACACGGTCTCCTGGTCCCGCCGAAGTGGCGTGGATTCTCGCAGTCGCCACCGCGGCAGCCTTTTTAGGATTCGGTCCCGGAAGGCTGCTCGATGACCGTCTTCCTCCCCTGCTCTCTCCGCTGCCGATCATTGCCGCCGCTGCCGCATTAGCCATGCTGCGCTCGCCGCTCGACGGAGCGGGCTCCGCGCGATGGATGCTCTTCGGTTTTTCAGCCGCCGTGTCCGCCCGCGTCTTGTTGGGTCTGAGGTACGGGGCGACAACCACCCCGTATTCCATCCTCGTGTTTCCGGGCCTCGCGGCCACCGCGGCGGTCCTGACGCTCGACCTGCTTGCGGAGAAATCGCCGGCCAGGCGAATGACGCGCCGCTTCCTGGCGGTTGTTTTCGTCGCTCTCTCCGCCGTCGCCCTCGCGCGATGGCAGCGTTACCACGCGTTCGGCCGGGAGCGGCTCGTAACCTCCGCCGGCACCTTGCGTCTGCGCTCCGACAGGGCGGTGGCCGTCGCCGAAACGCTGCGGTTTCTCGCGTCCCACGCGCGGCCCGGCGACACCCTCTCGGGCTTTCCGGAGACGGGGGGCTTCTTCAATTTCGTGACCGGGCTGCGCAACCCGCTGCGCGAGGAGCAGGTGTTGCCGGGACACCTGGACGCCGCGGGCGAAGAGAGGCTGATTCACCGCATCGAGAAAAAGGGACCGCGATTCATCCTGATCGCGAATCGACCGACCCCCGAGTTCGGCGCGCCGGGTTTCGGAAGAGATTATGCGGTCGGCGTCTGGAATGAGATCGGGCGGCACTACCGCCTTCGCGCCTCCTTCGGCCCGGCTCCGCCCGAAGCCGCCGTCGGCTCACCCGGTTTTTTCATCCATGTTTACGAGAGAGGCGACTCCGTCCCTCAGAAGCCGTAACAGGGCTAGGGCCGCCGGCGGGTTAGTTAGTTCCCTGTAACGATTGAACCAGTATCGTGGAAAGGTCGCCCCGGAACCGTCGGCATTTCCCTGCGTCGGCACGCGCCAGCCGGCCGCAACGGTAAGAACCGGCCGGTGCTGAGGGTTCCTCGCAGTCTCATCGTGGTGCCGGCAGTGGCCCTTCATGCTCGTCACCCATCACCGACTCCGGCGCCGCCCGCTCCGGGGCTTGCAGCCCGGCTTAAGCTGAAGTGAAGGGCCGGCGGGTGGCGCCGGACGGAGGCCTCGCGCGCGGGCGGAGGAACCCTCCCTTAGTCCGACTCGATCCGGCAGCCGCAGTCCGCGCGCGAGGTGGACGGCGACAGGACCCACCAGCCCGGATTCCCGCAATTGCAATTCAACTGTTACAGGCAACTAACGAAGCTCCGCCTCAAACCGACGAGGGAGTTGATGAAGCTGGGAGTCCGCGCGTCGGTATCTCCTCTCGAACAATCCGCCCGGAGTCGTCGGCAATGCCCTTGGCGGCACGCGGCGGCCAGGCCGTACGGAGAAACTCCGGGCCGCCGCTACGGTCCGAGGGCACAGTGGCCGCGTCGTTTGGTTGAGAGCTTGGCGTGTGCCCTCCGACAGTGCCGCCGCCGGGCAACGCCGTCGCCTCCGGGCTGCACTCCGGCTTAGCCACGCTGCAGCCCCGGCGGCGGGACCGCCTTCCGGAGGCGGCCGTGAGCGAAGGCGCACCACAACAGTCTCCCTTTCGCCACGCTGCGACTGCGCCTTCGCGACAGAGCGACGGCCGGTTCGCCTGTCACGGCCCGCCGTCGCGTG
>WNGB01002819.1_pt1 | contig 48108 bp, 47 predicted proteins | sample 5400681 | NCBI WGS metagenome assembly WNGB01 (sample SAMN13153367, study PRJNA577476) | soil metagenome | isolation source: 115 cm soil or saprolite under grassland replicate 2 | place: USA:California | collected 2016-06-15
TGCATGGACAACCATCTGCCCATCTACGTCTTCGCGCTCCAGGAAGGGAACATCCGCCGCGTCGTCGGCGGCGAGCGCGTGGGCACGATCATCTCCACCCCCGAGACCGGAGCCAGCCCATGATCGACGATCTCGTCACTGACGCCACGCGCCGCATGGACGCGAGCGTCGAGCACACCCAGCATGAGTTCAACACCGTTCGGACCGGGAGGGCTGCTGCCGCACTTCTCGACCGGATCCAGGTCGACTACTACGGCCAGGCGACCCCGCTCAAGCAACTCGCGACGATCAACGTTCCCGAGCCGCGGATGCTGACCGTGCAACCGTTCGACCCGGGCTCGTTGAAGGGGATCGAGAAGGCGATTCTCGAGTCCGACCTGGGTCTCCAGCCCTCGAACGACGGGAAGATCATCCGCCTGCCCATCCCGCAGCTGACCGAGGAGCGCCGCAAGGAACTCGTCAAGCTGGTCCGCCACATCGCCGAGGAGGGGCGCGTCGCCGTCCGCAACGTCCGGCGGGACGCAATCCACAATCTGAAAGAGCTGGTCGATGCGGGGGACGTGGGCGCGGACGAGGAACGCCGGGCCGAAGACCGCGTTCAGAAGCTGACGGACGGGCACATCCAGAAGATCGACGACCTGCTCAAGCGCAAGGAAGCGGAAATCCTGGAGGTCTGAATCGCCCTCCCGATGGGCATCCTCACTCGGATCCGATCGCTGCGCGGGCTCCGCCCGCTCGACGTGCACGAGCTACCCGAGATTGCCCGCTCCGTCGCCATCATCATGGACGGGAACGGGCGCTGGGCCAGGCGTCGCGGGCTTCCAGTCGCTGCCGGCCACCGCGCCGGGACGCGCGCCCTCCGCCGCACGGTCGAGGCCGCCATCGACCTCGGCATCGAGAGTCTCGCCGTCTATGCCTTCTCGACCGAGAACTGGTCGCGGCCCAGAGAGGAGATCGACGCGCTCATGGAGGTCTTCTCGGAGACGATCGACCGCGAGTTCCCCGATCTCGTCCGCCAGGGGGTTCGGGTCCGGTTCATCGGCCGCCGCGACCGGGCGCCGGACTTCCTGCAGCGGAAGATGGCCGGGCTCGAGCGGCAGACGCACGAGAACACGCGCCTCGACCTCTGGATCGCCTTCGACTACGGCGGGCGCGCCGAGATCGTCGAGGCCGTCCGCCGCCTCGTCGACTCCGGCGTCGAGCCGCAGGAGATCGACGAGAACGTGATCGCCGCCAATCTCTATGCACCCACCCTGCCCGATCCCGACCTGCTAATCCGGACGTCGGGAGAGCTTCGCGTCTCGAACTTCCTGCTCTGGCAGATCGCCTACTCCGAGCTCGTCTTCGTCGACCGGCTCTGGCCCGACTTCGGTCCGCACGATCTGCGCGAGGCGCTCGCGGACTACGCGAGACGGCGCCGGCGCTTCGGCGGTCGATGAGAAGTCCCGCCCTCCGGAGTCATGCGCCTCCCGCGACGAAGGCGCACAAGCGCGCCGCCGGCGACCTGCTCTCGCGCGTCGCGGTGGCCATCGTCGGGCTGCCTCTGGTGCTCGGGATCGTGTGGCTTGGAGGCTGGTGGCTGTTCGCGCTGGCGCTCGTCGCCGGGCTGATCGGACTGCACGAGTTCGTGGTCGTGACAAGGACGCTGCGACCGATCGCCGTCGCCGGCTACGCCGGTCTGGTCTGCATCCTGATCGGCATCGAGCTGGGGGGTCTCGCCTGGGGGATAGGGGGCCTCTTCGTCGCGCTCGCGCTCGCCTTCGTGCTCAAGGGCCTCGGCGACACGCGCGGCTCGTCGACGGTGTCCGTGGGGACGACTGTGATCGGCGTGGCCTGGATCGGATTTGGCCTCGGGTACGTCCTACTGCTCCGCGACATCCCGCATGACGGCCGCCTGGCCGCCCTGACGGTCCTGATCGCCGTCTTCGCGGCGGACACGGCCGCATACGTCGTGGGCAGAGTCTTCGGCAGGCACAAGCTCGCTCCCCGGCTCTCGCCGGGAAAGACGTGGGAAGGCTTTGTGGTCGGCTCAGCCGCGGCGGTTCTCGCCGTATGGATCGCCCTGTACAAGACGGGCTTCCTGCCCACGGGACGGTCGCTCGTCCTCGGGGCGGCGATCGCGCTCGCAGCGCCGGCCGGGGATCTCTTCGAGTCCGCGCTCAAGCGTGAGATGCAGGTGAAGGACACCGGGAGGCTGCTCGGCGGCCACGGAGGCGTCCTCGACCGGATCGACTCGCTGCTGTTCGCTTCGATCGCCGCGTTTTACGTCATCCTCGCGTTCGCCGCCGCCTGAGGTTCCGAAAGCCCGCGGGCGGGGAAAGGACGGTCCGGTGGCGCTGAGGGCCCAGCAGGGGTTCCCCGGGGGGAGCGCGGTCGGAGCGTACTGGCTTGCCCGGTGCGAAGGCTTTCGCGTGCAGGCAGGAAGGCACGCGCTAGGCACGGTGCAGCAGGTGCGGACCGGCTCGCGACGTGGCGAGGCGGCTGCTCTCGTCGTGGGGCGTCACCGCCGCCGGATCGAAGTGCCGGTCCGCCGCGTGCTGGAGGTCGATCCCTGGGGGGAGACCGTGGTCGTGGCGACGCAGCGTCGCGTACCGCGACCGCTCCTCCGTCCCGCAGCGGCCTCGGGGGCTCGTGGGGCGCGCATTGTCGTCCGGGGAATCCGGCGACAGGCTCCTCGAGCCGGTCGGCTCGCGCGATCGGGGCTGGTGGCATCCCGACGATCTCTCGGTGCCGCCGGCGCGTGGAGCGCCCCGCGTGCGAGACGGCTGGCCGACATCGTTTCGAGAGCGGTGATCGCCGCGGGACTGAGCGTCGTCGTGCTGCTCGCGGCCATTCTCGGAGCGCTCCGTACGGCGATCGCCTGGCTCGCACCCAGAGTGGCCAACGTGTCGCGCTCCGGCCTGACCGCCGTCCGCAGGGGCGCGGTTGCAGGACGACGTCGCCTCGCGAGAAGCCGGCCCCGGCATGCTGCCCGCGGCCGGCCCTCCGCGCGCCGACCGCTCTAGCGGGTCGTCGGCCCCGCAGTGGTCCTCCGCCTGGTCCTATCTACACTGCCCCGGTGAAACGGATAGCACTGCTCGGCGCCACGGGATCGATCGGCCGGCAGGCGCTCGAGATCATCGGCGCCAACCCGGAGCTCGAGCTGGTTGCGGCGGCCTCCGGAGAGACGTCGATCGAGGGACTTGCGCCGCTCACCCAGGTCGGCGGCGATCTCACGGAGCTGCTCGAGGCCGCAGGGCCGGATCTCGTCCTGAACGCCGTGGTGGGATTCGCGGGGCTCGCGGCGACGCTCTGGTCGCTCGAGCGCGGAGTCGATCTCGCGCTGGCGAACAAGGAAAGCCTCGTCGCCGCCGGAGATCTCGCCCTGGGCGCGCTGGAGCGGGGAGGAGGGCGTCTGCTGCCCGTGGACAGCGAGCACAGCGCGACCTTCCAGTGCCTGGAGGGCCGGGCCCCTGAGAGCGTCCATTCGCTGGTGCTGACCGCGTCGGGAGGCCCGTTCAGAGGCAAGGCGCGTGAGGAGCTCGGCGACGTGACGCCCGCGGAGGCGCTCGAACATCCGACCTGGAGCATGGGGCCGAAGATCACAGTGGACTCTGCAACGCTCGCGAACAAGGGGTTGGAGTTGATCGAGGCCCACTATCTGTTCGGTCTCCCATACGAGCGCATCGAGGTCGTCGTGCACCCCAGCTCGATCGTGCACGCGCTCGTCCGCTTTCGCGACGGTGCCGCGCTCGCCCACCTCGGCTATCCGGACATGCGCATCCCGATCTCGTACGCGTTGACCTATCCGGCCCGCGCGTCCACGCCCGTTCCGGCGCTCGATCTCGCGTCCGGACTGACGCTCGAGTTTCACGCTCCCGACCTGGAGACGTTCCCGCTCTTGCGACTCGCCCGGGAGGCCGGCGAGCGCGGGGGCACCTATCCCTGCGCCTTCAACGCCGCGAACGAGGTCGCCGTCGCTGCCTTCCTGCAGGGAAGGCTCTCCTTCCTCGGCATCGCCGAGGCGGTTGAGGACGCGCTCGCGCGAGTCGACGGGGCGGCGGCTCGCGACCTCGACGATCTGCGCCAGGCTGACGCGGAGGCACGCCGCCTGACGGAGCAGAAGGCGGCCGTCGCGTGAGCGTCTTCGTCGCCCTCGTGGGGCTGGGCCTGCTCGTCGTCGTGCACGAAGCGGGGCATTTCTTCACCGCGCTCGGCGTCGGCATGCGTCCGCGTAGCTTCAACCTCGGCTTCGGCCCTCCGCTCGCGAAGGTGACGAGGAACGGTGTCGTGTACGCGTTTCGCGTGATCCCGCTCGGGGGCTACGTGAAGATCCCCGGGATGCACAGGCCGGCGCCTGCTGACGCCGACATGTACTTCGGACACGCAGTCCGCAAGGCACCGGAGCTCGTGGGGCCAGTCGAGCGACTCAAGCGGGCGCTCGACGTTGGCGAGCACGACCGGGCGCTGGGCGAGCTCTCCGAGATCGAGACGGCGGCCGAGCAGGCCGGGGTCGAGGCCACGGTGGAACGAGGCCTTCGCGAGCTCCGCGATTCGCTTGGCGCAGATGCGTACTGGCGTCAGCGGACCTGGCGCAAGGTGGTCGTGATCATCGCGGGCCCGGGCATCAACTTCGTCCTCGCCCTGGTGCTCTTCACGATCGTGCTCATGGTTGCCGGGGGCAAAGCCACGAGAACAGTCGAGGATGTCCTGCCGGGGCATCCCGCACAGGCCCTGGGGCTCCGGGGGGGAGACACGATCGTCGCCATCAACCACCGGGCGGTGACCGACGAGCAGATCGTCCAGCGCATCTCCTCGTCGGCCGGTCGGCCGCTGACCGTGACCGTCATCCGCGACGGCCAGGCGCGCACGCTCGGGCCCGTGCGGGCACGGCTCGAAAAGGTGAACGGCGAGCGGGCGTACCGGCTCGGCTTCCACTTGCGCGGCGCCCACCTCGGCTTCGGCGAGTCCGCCTGGGAGTCACTGAAGCTCTCCGGTGTGGTCAGCCGGGAGACGATCAAGGCCCTGGGTAGCGCCGTGCACAAGGAAGGTAGGGAGAAGTTCTCGAGCCCGGTCGGGATCGTCAGAGAATCCGCGGCGCAGGCCCGGAACGGCTGGGAGGACTACCTGCTCGTGCTGGGCTTCATCAGCCTCTCGCTGGCCCTGCTCAACATGCTCCCGCTCCTGCCGCTGGACGGCGGCCACATCGCCTTCTCGATCATCGAGGGAGTGCGCGGACGCGCGGTCGGCCGGGAGGTCTACGAGCGGGTGTCGGCGGTAGGGCTTGCGCTCGTGCTGCTGCTCTTCTTCGTGGGGCTCTCGAACGACGTCGGCCGTTTCGGAGGGGGTTAGTACTCCGTCCCGGAAGTCATCTCGCGCTCCGAGCGGCTGCAAAGCGTCGCCAGAGCATCAAGGGACTTCCAGGACGAAGCACTAGACTCTCACCGCGTGGCCTCGGAACGTCAGATAACCGTCGGCAACGTGACGATTGGCGGCGGCGCCCCTGTCGTCGTCCAGTCGATGACGCTGACGAAGACGCACGATGTCGAGGCCACTACGGCCCAGATCGCCGCCCTCGCGTCTGCCGGGTGCGAGCTGGCGCGCGTGGCCGTCCCCAAGAACGAGGACGCGGAGGCTCTTCGCACGATCGTGCGCCTCTCGCCGATCCCGGTCATCGCCGACATCCATTTCAACGCCTCGCTCGCCCTCAAGGCCATCGACGCGGGCGTCGCCTCGGTGCGCATCAACCCCGGCAACATCGGCGGCCCGGAGAAGGTCGAGCTCGTTGTCAGGGCGGCCAAGCGCGCCGGTATTCCGATGCGGATCGGCGCCAACTCGGGCTCGCTGCCGAAGCATCTCGCCGGGCTGGCCCAGGCCGACCAGGCGGAGGCCCTCGTGGCGGCCGCCCTGGAGGAGGTGGAGCTCCTCGAGAGGCTCGAGTTCCACGACTTCAAGATCTCGGTGAAGTCGAGTCACGTGCCGACGATGATCCGTGCGTACCGGATGCTCTCCGAGAAGGTCCCGTACCCGCTCCACCTCGGGGTGACCGAGGCCGGGACGCCCTTCTCGGGCTCGATCAAGAGCGCCGTGGGCATGGGCGCGCTGCTGGTGGACGGCATCGGCGACACGGTACGCGTCTCGCTGACCGCCGACCCCGTCGAGGAGGTCAGGACGGCCTACGAGATCCTCAAGGCCCTCGGCCTGCGGGAGCGGGGCCCGATCCTCATCGCCTGCCCCTCCTGTGGACGGGACAACGTCGGGGTCGAGAAACTCGCCGCCCAGGTCGAGGACCGCCTCGGGCGGTACAGCGAGGCCTTCGAGGTCGCCGTCCTGGGCTGCGCCGTGAACGGCCCCGGTGAGGCAGGCGACGCGGACTTCGGCATCGCCGGCGGTCGTGACGTCGGCTTCGTCTACGCCCACGGCCGCGTGCTGAAAAAGGTGTCCTCGGACATCCTGATCGACGAGCTGTTCCACGAGATCGACCGGTGGATCGCGGACGGCATGCACCGTCCAAAACGGCTCAAGATGGCGAAGCCGGCGGCCCTCGCCATGGCCGAAGCTTCCCTGATCCCAATCGAGTAACTCGCGCCTGGACGGCGCGGCTCCCGCCGGGCAAAGCGCCGGCTTCGCCGCCCGCTAGAGTCGAGTTCTCCATGCGGGCATCAAGCCTCTTCCTTCCCACGCTGCGCGACGACCCGGCCGAGGCCGAGGCCGCCAGTCACAAGCTGCTCGTCCGAGGCGGCTTCATCCGGCAGGTGAGCGCCGGCGTCTGGACGTTCCTTCCCCTGGGATGGCGGGTACACCAGAAGGTCGTCGAGATCATCAGGGAGGAGATGAATGCGATCGGTGGACAGGAGATGCTCTGCCCCGTGCTCACGCCGGCAGAGCTCTGGAAGCAGACGGGCCGTTATGACATTCCCGAGCTGTTCAAGCTCACCGACCGCAGCGGCCGCGAGTTCCTGCTGGCGATGACACACGAGGAGACGTTCACCTACCACGCACGTGAGCTCCGCTCCTACCGCGACCTGCCCCAGATCTGGTACCACTTCTCGACTAAGCACCGAGACGAGCCGCGGCCGAGGGGGGGTCTGATTCGCGTACGCGAGTTCATCATGAAGGACGCGTACTCGTTCGATCGAGACGAGGAGGGGCTCGAGCGCAGCTTCCGCCTGAACGAGCGGGCCTACCACCGCATCTTCGAGCGGTGTGAAGTCGAGGTCCATGCCGTGCAGGCCGAGAGTGGGATCATGGGCGGGACGGAGAGCATCGACTTCCTCGCGCCTTCCGGCACCGGCGAGAACACGCTCGTCATGTGCGAGCGGGGTGACTACGCCGCCGACCTCGAGGTTGTACGCGCGATTCCGCGCCCGCCCGAGTTCCCCCCGCGGCTCGAGGTCCCTGAAGAGGTCGAGACGCCTGGTGTGACGACGATCGCGGCGCTGGCCGAGCTCCTAGACATCGATCCCGCCGCCACGTCGAAGGCCATGCCCGTCGTCCGGTCCGACGGACGGCTCGTGCTCGCGCTCGTCCGGGGTGACGACCGGCTGTCGGATTCCAAGCTGCTGGATGTGCTCGGCTCGGGCTTCCGCCCGGCGACGGAGGCGGAGATCGTGGACGCGTTCGGCGCCGATCCGGGCTCTCTCGGCCCCGTGCGGTTCGACGGCGAGGTGATCGCGGACGAAACGTTGCGCGGGGGGCAGTTCGTGACCGGAGCCAACCGTACGGGCCGACACCTGCGCGGCGTCGAGGCAGGCCGAGACTTCGAGCCCCGGTTCGCCGACATCCGGGAGGCGCGCGAGGGAGACGCATGTCCGCGGTGCGGAGGCGAGCTCCGCTTCCAGACCGCCATCGAGGTGGGTCACATCTTCAAGTTCGGCACCTTCTACTCGGAGCCGCTCGGCGCCACATACCTCGACGAGACCGGCCGGGAGCGACCGATGATCGGCGGCAGCTATGGGATCGGCCCCGGTCGCGTCCTGGCCGCGGCGGTCGAACAGCACCACGACGAGGCCGGTATCGCCTGGCCCGCCACGGTCGCCCCGTACGACGCGACCATCGTCGCGCTCCAGGGACTGGAGGAGCAGGCGACCGAACTGGAACAGCGGTTGGAGGCCACCGGCGCCTCGGTCCTGCTGGACGACCGCGATCTCCGGGCAGGTGAGAAGTTCGCGGACGCGGACCTGATCGGCTGCCCCGTGCGCATTACCGTAGGCAGGAAGACGCTCGACGACGGCGCGGTGGACGTTCGCGAGCGTGACACCGGCGACGAGCGGCGAGTCCCGCTGCAGGAGGTGAACCTCTGATGGCCCGGAGGCGGCGCTTCAGCGAGCAGCCGTTCGGCCCGACGATGGTGCAGCTGATGGAGGAGGCGGGTATGACCTACCGCTCCCTGGCTGCGAAGGCCGGGCTCTCGGCCGGTTACCTGAACCATGTCGTCCACGGCAACCGTCCCGTGCCTGCCAACGACGTCGTAGAACGCATCGCCCGTGCGCTTCGCGTGGAGCCGGAGCACTTCCTCGAGTACCGCGTCCGCATCATCACCGAGCGACTCGAGGAGATGCCCGAGCTCGTCGATCGCCTGTATCGCCGCCTCGGCTAGGCAGGCAGCGCCGGGATCGGGTCGACGGCGGCCCCGCGCACGCGAACCTCGAAATGGAGGTGCGGCCCCGTCGTCTCGCCCGTCGCTCCCACCAGGCCGACGCGGCTGCCCCGCGCGACGTGCTGGCCCAGCCGCACGTCGATCCGGCTGAGGTGGGCGTAGAAGGTGCGGACGCCGCCTCCGTGGGCGACGACCACGAGCTTCCCGTACCCGTCGGCGGAGCCGGCCCAAGTCACCCGGCCCCAAGCCGCCGCGCCGACGGGAGTTCCCGTCGAAGCTTCCAGGTCGATCCCAGCATGGAACCGAGAGCCACGGGGGCCGAACACGCCTCCGACGGGTGCCCGCAGGGGCCAGGCAAGCCGGAGCAGGCAGCGGGGCGCAGGAGCCTGGAGTGCGGTGACCGTCTGCGGCCCAGCGAACCCGACCACCGGCAACCCCGCGTAGCGCTGGAAGCGCTCGACAGCGTGCTGGACGTGCCAGCCGAAAGCCCCGTCGAACTTGCCGGAGGGAAACCCGTGCAGCGCGAGCGCGAACTGGAGCTCCGCGACGTCCCAGCCGACTGCTCCTAAACCGAGGCGGCGCGAACCGAGGTCCGGGCTCCAGCGCTTGCCCAGCGCCTTGCGCGTTGCCGGGCCGACGACGCCGTCCGGTACCAGCTGCTTGCGCTTCTGGAAGGCCATAACCGCGTTCGTGGTCGCCTCTCCAGCCACGCCGTCGATCGTTCCTCCGTAGAGGCCACGGGTCTGGAGCGCGACTTGGAGCGCCGCGACGTCGGGATCTCCGGCCCCGAATGCGGAGCCGGCCAGGAGGAGGGCTCCGACGGCGGCGAGTGCCGTAAGCCGAGCCATACTCTCTTTGTCGGCACAGGGCAGGCATCCCGTGAACGGGGGATGCCTGCCCTCGCGGCTCAGCCGGGAATCAGCTCAGCGAGACGTCGTGGCCAGGGTGGGCGCGCCGCCCGGCAGGATTCACGGCACGGCTCCTGTGGGGCAATCTGACACGGTCCGGGGATGGGCTATCCTCCGCCAGAACGGGGCGTGGCGCAGCCTGGTTAGCGCGCTAGTCTGGGGGACTAGAGGTCGGCAGTTCGAATCTGCCCGCCCCGATCGAATCTGCCCGCCCCGATAGAGAACCCGCCGGAAACGGCGGGTTTCTTCTTGCGCCTATTGACACAAGTCGTCGGGCGGGGCTCGTGTGTCAGCGTTGTGTCAGCGCCGAAGCCGGCTGCGAGCATGCGCTCGCGCGCCTCGTCGCGCTGGGCCTTGCCGTAGTCGCCGGCATAGTGGCGGGTCCAGACGTCCAGCGAGTGCCCGGTCATGCTGGCCGCCTGCACGGGGTCGACGCCGCGGCGGGCGGTCCTTTTTGCAGGTTATTTGCCCGAAGATCTCGCCTCAGAGAAAAGCCGTCGGGCAGCAAACGTTCCGGCTTGGAAGCGCGGATTCCGCCTATCGAGGCAACACAAGATGGCGATTTGCAGGCACTTCTAGAGCCGGGGGCGACGGGGGCCGATCCGGACATTTACACACCGCCGGATTGAGATCCGGCTCTAGATCATGAACGGCTCGGAGCACGCGGCTAAGTGACGCGCTGGGTGTGACCGATGCCGTTTACGCTTGAGAGGTGGCGATCTGCGCACGCTGCGGACGCGAGAACCCCGACGACGCGCGCTTCTGCAATGCCTGCGCGGCTCCGCTCGGCATGGAAGCGCTGGCGCGCGAGCAGCGCAAGACGGTCACCGTGCTCTTCTGCGACGTCACCGGCTCGACCGCGCTCGGGGAGTCGACCGATCCCGAGGCCCTGCGCGCCCTGCTCGCCCGCTACTTCGAGCGCATGAAGCAGGTCGTGGAACGCCACGGGGGAGCGGTGGAGAAGTTCATTGGCGACGCGGTGATGGCCGTGTTCGGCGTTCCCCAGGTGCACGAGGACGACGCCCTGCGCGCCTGCCGAGCGGCGGTAGAGATGCGGGAGGCCCTGCCCGAGCTCGGCATTCAGGCCCGAATCGGCCTGAACACCGGCGAGGTGGTGACCGGCACCGCCGAGCGCCTTGCCACCGGAGACGCGGTCAATGTCGCCGCCCGCCTCGAGCAGGCCGCCCCAGCCGGCGAGATCTTGCTGGGCGAGTCCACGCTCGAACTCGTCCGCCAAGCAGTCGAAGCCGAGCCAGTGGAGCCGCTCACACTCAAGGGCAAGGCCGAGCCTGTCCCCGCCTTCCGCCTGCTCGCGGTCGCGGGCGAGAGCGAGCGCCGGCACGAGAGCCGCTTCGTCGGCAGGAAGCGCGACCTGCGAGCGCTCGCCGAGGCCTGGGAGCAGGCGCGCGCCGAGTCCGCTTGCCGGCTCATGACCGTGGTGGGCGACGCCGGAGTGGGCAAGACGCGGCTCGTGTCCGAGTTCCTGGCCGGAATCGAGGCGCGCGTGGTCGGCGGCCGCTGCCTCTCCTACGGGGAGGGGATCACCTATTGGCCGGTGGTGGAGGTGGTCAAGCAGCTGGGGACGCTCCCCGCCGACCCCGCTGCCGCCCATCCCATCCGCTCCCTCCTCGGCCAGGCCGACGAAGGAACCTCGGCCGAGGAGATCGCCTGGGCCTTCCGCAAGTTGCTCGAGCAGGAGGCGCCGCTCGTGTGCGTGTTCGAGGACATCCAGTGGGCGGAGGAGACCTTCCTCGACCTGGTCGAGCACGTGGCCCTGCTGTCTACCGGAGCGGCAATCCTGCTCGCCTGCCTCGCCCGCCCGGAGCTGAGCGAGCGCCGCCCGCAGTGGCCGATCGCGCTTCGGCTCGAGCCCCTGCCGGAGTCAGACGCCGACGCGCTCCTTCCGGACACGCTCGCCGAGGAGTTGCGGGAGCGGATCGGCCGCGCAGCCGGCGGCAACCCCCTGTTCTTGACCGAGATGGTGGCGATGGCGCGCGAGAGCGAGGGCGAGGTGGCCGTCCCACCGACCCTGCACGCCCTCCTGCAGGCCCGGCTCGACCAGCTTGACGAGCCCGAGCGCCAGGTCCTGGAGCGGGGTGCGGTCGAGGGCGAGGTCTTCCACCGCGGCGCCGTGCAAGCGCTGTCTTCCGACGGGCAGGTGACGCCCCGCCTCGCCGCGCTCGTGCGCAGGGAGCTGATCCGCCCGGACCGGCCGCAGCTTCCGGCCGAAGACGCCTTCCGCTTCCGCCACCTCTTGATCCGGGACACCGCGTACGACGCCCTGCCGAAGGCGACCCGGGCAGAGCTGCACGAGCGCTTCGCCGCCTGGCTGGAGGAGAAGGGTCAGGAGCTGGCCGAGCTGGACGAGCTCCTCGGCTACCACCTGGAGCAGGCGGCCCGCTACAAGGCCGAGCTGGGACAGCCCCACCCGGCGCTGGCCGAGCGGGCGGGCGAGCGGCTCGCCGCCGCCGGGCGCAGGGCGTTTTGGCGAGGGGACGAGCGCGCGGCCGCGCCGCTGCTCGAGCGCGCGCTTGCGCTGACGCGGCCGCTCCGGCTCGACGTCCATCTGGAGCTCGACTTCGCCGAGGCACAATCGAGCAGCCGCGACGCCGCATCCATTGCCGAAGCGGCGCTCGCGAGGGCCCGCGAGGCGGGAGACGAGCCAGGCGAGGCGCTCGCCCGCGTCGTCCTCTCGCACCACCGCATTCAACTCTCACCCGAGGTGACGGTGGACGAGCTGGAGGCGCTCGCCTTGGAGGCCGTACCCGTCCTCGAGGACGGAGCCGACCACCATGGCCTGGTCTACGTGTGGAATGTACTCGCCTTCGGCGTCGCGAACTACCGCTGGCGCTTCGAGGAACAGGCGCGTGCGGCGCAGGAGGCGCTGCGCCACGCTCACCTCGCGGGACAACCTCGCGCCGGGATGTTCTCGCTCGACATGGCCTTGGTGTACGGTCCCCGGTCCGCCGAGGAGGCGCTGCGGACGCTGGATGTGGCGATGCCCGAGAGCCCGGCGCCCCAGGCGCTGCTCCATCGGGCCTGGCTGCTCGCGATGCTCGGCACCTTCGACGAAGCCTGGAGGATCGCTCGTGACGCGGATACGCGGCTCCGCGAGCTGACCGGCCGCCCGGAGGGCGGCGCGGTTCAACTCGCCGAGATCGCGACGCTCGCGGGCGACCACGAGCTGGAAGCGACCTATCTGCGACGCCACTGCGAGGCGATGGAGGAGCGCGGCCAGCGGAACTTCCTCTCCACGTATGCCCCCCGGCTCGGCCGCTCCCTCTGCGCGCTCGGCCGCCACGACGAGGCGGAGCCGCTCGCGCGGCTCGGCCGCGAGCTTGGCGACGAGGACGATGTCGCGACGCAGGCGTGGTGGCGGCAGGCGCAGGCGCTCGTGTGCGCGGCGCGAGGAGAGCACGCCGAGGCCGAGGCGCTCGCGCGCGAAGCCGTCGCGATCGCCGAGCGGACAGACGCGCTCAACTTCCAGGGGTATGCCCTGACCGACCTCGCGGAGGTGCTCCGCGCGGCCGGCTGCGTTCGCGAAGCCGCCGCCGCGCTCGAGCAGGCACTCGAGCGCTACGAGCGCAAGCAGAACCTGGCGATGGTCGCACAGGTGCGTGCGAAGCTGGAGGCGCTCCGCGACGAGACGGCGGCGTGAGCCTCTGCCCGAGCCGAGCGCGTGCGACATCGAGAACGAGGTGTAAAGAGCGGGAGCGACGGGACTCGAACCCGCGACCTCCGGCGTGACAGGCCGGCGGTCGTCCGTTCTACTGCCGGAGGTGAATGCGGTCACGGCTTCGGACGAAAGCGTGATTCATTGGACCGAGGAGGTCCTCAAACCGGAACGGAGACGTTGCGCGATTGCGTGTAGCTTCCGGGGAGCGCCAGAAACTGGGGCGGCGCATGCCGTACCCACCATCAGCCCTCCACGCCCGCGTCAGTCCCCGGTTCGATGCGGTTTTGCGAAAAACCTGTCCGGCGACGCGGCTAGGCTGTCTCAGTGACCAGTCAGGCAACACTACGGATGGTCAGATCGCTCCCGAAACCGCCGGAGCATCTTTCGTCCGCCTCGCAAACCCTCTGGCGTAGCGTTATCGAGGATTATGAGCTGGAGCCGCACCATCTCGAGCTCTTGCGGCTCGCGCTCGAGGCGCTCGATCGGTGCGAACAGGCGCGGCGGCTGATCGAGGAGGAGGGGCCGGTGTTTCGGGATCGGTTTGGCTGCCCGAGGCCGCATCCGAGGGTTGCAATCGAGCGCGACAGTCGCATCGCCGCCGCGCGCCTGTGGCGGGAGCTTGACCTTGAGGGCGAGCCGATGCCGGACCCACGGATGCCGAGACGACCACAGAGGTAGGTGATGCCCAGGAGGACCAGACAGTCGAAGCGCCGGCCCTCCTCCTGGCCCGCCGGCTATGACCCGTTCAGTTTGACGATCGGCCTGCCACCGAGGCGGCTGTTCCTGCTATTCCCGGACCCGAAGGAACGCCGGAGGTTCGAACGGAAGTGGAACTGCTGGGACCGTTCCCTTGAAGGCTCGGCGTTCAGGCTGTCGCTCGGTGCCGCGTGTCAGGAGGACAAGGAACGGCTGCTCAAGGCGGTCGACCAGCCGGGCAAGGTGCGCGGCGAGAAGTTCGCCGAGCTCGAGCGCCGGTTCGAGGTGCACGAGCACGAGATCGCCGGGCTGCTGGCCGCGGTGGAGGCGAAGCCACCGCCAGTGTTGCCTCTCTTGGCTGCGTAAACCGCTGGCTCATGTCAGCGCTGTGTCAGCGCTGCCCCGTCCTACCGCGTCCAGCCGTGTCGCGCGCCGGAGTCGCTTTTGGCTTATCTACGCGGTTCCCGGCCACCGTGTCTCGTCGGGTCCGGCCGCATTTTCGCCTGGGGGACTAGAGGTCGGCAGTTCGAATCTGCCCGCCCCGATGAAAGAAAGGCCCGCTTAGGCGCGCTTTTTCCTTTTGGCGGCAAAGAGAAAGGCCATCCGAGGGTGGCCTCCATCTAACACCTGTCTAACACGGCGTCACGTCTCTTTCGTGTCGTCTTGCTCATCCTGGTCGTCGTCGTCGTCTCTGTATTCCGCCTCAGGGCGAGGGTTGGCACCGACAGGAGGAGCGGCGGTCCTCGCTCGCCTCGCGAACGGCGCGGGGATCACCCGCGGTCGCGTTCTTGCCCTTGCCCTCGTTGGTCTCGGATCTGCGCCGAGCACCAGATACCTCGTGACTCCGGTCGCTGAGCCTTTAGTAGCTCAGCCGGGGGCAAGAAGCGAAGAGGGCGCGGGCCCCAGACCAACCCGGCCTGTTGGGGAGAGTCCACAGGCCGGCCGCAGATTCCGCGCCCTCTACCACCTGAGCTTGTCACGTCAGGGTAGGACCCTTCAACCGCACGAGGCCGTGTCTCGTAAGGCAACAACGCGAGCCGCTCTTTTCGCGGGGAGCGAGCGCGGGGTTCTATGCGCGAGGCCAGGACCGTCGCTCACACCGGCAACACGCCCCCTAGGGGAGTCTGCGCCGGCCAGCCCGCGAGAGAGGACTCGATCAGGTTCCCCCCGGCATGGCCGGCCGCCCGTGCGCTACCTTGAGAGCGAAAGCGGGGAGAGCAAAGGGGAGAGAGCAATGGTCACTTTGTTAACGGCCGTGGCGCCGTTGGCATTCGTTGTATTCGCAGCGGCTGCGCACGACGTTCGAAACATCATGCGGAGGTCACCTCGAGAGCAGGTCCGCGACCCGCGAACCGGCAGGCAGCTCGGGCAGAGCCCAGACCGGTGAGCACAAAGAGGCCGAGCACAGACGCGTCGGCATGACGACTTTTAGGCCTCCGGTCAGACGTTTGAATCCGTCCGACGCGGGGGCTGCTGGCAGTCGGCCACGCTCACAGCCGGGGCCGTCCCCCTCTAGACTTTTTTCGCGGCGAGCTGGCGCGGGGTAGTCAGACACGCAGACATCGGGAGTGCCCGCCGCCGCAGCGGCGTCAATCGCCCCCATCCGACACCTTGAGGCATGCGCGAGGAGCCGTCGCTACTGCGCGACGGGCTCGGGATCTTCTCCGCTCCCCCCACGCCGCAGCTCCTCGCGCATCGTCTTCAGCGCCTCTCGCGTGCCTCCCCGTTCGGGGCATCATTTCACGCGTGGCCGCCAGCGACAGAGCCCTCGTCTGCGCCGAGTGCGGTCGCGTGCCGACCCCGTACGAGAATGTCGAGGACTCCTGGCGCGCCTACTCCGACGGCTCGGGGAGCTGCGCATGTTCTGCCCGGAGTGCGCGGAGCGGGAGTTCGGCGAGTAGAGCGCAAGAGTCTCGGCAGCAGGGCGTCTCTTCTTCCTAGAGGCCGGATGCACTTTTGCAATCTGGGGAGAGAGCGTGTCCGGCCTCAAAGCCTCCGACTGGTTACTGATCCAACGCCGTGACGCCGAGCGAGGTGAAGCAGTGCGGCGGGGGCTCCCTCCCGCTCCTCAGGTAGGAGGCGCAGTGCGGCCAGCGCAAGCTGCGTTTCGTCCAGGCTGATCCCTCTCGCCCGCAGCGCGAACTTCGCGTGCCAGCGCGCGGCCGCCGGCGAGTACCGCTCGGACGCGACCTCGGCCAGCAACAGGCAGAGCTTGAGCGCGTCCGCCAGCGATAGCTCTCCAAGTTCCCGGGCCGCGATGAGGGCGTTGCCCAGCTGGCGATTGGCGATCGCGCGCTCGAATCGTCCGTGATCCGAGCCCTGCGAAAGTCACGAACACATGTTCCCATACGACCGCCCCGATCAAGCGATTGGCGGCAGCGGAGGTCGAGAGCTTCTCAGGGGGGTGGATCGACGCCGATGTACCCCGAACGAGTGATCGGCTCTGGAAGAACACATCGACGGATTGGAGACATACACGTACGGCCTCTCTTTCACCTGAGCTACTCGAATGTCGTTGCGACGCTGGCGCTCTTCTAAGCGTTGGGGGGCACCGCTGTCGCCGGCGCCCACCTGCTGATCACGGGCGCTAACGTGAAGAATCACTCGCTGACCGGGGCGGACATCAAGAATGCTTCCATCGGAGCCAGTGCGTTGAGCGCCCTCACCCGAAGGCACCTCAAAGGCAACCGCGGGCCTGCCGGCCCCCAAGGCGCGACCGGCGCTCCAGGCCCAAGCGGCCCCCAAGGCCCGGCTGGAACAGGCATCACCACCGCGTCTGTCACCGGCTCGGATCAGACCAACTACGTCGATCTGACTCCGCTCGCGACCTACATGGTGCCCGCCGCAGGCGACTACGTCGCCTTCACCCCCTTGACCGTTCACAACACCGGTGCCGGCGACGAATATTTGAACTGCGGCTACAACTTCGAAGGCATCCTGAACGGGGCAGGCGTCTCGACAACCGCCGGAAGCACGGCTAGCGGCACGTCCGTGGGTGCGTTCTCAGCCGACGGCTCGGGAACTCTCGAGTTTGTCTGCCAGGGCAGCGGGGCGACCAGCTACGACATCTCAAACATCAAGACCAGCTACGACATCTCAAACATCAAGATGCGAATCCACTTCCTCGCGCTGCCGTCGACCGCCTTCTAGCGAACGTATGCGCCGAAGAACCCCGACCACAGCTCCGGCTTGCGCAGGGTGGCGCCGAGGGACGCGACGAAGAGCTAGTGCGGCTCCATCTAACACCTGTCTAACAGGACGCGCCGAGACTCGGCGGGAGTGGGGGGCAGGGCGGGACGTCAACGCGGTAAACGAGCAAGTTTCCAGCCGTTTCACGGATTCAGGTGGACGCAACGAGACTGCGCGGGGTATCTGCCGACCTCTAGTCCCCCAGGCAGATCGAATCTGCCCGCCCCGATCGACTGAAACCCCCGCTAGTCGGGGGTTTCTGCTCAGGAGGGTAAAGGAGGAGCCATGGCTCGTCGCACGGTGCTCGTATCGGATCTCTCAGGAGAAGAGATCCCGGACGGTAAGGGTGCAACAGTCACGATCACCTTCCGGGATGCGAGGAAGGGAACGATCGTCCTCGACCTAACCGACAGCGAAGCTGAGCAAATGGGAGCAAAGGGGCGAAAGCAGGCTAGGCGAGGCAGGCGGCCGAAGGAGGTTCCAAGTGGGTCGAAGCCGATTGAAGGAGTCGGTACCTCGGTAGCGGGATTTGTCGGGTTGGCGCCACGCAAGCGTTCGTCTGGTCGAGGCAGGTGACAGGCGGCGAAAGGCAGGACTTCAAACTTCAGGTGATGGAGCAAGGGGGAGGCCGGGCCTCGGTCTGGCCGAGCCCGCCGTTCCTCTTCAATCCCAACACGCGTCCCAGTTTGGGAACTGGAAAGAAGGGAAGGCGACAAACCGAGCCGCTGGGTTCTCTCCCCCCCGGCGCTCGAGTGAGCGGGCTCGGCGAGCCGCAGGCCGAGCCCGCCGTCTTCATGGGGGCGGCGGTTATGGCTGCCGCCGCTGCGTCACCCCCAGCAGAGGCGACGCGGCAGGCCGCCCGCGCCGCTCAGCTGTGCGCGGCGACTGCTCGGCCTCAATCTGCGTTACTTCATGTAGGTGTGTATCTGCCAGAACTCCGGCCGCGATTGCGGGCGAGGTACGCCGGCGGCGTCGAAGGCGGGCATTAGGCGCTCCTCACGGAACCGCATTGCATCTTCCTCCGATTCCCACACTTCGAGGACACGCCAGCCGCCACTCGGACTTGGTCCCGCGAGGTGGAAGATGCCTCCCGCAGGTTGTTCCAGGCCGAGCCGCGCCCGAACCTTCTCGTAGATTTCCTGGGAGCCTTCCGGGTTGTCGATCACCACTGCGACTGTCATGTTGACCTCCTGGTCGAGCGTCGTCGGCACGGATCCTATGCCCATCTTGCGCTATCCCGACGCAATGCCGCAGGCATCGCCAGGCAGGGATGGAGCCACGCTGCAAGACGTGCCGCCGCCCGGCGCCGCCGCTCTCGGAGGAGCAGCATGCCCGCCTCCCACAGGGGTGACGCGAGCGCTTCGGCGAGGACGAACCTGCCGAGCTCCGCGCCGCCTAGCGACGCTTGACGGCCGCATTGCGAATCATCGCGTACGCGGACGAACCGGAGGGACCTCCGGTTAGACGCGTCCGCCCTCGAGTGGCAGGCCGGCTTCCACCCAGTCGCGCTTGCCCTCCGCATAGTGCCGGACGTTTCGATAGCCGAGCTCGATCAGCCGACTGGCAACGGTGACGGAGCTGTCGCAGGTCGAGCTCGCGCAGTAGACCACGATCTCCGTGTCGAGGTCGGGAATCCGCCGGCGGGCGAGCGCGTGCACCCGCTCGGGCGGCATGCTGATCGCGTGAGGCAGGTGCGACGCGGCGTAGGAAAGCGGCGAGAGCGCGTCGACGAGCACGAACTCGTCGCCGCTCTGGATCTTCTGCCAGAGTGTCTCGCGGGTCATGTGCGCGAGCGTGACGGCCATGGTCGAAGTTTGCCTGGAGGGTGCAGAGGTCGACCGCTTGAGCCTTCCACCCGACGTGAGCCGATAATGGATCAATGAGCGAGCAGTCTCGCGCCGATGTCGACGCGGAAGTAGGCCGCCTCTACGCGCTTCCGCTCGAGGAGTTCACGCAGGCGCGAAACACGCTGGCTACGCGACTCGCCAAGGAGGGCGATCCAGAGGCGGCGGGCGCTATCCGCTCCCTGTCCAAGCCGACAATCGTTGCGTGGACCATCAACCAGCTCGCCCGCAGCGAACGAAAGCAGCTGGGGGCGTTACTCGAGGCGGCGGACGAGCTGCGGCAGGCTCAGGAGCAAGCGCTCGGCGGAGGTGGCGCCGACGACGTGCGCCACGCGCTCGAGGCAGAGCGGAAGGCAGTGCAGGAACTCACCGCCTCAGCCCGCCGGATCCTGAGCGAGGCGGGCAGAAGCGTGAGCGATGCGACGGTCAACCGGATCAGCTCCACCCTCTATGCAGCGGTGGCCGATCCCGAGGCCCGGCCGCTGCTCGAGCAAGGACGTCTGGATGCAGAAGTCGAGTCGACGGGGTTCGCCCCGCTGAGGGGGCTGCGGCCTATGGCTACCCGATCCGAGCAGCCCAAACGCAAGCAGAAGGACGAGCTGGCCGAGCGCCGTCGCGCAAAGGCCGAGGCCCGCGAGCGTGTTCGGGCGCTCCGCGAGGAGCTTCGCGACCTGCGCCGGAAGGCACGCGAAGCGGAACAGACTGCGGGCAGGCTCGCGCAAGAAGCGCTCGCAGCGAGAGAGCGTGCCGAGCAGGCGCAGGCAGAAGCCGACCGAGTCGAGCGGGCGCTCGAGTCGACAGAGGGGCATTCGTGATCATGCGCGCTCGACGCCTCGCCCTCGCTTTACATCACGAGGCAGACGGCGTGACAGGGGGCGCGCGCGAGCCGCTACGCGCCGGGCGCTCGGTACTGGACCTGCTCGGCCTTGCGCAGGGCATCCATCGTTTCGTCGACGGTCAGGAGGACGGTCGTCTCAAGCGAGCTAAGCGCACCGCCGCCACTAATCGCCAGCGCAACCGCGGCCATGGACACGTTGTCGGGGGCCTCCCAGAGGGTGTAGCCGTCGTGTGCGCCGAAGGCGTACCAGAATCCATGGAGCTTCCCACCGACAGACTCGATGTACGACTGAGCGGCCTTTCGGCGATCCTCTGGGTTGCCGATCAGCCTGGCCCAAGTCTCCGGCGTGTAGCTGAACCTCGATAGATAGAGCGGCATCGTCACTCCCTCTCGTTCGCCGACCCGCGCGAGGAGTCGTGAGGCGTCGAAGTATGACCACCAGGGGCACGCGTCCCGGGGTTCATTGCGACCCGACGCGGCTCAAGCGCCCCCAGAGACGGCGTCCAGGGCCGCGCCTACGACCACGTTCACGAGCCACATCACGATCACCGCGCCGACGTACGTCCAAAAACCGTCGACCGAGAAGTGTGGAGCGATCCACTCGGCGAGCGCGAGCATCAGGACGTTCAGGGCGAAGTAGGCGAGGCCGAAGGTCAGCAGGATGACCGGCAGCGTGAGCAGGGCCAGGATCGGCTTGAGGAAGGCGTTGCCGAGCCCGAGCGCGAGTCCTCCGAGCAGGAACGACCAGAAACCGTCGATCGCCACGCTATCGAACAGCCAGTTGACGACGATCAACGCGAGGACGTTGAGACCGACGGTGACCCCGAGCCACACGCTGAACGCCGGGAGACTTTGCGTCGACGCCCAGGCCTTGTGCACGCCGCGGATCCTAACGGGGCGCCGAGTCCGGGCGGCGCCTGGCCGCTAAGAGACAGCCCTGAATCGGTCGGTGGCGCGGACCAGCTCCCGGCCGAGGCTCTCGCCGGGAGTGTGGCCGGCGTCGGCGACGACCACGAGCTCGGCGCGCGGCCATACGCGTCTGAGCTCCCATGCGTTCGCCAGCGGAGCCTGAAAGTCGAAGCGTCCGTTCACGAGGATGCCCGGGATGTCGGCCAGCGCGGCGGCGTCGCGCAGAAGGGTCCCGTCCTCCAACCAGGCGTTGTGGCGGACATAGTGGGTCACGATCCGGGCGAAGGCAACCGCGTACTCAGGGTCGATGAACCTCTCCGCCAGTCCGGTCCGCGGAGGCCACGCGGGCGTCGCCGACTCCCACATGCACCAGGCTTCGGCAGCCCGCCGCCGGACCGGAGGATCCGGATCGCTCAGGAGGCGATGGTATGCCTCGACGATGTCGCCGTCTCGTTCGGCGACCGGCAGGGCGCCTCGTAGGCGCTCCCACTCCTCCGGGAAGAGGCGAGCCAGGCCGCCGCGGAAGACCCAGTCGAACTCCTCGTGTCGCCCCGTCGTGACGCCGAACAGGATCATCCCGGTGACCTGATCCGGATGTGTTTCGGCGTAGGCGAGTGCCAGTGTGCTGCCCCAGGAACCGCCGAAGACCAACCAGCGGTCGACGTCGAGGTGTCGACGCAGGAGCCCTATATCGGCGATCAGGTTCGCGGTGTTGTTGGCTTCGAGGTCGGTGTCGGGGTCGCTTGCGTGCGGCGAGCTACTCCCGCAGTTGCGCTGATCGAACAGTACGAGGCGGTACGCGCTCGGATCGAAGAGTCTGCGAAACCAAGGCGAGCATCCCGAGCCGGGGCCGCCGTGCAACACGACGGCCGGCTTCCCACTGGGATTGCCGCTCGCCTCCCAGTAGATGGAATTTCCATCGCCTACCGCCAATAGGCCGTGGTCATACGGCTCGATCTCGGGATACAGATCCGAGCGGGTCACAGCCGCGAACGGGCTATGCGAATCGCTTGACGAAGCCGAGGGCGGTGTCGGCGACCTCCCGCCAGCCGCTGTCGATTGTGAGCGCGTGCCCGCGGTTCGGGATCTTGGCGATCTCGGTCACGCCCTGGTTGCGCTTCTGCCGCTTGTAGGAGGCGTTCGCGATCGCCCACGGGACCGTGTTGTCCTTCTCGCCCGAAATGATGAGCAGCGGTCCCCGATCCGGATTCTTGGTGTCCACCTTGGCTTCGGTCCACGGGTTGAGGTTGGCAGTCGCCGCCTGGAAGAGCGGAGCGCCCGGCGTCGGTACAGCGAACGTGTCGTACAGCTCTTTCGCCTCGCGCTCGCTCACGGCGTTGGCGAACGCGAAGCGGAACTGCTCGTAGGTGAGCGGGATCGCTCGGTTGCGATTGGCCGGGTTGCCGAGGACCGGCGACGCCGACTTGAGCGCGGAGATCGGCAGCGGCAGCACGCCGCGGAAGGGCGCAGGATCGATGGCCACCGATGCGACGGCGAGCCCGCGTCCGGCCAGGATCTGCGTGATCAGCCCTCCGAACGAGTGTCCGATGACGGCCGGCTTGCTGGACAGCTTGCGAATCAGGTCATCGAAGTGATCAGCCACCTGCTTCACCGTCTTCTGGGCGAAGACTTCGGGGCGCGCCCTCGCCTCCTCGACGGTCTCGGGATCGGCGGGCCACCCGGGCGTGAGCGCTGTGTAGCCCGCCTCCTCGAAGACGCCCGCCCAGCGATCCCAGCTGCTCGGCAACAACCAGAGGCCGTGGACGAAGACCACCGGGGTCAGCCCTGAGGCGTTCGCCCTTTCGATCTGCTGCTCTTCGTGCTCGGTGACCGTTGCCATGCGAGCCTCTTTCGCCGGGGTAGGCCATGGTAAATCACTTCGCCGGAGGCTCCAAGCCGGCGAGGAGATTGGCCACAGCAGAGGCGGGAAGGCTCTCGACATGCCCCGCGGCGCCGTACCGGCACTCCTCCCGATCGTCTCGCTCGTTGCCGCCGTGGCCGGAGCCGGGACGACGGTGCCGACCCGAGACCTGCTCTACCTGCGTCCGCTCGGCGGCAACGCCCCATCGTACGGAAGGCTGTTCCTCGCGGGACCGGACGGTACCGGCGCCCGCGACACCACGCCGCCGGCCGTCCTCGACGTGCACGGTGCAGGGTCACCGGACGGGCGTCGCATCGCCGTCTCGGCGATTGCAGCGGGCGACCACGACCCCGAGATCTTCACCATTGCCGCAGATGGGAGCGGACTCCGCAGCCTGACGGACAACCATCACTCCGACCGGCAGCCGAGCTGGTCTCCGAACGGGCGTCGCATCGCCTTCTCGAGCGCCCGGACGGGCCTCTTTCAGATCTATTCGATGCCCGCGAGCGGCGGCCGGGCGCGCAGGCTCTCGAATCAAGCCGACGACTGCGAGAGTTCGGCCTGGTCCCCCAACGGCCGCTGGATCGTGTTCTCGTGCGAGCTGGGGTACTGGAAGCTCGTGCGCATGCGCGCAGACGGCTCCCGCGAGCGCAGGTTGCTGCCCGGCTACCCGCTCAGCGAAATGTCGCCGACCTGGACGCCGGACGGGCTGATCATGTTCGGGCGTGGCGCGCCCACCGCGAGCGGACGCGGAATCTTCAGCGTCCGTCCCGGCGGAACGGGCCTTCGACGCGTGAGCTCCCATGGTGGCGAGCCGGCTGTCTCGCCGGAGGGCCGGCTGGTGGCCTTCGTCTGGATGCCGGACGGTGCCAACCAGGAGCTCTTTCTGATGAATCGCGACGGCAGCGGCTTGCGTCAGATCACCTTCACGAACGGGATCTCCGAATGGAATCGCGACTGGCCCGCGCGCGGGCGCTAGCTCGAGTGCGCCAGGGCTTGGCCGATCTCTCTCACCTCCACCCCCTCAAGGCCGCGCTCCCGGTGCCGACAATCCTAAGGAGTCAGATTGACAGGAGGCCCCGCGATGAGACCAGCCCGCTTCGCCATCTCGGCCGTTCTGCTCGCGGCCGCACTCGCGGTTGCCACGACAGCCGCCCGGTCTTCCGATTCGGCACGAATCAGAGGCGAAGTCAAGTTCTACCTCGACGTGCGCTTCCCCCAGCCGAGCGGCCAGGGGACCTTTGCGACGTCAGGTGCCTTCACCGACTCCGGAACATTCGTGAGCTTCTCGGCTGGACCCGCGCCGTACGGCAAGGTGAAGGTCTGGCGAAGATTCGCCGGGAAGAGAGGCTCGATCGTGGTGCAAGACGTCTTCAGTGCGACGGAGACTGGCTCGTGGACAATTCTGTCGGCCACGGGTGCCTACGTCGGCCTGCACGGCCATGGCACGAGCATCGGCGTGCCGATCGGCACGGACGTCGGACCAGACATCCTGCCGCCGACGCGGGCGATCGGGGTCGCGACGGGCACCGTCTCGTAGCGCCCGGCGCCTTGCCCTGAATCCGGCACGGCCCTCAGGCAAGATTGAGGCCCGATCTCGCGCGACCCATGCTCAGGCTGACGCTCCTTCTCACGCTCGCCCTGCTCGCGTTCCCGGCCGCCGGCTTCGCCGGCGTGGGGGAGACCTCGATCTTCTACTACCCGTGGTACGGCACGCCCCCGCACGACGGCTCCTACCAGCACTGGGCGCAGGACGGGCACCGGCCACCCACAGACGTCGCGGCGAACTTCTATCCCGTGCGAGGGGCGTACTCGAGCAGCGACGCCCGTGTGGTGCGAGCGCAGATGCGGGAGATCGCCGCCTCGGGGATCCGCGAAGTGGTCAGCTCCTGGTGGGGTTGGGGCTCTCCCGAGGACAAGCGCCTGCCGCTGGTGCTCAGCGCTGCGACGGAGGCACACCTGAGCGTCGCGGTCCAGATCGAGCCCTACGAGAAGTGGCTGCGGACGGCCGAGGTGCTCGCGGCAGACCTGGAGCATCTTCGCGATCTGGGCATCACGCGGGCGTACGTCTTCCGGCCGTTCGACCCGCTGATCGACGACGTGTCGTGGCAGGTGCTCAACCGGCAGGCCGGTGTCCAGCTGCTGGCGCAGACCGGGAACGTCCCCCGCGCCGCAGCCGCCGGCTTCGCCGGCGTCTACACGTACGACATCGTCCGCTACGGGGCCGGAACGTTCGTCCGGATCTGCTCCAAGGCGCATGCGGCAGGCCTTCTCTGCGCGCCTTCGGTGGCGCCCGGCTACGACGCCTCGGCCGCCACCGCGGACACGCGCGTTCGCCCGCGGCGGAATGGCGCAGCCTACGACGCGATGTGGAAGGCTGCGGTCGCCGCCGAGGCCGACCGCGTCACGATCACGAGCTACAACGAGTGGCACGAGGGCACGCAGATCGAGCCGGCCCGCACACCTGGGCCGGATCGGCTCACCATCACGGCCCTCCCGCGCTACTCGAGCTACGACGGGGCCTGGGGCCTGCACGGGCGCAAGTCCGAGCGCGCCTATCTGCTGAGCACGGCCTACTGGACGCGCGTCTTCGCCGCCCTGAGCGCCGTGCGGCACCTCCTGGCGGCCTTCTAGCCCTTCACGACCCCCAGGGGAACGAGCCGCGCGACGCGGCGCGCGAGTCCGGCGCGCTCGACCACCTCGACGACCCGCTCGACGTCCTTGTAGGCGAATGGGGCCTCCTCGGCGAGTCCCTTGGGGGACGGGCAGCGCACGACGATTCCCTGTGCCTCCAGCTCGCGGCGGAGGTCGCCACCTGCGATCCGCTTGCGCGCGGCTGTACGCGAGAGCGTTCGCCCGGCGCCGTGACACGTCGTCCCGAACGACCTCGTCATCGAGCCCGGCTCCCCGGCGAGCACGTAGCTGGCCGTGCCCATGCTGCCGGGAATGAAGACGGGCTGCCCCACGTCGCGGTAGGCCTCCGGGATCTCGCCGGAGCCGGCCGGGAAGGCCCTGGTCGCGCCCTTGCGGTGGACGAGGACCCGGCGGCCGTCGTACTCCTCCTCCTTGGCGACGTTGTGCGCGACGTCGTAGACCTGCCGAGTCTCGTTCGCCACCTGCGTTCCAAGCACGCGCTCGACCGCCTGCCGTACAGCGTCCGCGATCGCCTGCCTGTTCGTCCACGCGAAGTTCGCCGACGCGGCCATCGCCCCCAGGTAGGCCTGCCCCTCGGGCGAGGAGGCCGGGCAGCAGGCGAGCTGGCGATCGGGCAGCTCGATGCCGTACCGGCGCATCGCCTCATCCATCAGCTTGACGAAGTCGGTGCAGACCTGGTGGCCGAGTCCACGGGAGCCCGAGTGGATGAGAACCGTGACCTGCTCTTCGCGGAGACCGAACGCCTCCGCTGCCGGGTCGAGCACACGGTCGACGCGTTGCACCTCCACGAAGTGGTTGCCGGAGCCCATCGTGCCCAGCTGGCCTCGGCCTCGTTCCTTGGCCCGCTCGGACACGGCGGCCGGATCGGCTCCAGGCAGGCAACCGTGCGACTCGGTTCGCTCGACGTCATCGTCCGAGCCGAGCACACGGGATCCCTCGCGGAGGACTCGCTCGAGATCTGCCCGGTCCCGGGAGCGCCCGCGCTCCTTGCCGGCGCCCGCCGGGACCGAGCGCGCGATCTCGTGGACGAACGCCTCGCGACGGGCGCCCAGCTCGGATTCCGTCAGTGAAAGAGCGAGCAGGCGGACGCCGCAGTTGATGTCGTAGCCGACCCCGCCGGGCGACACCACGCCGTCGGGGAGCTCCATGGCGGCGACTCCGCCGACGGGAAACCCGTACCCCTGGTGGATGTCGGGCATCGCCAGGGCCGCGCCCACGACGCCCGGCAGCGTGGCCACGTTCTGGAGCTGTCCCAGCGACTCGTCGCGAGTGATGGCCTGCGCGAGCTCGCTGTCGGCGAAGACCCTCGCGGGGACGCGCATGTCCGGGCGCGCAGGGGCAGAGATCTCCCAGAAAGTCTCGTCGATCTGGGTCAGCTCAAACGTCGAGGACGACTCGGGCATCCCATACCTCGCCGTTTCGCTCGAACCTGAGGTCATGATAGGTCGCGGCCTTGACCAGCGGGTCGACCCGTGTCAGCCGGCCGTCGATCCGGGCCTCGAGCCGATTGTCCTCCAACCGGATCTCGGCACGATCGCCGACGAATCCCTCGGTGTCGGCCAGGAAGACGAGCTCTCCCAGCAGCTCCACCAGGAGCGAGGCCCGATCGGGCGCCTGGACCCAGAGCTGCCGCTGCGCCGGTTCGCCGCCGCGGTCGAGCTCGACGAGGCGGCCGAGCGCGTCTACGGCCTCGCCGAAGACCTCCTCCTCGGTATCCGCCACGATGTGCAACTGCGCTTCTCCCGTGTGGCTCTGCCACTCGTGCATCACACGAAGACGTCCGCGCCGCAGCCCGCCAGTAGCGCGCCCGGCACGTGCTCCCGCGCTACACCTTGCAAGGAACGGTGGCCGAAGTCGACCTCCACGTCGGGTCGGTGGTCGAGCCCGAGCGCCGCGGCGCCCTCGTCGCCACCGATCGCCAGCAACTCCTCGGGGCGGAAGACGTCGCGCCGGCCGGTCTGCCTCCTCGCGATCCCGTCCAGCTCCCGCAGCTCCTCGAGCGGATCGATGCGGACGTTCGAGTCGGAGCCGATGCAGAGCGGGATTCGCCGGGCGAGCAGGCCGGAGGCCGGCGCAAAGCCGTCGCCCAGGTTCGCTTCGGTCGTCGGGCACACGCACACCCGGGCTCCTGACTCCGCGAGCAGGTCGAGCTCGCCCTCGTCGGCATGCGTGGCGTGGACAACGGTCGTGCGGGCAGTGAGACAGCCCGCGCGTGCAAGAACCTCCATGGGCCTCAGCCCGTGCTCGGTCAGGCACTCCTCGACCTCGCGGGGCTGCTCGTCCGCGTGGACGTGGAGCGGGAGCGCGTGTCGCTCGCCGTAGCGGCCGATCTCCTCTAGCCATTCCGGGGGGCAGGCGCGCACGGAGTGGGGGGCGAGCCCGACGCGGAGGCCGCGCCCGAGCAGTTGCTCCAGCTGGGCGAAATACTCCGCGACGCTGGCCTGGCGGAAGCGCTCGATACCGCCCCGCGCGTAGGCGGTGTAGAGCAGGACGAGCTCGATCCCAGCCTCCTGGGCAGCGTCGGCGGCCGCGACGGCTTCCTCCAGTCCCAGGTAATGGAACTCGCCGACGGCGGTGTATCCGGCCGAGCGCAGCTCCCGGTACGTCTCCGCGTAGCTGGTGCGGACGAGCTCGGGCGTCTGCTGCTCCGCCTCGGCCAGCATCCGCTCTCGCCAGGCCCAGAAGTCGCGGCCCTCGTCCTTCCCGCGCAGTGCCCGCTGGAAGGCGTGGGAATGGGTGTTGACGAAGCCGGGAAGGGACAGGCGGTCGGCCATGTGGATGATTCTTCACCCTTTTTGCTTGCCCGCGTGGCCCACGCATGCGGTTTTCGCCGATAGGATCGAAACGTGGGGAGGAGGATGGCGGCCCCAGAGGGCGGGGAAACGCCGTCTATCCTTGACGCGATGACGGCACGCGCAGCCCCTATGCCGCTGGCGCAGCTGCCGAACGCGCTCACGGTGCTGCGCTTCGCGCTCGTGCCCGTGTTCATCGCATTGCTCGCGACGGCCGAGGGTGGCCACAGCTGGCCCGCGGCGATCGTCTTCGGCATCGCTGCGGTCACCGACCAGGTCGACGGCTGGTTGGCCCGTCGGCTGGAGGTGGAGTCCGAGTTCGGCAAGTACGCGGATCCGCTGGCTGACCGGCTGATGATCGATGCCGCGGTCATCCTCCTGGTGATCGACGGGAGGCTGCCTTGGGCGGCGCTGGTGCTCGTGGTCGTCCGCGACGCGCTGCTGGTCGCGGGCGCCCGGCTCGCCGTCCCGCGCGGGTACGAGTTCTCCGTCAGCTTCCTCGGGAAGCTGGCAACCTGGGTGCTGTACGCGTCGATCGCCTTCGTGCTCGTCACGCGCGACGGCACCGAGTGGCCGCTGTGGATCTTCTGGACCGGGGTGGCGCTTGCCCTCGCAGCCGCCGCGCTTTACGTCGCGGCGGCCTGGAAGGCGATCCGGGAATGAGGGCGGTCGTGATGGCGGGAGGCGAGGGCACGCGGCTGCGCCCTCTCACCTCGAACCAGCCGAAGCCGATGGTGCCGATCGTCGGCAAGCCGTGCATGGAGCACATTCTGGAACTGCTCCGCAAGCACGGGTTCGACGAGGTGATCGTCACCCTCGCCTTCCTTCCGCAGGCAATTCGCAGCTATTTCGGCGACGGCCAGTCCCTCGGCCTCTCCGTCGAGTACTCGGTCGAGGAATCGCCGCTCGGCACGGCAGGCTCCGTCCGCCTCGCCTCGGACCGGTTGCACGAGACCTTCCTCGTCATCTCGGGTGACGCCCTCTGTGACATCGACCTGACGAAGCTGGTCGATTTCCACCGCGAGCAGGATGCCGCCGTCACCATCGGCCTCATGTCCGTGGAGAACCCACTGGAGTTCGGGATCGTCGTCACCGATGAAGACGGCCGGATCGAGCGCTTCCTCGAGAAGCCCTCGTGGAGCCAGGTCTTCTCGGACACGATCAACACCGGCATCTACGTGCTCGAGCCGGAGGTGCTTCGGCACGTGCCGACCGACCGGCCCTTCGATTTCTCCAAGGAGCTCTTCCCGCTCCTACTCGAGATGGGACGTCCGCTCTACGGCTACGTGTGCGACGGATACTGGCAGGACATCGGCAACCTCGACCAATTCAGGCAGGCCAACTTCGACGCCCTCGACGGCCGCGCCAGCCTCGACATACCGGGCATTCGGCTCCGTGGGAACGTCTGGATCGGCGAGGGTGTGGAGGTCGACGATCTCGAAGGGGTGCAGGGTCCGGCGTTCCTCGGCAACTACTGCCGGATCTCCCCGGACGCCTCTGTCGGCCCGTACTCGGTGCTGTCGTCGTCCGTCACGCTGAGGGAGCGGGCTCGAACGGTGCGATCGGTCGTGGACGCCTCCACACACGTCGGCCGAAGCGCGCTCGTCGAGGGAGCGGTCGTCGGCCGCTCGTGCGACATCCGCGCGCACGTGCGCATCCACGAGGGCGCCGCCGTCGGGGACGAGGTGATCCTCGGTGCCCAGAGCGTGGTCATGCCGGGCGTTCGCATCTATCCCTTCAAGGAGGTCGAGTCCGGCGCCCACATCCACGAGAGCCTGATCTGGGAGTCGCGCGCGACGCCGCGGCTGTTCGACAAGGACGGCGTGAGCGGCCTCGTCAACGTCGACCTCACACCCGAGGTGGCAGTCCGGCTGGCCGCGGCGCTCGGCACGGCGCTCAAGCGCGGCGCGCGGGTGGTCGCTAGCCGCGAATCTCCCCCGGCCTGCCGCATGATCAAGCGGGCGATGATCTCCGGGATCAATTCGACCGGGGTTCAGGTCGCTGATCTCCGAGTGCTTCCCTCCGCAGTGGCGCGCCATCTGCTGAAGACCCACGGCTACGACGCCGGCTTCCACGTCGGCACGAGCACCAGCGACCCGGAGGTCGTCCAGATCCGCTTCTTCCAGCAGCCGGGGATCCAGATGACCCCCGCCCTGCAGAAGGAGGTCGAGAAGCACTTCACGCGCCAGGAGCTGCGGCGCGTCGCATACGCGGAGATCGGCACGATCAGGTATCCGGCCCGGGTGCGCGAGGGCTACGCGCAGGATCTGCTCGAGACCCTCGACGCGGAGGCAATTCGTGCGCGCAGCTTCCGCCTCGTCGTCGACTACGGCTACTCGGCGGCCTCCTTCGTCCTGCCGCTCCTGCTCGGCCCGCTCGGGGTGGAGGCAATCTCGGCTCACGACTTCGCCTCGGACGGGACCGAGGGCGGGACGCTACGAGAGTCGATCGGTCAGGCCAAACGACTCGTCAGGGCCGTGGGCGCGGATCTCGGGGCGGTCTTCGACCGGGCGGGCGAGCGACTCTACGTGATCGACGAACAGGCCCACGAGATCCCTGTCGAGCAGATGCTGCTCCTCTTCCTGCGCCTGATCGGATCCAACGGGAGAAGCGGAAAGATCGCCTTCCCGATCACCGTGACACGCCAGGTGGAGCGGTTCGCGGAGGCCTCGGGGCTCGAGGTCGTCCGGACGCCGACCTCCCTCGCGGACCTGACGCTAGCCGCATCGGAGGCGGACGTCATCTTCGCCGGAGCCCTGGGGGGAGGGTATGTGTTCCCCGAGTTCCTGCCCGCCTACGACGCGGTGGCCGCCCTGTGCAAGCTTCTCGAGCTGCTCGCCCCGGTGGACACGCGGCTCTCAGAGCTGGTCGCCGACCTGCCGGCGTCGACGGTCGTCCATCGCCAGCTGCCATGTCCGTGGGGGCTCAAGGGCACCGTCATGCGGATGCTGACGGAACAGCTGAAGGGGCGACGACTCGACCTTACGGACGGGGTCAAGGTGCTCGACAAGCGCGGGTGGGCACAACTCCTGCCCGATCCGGACGAACCCTTGCTCCACGTCTACGCCGAAGGCGACACGGACGCCGACTCGGCCCAGCTCGAGCAGGAGATGCGCTCGCTAGTCGAGGCGATCATGCAGGAGCAGGATTTCGAGGTCCCGGCGCCAATCTCAAGTTGAGGTTGACCCTTGGGTGGCTGCCTGCTTGAATGGGGTCGGCCGCCTCGGTCCGCGACGAAAGGCATTCCGTGAAAGCGCTTCCCGATTTCTCGAAGCTGTCTGACGCCGAGCTCAAGAAGCTGATCGACGACCTGGAGCGGGAGGAGAACGAGATCTCGTACCGCCGGCGGCTCCTGCACGGGAAGATCGACATCCTGCGCGCCGAGCTCGTCTCCCGGCTGAAGCACAAGGGGGAGGGAGAGCTCGGACAGGTCGACCTCGACCGGCTCGCCGAGATCCTCTCGGCCAAGGCGGCTCCTCAGCTGCCCGAAGACTCGGCGGCGTCTTGAGCCATGTGTACTGCCTGGAATGCGGCTTCCAGAACCCGGAGGCCGCCAACTACTGCGCCAGGTGCGGCGCCCTGCTCGCGAAGGAGGAGGTCGGCGGCGAGACCACGCTCAGCTACACGCCCGACGAGATCTCCGACGAGACCGCTCCGGGGCTGGAGGACGTCGAGGGCCCTGCGCTGGTCGTCCGCTCGGGAGGCGGCCGGGCCGGAGAGCACTTCGCGCTCCAGGGCGCGCGCACTACGGTCGGGCGGTCCCCAGACTGCGACATCTTCCTCGACGACGTGACCGTCTCGCGGCAGCACGCCGTCCTCTCGAGCCGCGGAGACGCCTTCGTGATCGAGGATCAGGGCAGCCTCAACGGCACCTTCGTCAACCGCCACCGCGTCGAATCGGCCGAGCTCGAGGACGGCGACGAGCTGCAGATCGGAAAGTACCGGCTGATCTTTCTCTCTCCGTGAGCACCGCGACGCAACCCCGGGCAGCGGCCGCAGAGCGGGAGACCCGCCTGCACACGATCGGCGCGGTGTGCGAGCGCCTCAAGCCGGAGTTTCCCGACATCTCGATCTCGAAGATCCGCTACCTGGAGGATCAGGGCCTGCTCTCGCTCCGGCGCACGCCGGGTGGGTACCGCCTCTTCGGCGAGGAGGACGTGGAGCGCCTGGAGACGATCCTGCGCCTCCAGCGCGACGAGTTCCTGCCGCTGCGGGTCATCAAGCAGGAGCTCTCCTCCCAGAACGCAAAGTCGAGACGCCGTCGCAAGCCCGTCGGGCTCACCCCCGACGACACGACGCTCGACCTCGAGGAGCTGTGTACGCGGGCCGGGATCAGCCGTGACCTCGCTCGGGAGCTCGAGGACTTCGGACTGATCGAGGGGCGACAAGTCGACGGAGTCAAGCGCTATCCGGAGGGAGACGCCGAGGTCGCGCTCCTCTGCTCGCGCCTCGCACAGTACGGCATGTCCGCACGGCATCTCCGTACGTTTCGCACCACCGCCGATCGCAAGGCTGCGCTGCTCGAGCAGCTCGTCGCGCCGGCCCTGCACGCGCGCAACCCCGAGCGCCGGCGGGCCGGGCTGGACGACCTCCAGGGTCTCGCAGAGCTGTCGCAGGAACTCTCACAGCTCCTCTTCTGGCGCGACCTCAGCGGCCTCGCAGAGGCCTAGCGCGCGCCGTGACCGCCGATCTCAAGGCGAGGATCCGCGACGTCCCGGACTTCCCACGGCCGGGGATCGTGTTCAAGGACATCATGCCCCTGATCGGGGACCCCGAGGGTCTTCGGGAGGCCGTCGATCGACTGGCCGAGTGGTCTGAGCCGCGTCGGCCGGACATCGTGCTCGGGGCGGAGGCACGCGGCTACATCACCGGAGGGGCGCTCGCCTGCAAGCTGGGCTGCGGCTTCGTGGCCGCGCGCAAGCCGGGCAAGCTTCCCTGGCACACAGTGGCGGCCAAGTACGCGCTCGAGTACGGCTTCGACCAGCTCGAGATCCACGCGGACTCGATCAAGCGCGGACAGCGCGTGCTCATCCACGACGACGTCCTGGCCACCGGCGGCACGGCGAAAGCGACCGTCGAGCTAGTTGAGCAGCTGGGAGCGGAGGTCGTCGGACTCCCGTTCATCATCGAGCTCGCCTTCCTGAACGGACGCGAGAAGCTCGTAGGCTACGACGTCTTCTCGCTGATCCAGTACTGAAACGCAGTTGACCGTTTAGGCGCTGTCCGGGATGCCGATTACAAAGAAGCCGTGTACGACGCACTGACGAGTTCTTACACGTTCGCCTGCCCCAAGCAGGGAGAGGCGAGCGTGCGCTTCTCGTCCTTCCGCCAGCTCGACCGTCTGCCGGGTGCCGCACATCCGGCCGTGTACCGCGTCCGCTTCCAGTGCTCCTGCGGCGAAGACCACCTCGGACTGCTCGCACACCACGAGCTCGACTGGGCGCCCTTGGGGCTGGGAGAGGGACTCTTCCTCAACTTGATGACCGCACGCCTGGAGCCGCTGGAGGCCGAGTTGGGCGATCTGGCCGCCCGACACATCCAGGCCGGTGACTGGCCGTGGAGCTTCTTCTGCTACCCCGAGGCGCGTCCACGCCCGGTCTTTCCGTCCTCGTTCCGGCTGATCGCCCCCGGATCGCTGTCGGGCTCGATCGGAATCGCCGTCAGGTGCCCGTCCTGCACGCGGGTCTCGATCAACCTCGTTTCACCGCAACACGTCGATCTTCCGTTCGTGAACGACGCGGAGATAGGTGTCGTCGAGCACGTCTTCGGCCACGACCTCACGGCGACGCTCGAGGAGTTCCGGGACGCGCTGTACTCGGCCGAATTCGACGCTCGCCGCTTGTCACTCGAGTAACGATCTTCCCAGGTGATTTTCGGCGCGGGCGGGGAACACTTCGCCTGGAGGTGTTGCGAAATGATGGGGTTGACACGCGGACCCGTGACGTTGATCGCCGCCGGGTGTGCAGGGCTGGTGATCTGGCTCGCCACGCAGGTCAACGACTCGACCACAGGCGGCTACTGGGCTGTCTACGGACTGATCGCGGGAGCCGGCCTGATCATGGCTGTCTCGCAGGTGGCCGGCGGGTGGACGAAGTGGGGGTGGCCCCGGATCTCCCCGGGTGTCCTCCTCTTCGCGTTGCTCCCGGCCGCTGTGTGTGTGCTCTGGATCGCGTGCGCCGGGCAGCCGCATTCGAACTGGTTCCGCAGCCACGCGCTGAATTGGTCGGGCGACATCGGCATCGGCGGTCTCGTCCACGACTTCATCGAGTACCTGGGCGTGCTGGCGTTCGGTCTCGGCCTCGTGCTCGGTTTCACGGTGGATACGGCGCCGCCCACGCCGACGTCGGCGGCCGGCCCGCCGGAACGGCACCACGGTACCGAGCCGACGCGCGACGAGAGGCGCGAGCCGGTGACCACAGACGGCGAGCGCGGGAGGCCCTACACGAGGGTCCCCTCGCGCTAGGGATGATCGGTAGCCAGGTCGAGCCGATACGAATCAAAGGATGATCGCCGCACTCACACCCGAACTCCCCCGGCGGGGGCCGGAATTGCTGCTCCAGCACTGTCTACGAGTTGCACGCCTGCAGGACCAGCGGATTCCGGCCCGCCGCCGACTCGACCGCCGACTCGGACCGGCGCTCGCCCTTCGCCTGGTGTCCGCTCTCGCCGGCGATCACGCCCCGCGGCCTGACCGCGGCGGGCGGACGTCCTTCTCTCCGTAGACTCGCACGAGCAGGTAGATCCCGCCCGCCGAGAGCGCGGCGAGAATGGCAGCGACGGCGCCGGACACGCCGACACCGAGCGCGAAGAGCCAGATGTAGGCGCCGAAGCCGAGCGCCCAGATGAACGACGTCGTCCCGCGGTCGATGCTCGGCGGCCTGGGGGGATGCACGGCCGCGATCCTAACGATCGGAGCATCCGGGCGCCTACAAAGAATTCGCCGAGCCGGTAACGCTTTCGTCCACCTGGCCCACTGACCTTCCGGTTGCCCGTACGGCCTTCAAGCCTGGCTTCAACCTACTCGCGTCCCGTGCTCGGCGCAGGAGTGAATCTAGAACCACAGGCGCTGCAATGCAAGAGGCGGAGCGAGGGGACGCCCAAAATTTCTCGCAATTTCCGACGACTTCCCGGGGCGCAGGGGCAGAAGGGGCTCGTTGGTCCGCCCGGACCTCAACTTGACATAACGGGCGTTATCGTGCATTGGCACGAGAACCCGCCTGGACAGGCTCCCGTCGCTTCCTGAACACCGTGCGTGCAACCGGGCGACCTCGCGGGGCGCCCTGAGGGTCTCACGGGAGCGGTGATCTGAGATGGCCACCGGCTTCGGTGGCAGGCGGTACGCCTTCCCGGACTGCTTCGAGCTCGCCGACTCGCTCCTCTAAGGGTTGGAGTCAAGTGCGCATCGTGAACCTCACTCATGGTGGGGATCAGTCGCACCGTCGGGCATCCCGAAGACGGAGTCAGAGACTCTGTGACGCTCTCCCCGCGGCTCAACCGCATCAGGACCTTCCAGCACGGCGAGGAGGGGCAGACGATGGCCGAATGCGCCGTCGTCCTTGCACTGGTCGTGCTTGTCACCGTGGCCGTCTTCACCGCCCTCTCTGGCGGTATCCGCGGTGCGGTGAACAACGTCACCGCCCTCTTGTAGCAGCAGAGGCGCGGGCGAGCGGTTCCCCAGCCTGAAATGAGACGCCCGCCGAAGCGGGCTGCCTGAGTCCCCCCTTTTGGGGGGCGCTCCGCAGGGACGCTCGAACCAGAATTGGGTCTGGACGTTCGGGGCGCGCGAGGAGCGACGCTCCATGGGAAGTGGCGGCGACGGCCCAGGTGAGAGAGGAGAGCAAGCCCCGGGCCGGGCCTTGGGGCGTGGGACTCCCCGCGCGTACATCTTTTGTCGGCCCCTCAGCCTCGTGGCTTTACTCCCTCTGATTAGGCACGCCGCGTATCGCGAGCGCCTTCGGAGCGACGGGCGAACGTATCGCAAGCCTGCCCGAGCTCACGGGTTCTGGCCCCGAGCACGGTTTTTGCGCAGGGCTGTCGCGCGGGGATGGGCGGGTAGGTTTTCTCACGCCGTTGCGTCAGGATTAGGAGAAGGGCGCGGAATCTGCGGCCGGCCTGTGGACTCTCCCCATCAGGCCGGGTTGGTTTGCGGGCCCGCGCCCTCTTCGCTTCGACGCGACCGGCTCGCCCCGCGGCGTGTCTAGTTCACATCAGGGAAGATAGCCAGGACGTCAATGAGCGCATTCGGAATCGCCATCGCCGCTGCGCGAGCAGCGCTAAGGCACGTGCCTGTCAGTCGCCGCCACAAACCAAGGCGCCAGCGCTTGGCGGAAGAGGCCGCCCGTCGGCGAGAAGAGGCTGCCCGTTCGCGCGCCTTCGGCAAGCATCGCTGATGGTCTCGAGCGACGAGGGCTATGTCGAGACGCAGCTCGTCTCCGCCGAATGCGGGCCGAGCGCCTCGCCCGGACGAGGACGCAGAGAACTCCTGGCGCGCCTATCGGACGGGTTCGGGGAGCTTCACGTCTTCTGCCCGAGTGCGCGGAGCGTGAGTTCGGGAGCTAGATCGCAAGAGCCTCGCGGGCATGGGTCTGTCCTTAAGAGAGGCCTGATGCGCTTTCCTAGGGAAGGCTGACGGCAGCGCGTTCGGCCTCAAAGCCTCCGACTGGTTACTGATCCAACGCCGTGACACCGAGCGAGGTGATGCAGTGCGCGGAGGGCTCCCTCCCGCTCCTCAGGTAGGAGGCGCAGGGCGGCGAGCGCAGGCTGCGATTCGTCGAGGCTAATCCCCTCGCCCGCAACGCGAACTTCGCGTGCCAGCGTGCAGCCGCCGGCGAGTACCGCTCGGACGCGACCTCGGCCAGCAACAGGCAGAGCTCGAGCGCGTCCGCCAGCGGTAGCTCTCCGAGCTCTCGGGCGGCCATGAGCGCGTTGCCGAGCTGACGTTTGGCGATCGCGCGTTCAACTCGGCCGTGCGCAGAGCCCTGCGACGTCACGAACATTCGTACGTCCACCGGGAAGGCGAGTGGCGGCCCGCGCCGTAGCTGCGCCGACTGAACAAGAGGACAGCCACTGCGTGCCTCTCTGACGCCCCTCGCATGGATTCCTCGGTTCCGAGAACCAGAGCCTCGCTCCATGGCGGCCCTTTGCAGACACTTCCTGAGTGGGCCGTGAAGGACTCGAACCTTCGACCTTGGGATTAAGAGTCCCCTGCTCTACCAGCTGAGCTAACGGCCCGGAACCCCGCCAGTGTAGCCCGCAGGGGGCGGCGCTCATGGAGACCGACGACTCGGGTCGCTCTAGGCTTGGGGGCGTGAGGGTCCTCTCGGTCGTCGGCAACCGGCCCCAGTTCGTCAAGTCCGCGCCGCTCGCGGTCGCACTGCGCGAGGCCGGCATCGACGAGGTCGTGGTCCACACCGAGGAGCCCGCCTATCGGCTCGAAGCCCACACCCGGGACGTGGACGCAATGCAGCCGGGAATCGCGGCGGCGCTGGAGCGGGAGCGGCCGGACGCCGTCCTCGTCTTCGGCGACACGAACTCGACGCTCGCCGGCTCCCGCGCCGCGGCCGAAGCTCGCGTACCGCTCGCACATGTCGAGGCGGGTCTCCGCTCCGGCGACTGGACGATGCCGGAGGAGCACACGCGGGTCGAGGTCGACCGCCTCTCGGCCCTGCTCTTCTGCCCGGACAAGCGGTCGGCCGGCACCCTGCGTGCGGAGGGGGTGGCCGGCAGGATCGAGGTGGTGGGAGACGTGATGGCGGACGCGTGCTTCACGCTCGCGCCCATCGCCCGCGAGCGATCGTCGGCCCTCTCCCTCTACGAGCTCGGACCACACCAGTATCTGGTGGCCACCCTGCACCGCGATGCCAACGTCGTATCCCCGAGGCTCGACCGGATCGTCGAGGGGTTGAACCGCCTCGACGAGTCGGTCGTCTTCCCGGCCCACCCTCGTACTCGCGCCGCACTCGCAGGCCAACGGCTGGGCGGTCGCGTCCGACTCGTCGAGCCGCTCGGCTACCTCGACCTGGCCGCCCTGGCCTCACAGGCTCGCGTCGTCCTCACCGACTCCGGAGGCCTTCAGAAGGAGGCCTACTGGTACGGCGTCCCGTGCGTGACGCTGCGTCCGTCGACGGAGTGGGTCGACACGGTCGAGGTGGGCGCGAACGTGCTCGTGGACGACGATCCCGACCTGCTCGTCGAGGCGGTTCGCACCGCGCGCATGCCGGACGAACGACCCCCGCTCTACGGCGACGGCAGGGCATCGGGACGGATTGCAGAAGTCGTAGCTAGGGTTTTCGGCCGATGATCGAGCCTCGTGTGAAGGAAACCGACCCCGCGCAGGTGCCTGCGCGTACCTGGGACCTCGCCGTCGTCGGCGCCGGCTACGTCGGCGTGCCGCTCGCGCGCGTCTTCGGCGAGGCCGGGCGCAGGGTCCTGCTCGTGGACGTGCTCGCCGACGTCGTCGAGGCCCTGAACCGAGGCGAGAGTCACATCGAGGACGTTCCCTCGGACGCGCTCGGACCGCTCGTACGCGACGGCCTGGTCACGGCCACAACGGAGTACGAGCTCGTCCGGGACGCGGACGCGATCCTGATCGCCTTGCCCACCCCGCTGTCCCAGCAGCGCGAGCCGGACCTCTCGATCGTGGAGCACGCTGTCGGAGAAGTCTCGAAGCGGCTGCGTCCGGGCCATCTCGTGGTGCTCGAGTCGACCACGTACCCGGGAACGACCCGCGACGTCGTCCTGCCCATCCTCGAGCGATCCGGGCTGCGCGCAGGCGCCGACTTCAACCTGGCCTACTCACCCGAGCGCGTCGACCCCGGCAACTCCGGCTGGCGGACGCAGAATGTGCCGAAGATCGTCGGCGGGGTGACAGAGGCGTGCACGGAGCGCGCCGCGGCCCTCTACGGCACGGCGATCGACACCGTCCACACGGTCTCATCGCCGGAGGCGGCCGAGCTGACCAAGCTGCTCGAGAACATCTTCCGCTCGGTGAACATCGCGCTCGTGAACGAGCTCGCGCAGCTCTGCGAGCGGATGAAGATCGACGTCTGGGAGGTGGTCGAGGCGGCGGCCACGAAGCCCTTCGGCTTCATGCGCTTCGATCCGGGCCCGGGCCTCGGCGGCCACTGCATCCCCGTGGATCCGTTCTACCTCACCTGGAAGGCGCGCGAGTACGGCTTCTACACTGAGTTCGTCGAGCTCGCCGGCAAGGTGAACGAGAACATGCCCTACTACTGCCGCTCGCTCGTCTCGCAGGCGTTGAACCACGGCAGGGAGCGCTCGCTCAAGGGCTCGAGGATCCTCGTTCTCGGCGTGGCCTACAAGGCCGACATCGGCGACATCCGGGAGTCGCCAGCCCTGAAGCTCATCGGGCTGCTCCGCAACGCCGGCGCCGTCATCGCCTACCACGACACGCATGTGGGCGCCGTGGACGAGCTCCAGCTGTCCTCCGTCCCGCTCGAGCCCGAGCGCTACGACTGCGTGGTCATCGCCACCGGCCACTCCGGAATCGACTACGACGACGTGGTGGAGCGGGCCCAGCTCGTCGTCGACCTGCGGAACGCAACCGGCTCGGCCGGGGAGCGGTCGGACAAGGTCTGGAAGCTTTGATCCGCGTGGGCCTGGCCGGCCTCGGCTACTGGGGGCCGAACCTCGCTCGCAACTTCGACCAGCTCGCAGAGCTCGCCTGGGTCTGCGACCTCGACGTCGCCGCACAGGAGCGCTTTGCCGCCCGCTACCCGCAGGCCCGCGTCACCGGGGACTTCGACGAGATGGTCTCCGCCGGCGACCTCGAGGCGGTGGTGATCGCCACACCCGTGCCGACCCACTATGAGCTGGCAAAGCGCGCGCTCGAGACCGGCAAGCACGTCCTCGTGGAGAAACCGCCTGCGATGCGCGGCGAGGAGATGGAAGAGCTCGTGCGCCTGGCGCAGGAGCGCGACCTGGTCTGCATGCCCGGACATCTCCTGCTCTATCACCCGGGCGTCCAGAAGCTGAAGGAGCTGATCGACGCCGGCGAGCTCGGAGACGTGCTCTGCATCTACGGTAACCGCCAGAACCTCGGCATCATCCGCCAGAACGAGAACGCGCTCTGGTCCCTGGGCGTCCATGACCTCTCCGTGATCCTCTACCTGCTGGACGAGGAGCCGGAGGAGGCGATCGCGCTGGGCCGCGACTTCTTGACTCCGGACGTCGAGGACGTCGTCTTCTGCTACCTGCGCTTCCCCTCTGGGAAGATCGCGCACATGCACCTGTCCTGGCTCGATCCGCACAAGATGCGGAAGATCACGGTGGTGGGCACGGAGAAGATGGTCGTGTTCGACGACATGGAGCTGGAGCGCAAGGTGACCGTGTACGAGAAGGCACCGTGGAAGCGTGCCGAGAGTTACGGCGAGTGGCAGACCCGCTCCGGCGACATCCAGATTCCCAAGATCCCGACGGACGAGCCGCTGAAGCTGGAGTGCGAGCATTTCCTGGCGCTCGTCGCCGGTGACGGCGACCGGCGAAAGGTGGCCTCGGACGGTGCCATGGTCGTCCGCGCGCTCGAGCGGCTGACGGAGTCGCTGCGTGGGCCCGCGTAACGCTCTCACGCTCCCGGGACGTCGCTGGCAAGGGAGGCGAGCGAGCGGCGGGCAGGACGGTACAAATCAGTACGGCCAAGCGCCGCGAGCGCTGGATCCTGCCGCCAGCGGCGTCAGCCCTTTGCGCAGGCCGGCTTCGCCGGCCGAGAGCCAAAGGAGGCCGGGGGCGTGAGAGCCGAGATCCACCCGACCGCGATCGTTGAGCCGGGCACCGTCGTCGGCGAGGGCGTGAAGGTGCTCGAGTACGCAGTCGTCGGCAAGCAGCCTGTCCTGTCCCCGCGCTCGACGGCGAAGCGGGAGGACCTGCCCCCGGCGGAGCTCGGACCGGGCACCGTCGTCTCGACCGGCGCCGTGGTCTTCGCGGGCACCACGATCGGAGCACGGGTGATCGTCGGCGACCAGGCCTGCGTGCGCGAGCGCTGCACCATCGGCGACGACGTCGTCATCGGGCGGGGCTCGCTGGTCGAGAACGACACCATCGTCGGCGCGCTGACGAAGATCCAGGCGGATGCCTACATCACCGCCTACTCGACGCTCGAGGAGGAGGTCTTCATCGCGCCGTGCGTCGTGACCACGAACGACGACTTCATGGGCCGCACCGAGCGCCGGCACGAGCTTCGAAAGGGCCCGACCATCCGCCGAGGCGCACGCGTGGGGAGCGCCGCTGTGCTCTGTCCCGGGGTCCAGATCGGAGAGGAGGCATTCGTCGGCGCGGGGGCGGTCGTGACGAAGGACGTCCCCCCTCGGGTCGTGGTCGTCGGCAACCCCGCGCGGGTGCTGCGCGACGTGCCTGACGACGAACTGCTCTAGATCAGGCGGCCACGACGGCGTCGAGCGGCCACTCGCCCATCTTACGACTGCAGGGCCAGCGCCTCGCCAAGCGAGCGGATCGACTGCTCCGTGATCGGCCGCAGGACGAGGATCGCCTCGTCTGCGCCGGCTTCTGCGAGATCGCGCAGATGACCCCTTACTCGTGCGGGCGGGACGGGGACCACCTGATCGTCGTCGGGCCGCCGGACCGCATCCTCCTCCAGCGAGACGAGCACGCAGGCGCTGCGCTCGAGCTCGTTCGGAGCGCGGCCGGCCCGCTCGGCGGCCTCGGTCACCTGCCAGTTCAACCGCGCGAACCCCTCCGGCGTGTTGCCGTAGTGCGTGTACCACGTGTTCCACCAGTCCACATGGGGCAGCGTGATTCCGAGCATCCGCTCCCCGTTCGATCCGACCATGAGCGGGACAGCGCGTCCGGGTCGCGGCAGCAGCACCGCATCGTCGACGTGCCAGAACTGCCCGGCGTGCGTGACCCGTTCGCCGCCCAGCAGCCGCCGGACGATCTCGAAGGCCTCCTCGAAGCGCGAGACACGGTGGTCGTACGGAAGACCGAAGGCCCGGTACTCGGCCTCGTTCCAGCCGGCGCCGAGGCCGAGCACGAAGCGGCCGCCGCTCACCTCGGCCAGCGTCGCGGCCATCTTCGCGATCAGCCCGGGCGGATGGAAGCTCGCGGAGGCCACCAGCGGGCCGAGCCGTACGCGCTCCGTGACGGCGGCGAGCGCGGCAAGCAGCGTCCAGGCCTCCCAGGGACCGCGCTCGGGACGGCCGCCCTCGGCGCGGTACAGCAAGTGGTCGCCGAGCCAGATCGAGTCGAAGCCCACCTCCTCGGCCGTCCGGGCCATCGAGATGTACTCGGGCCAGGGCACCTCGCGCTCCACCTCTGGAAGCTGAACGCCGACCCGAAGCAGGCGGGTCCCGGCGGGGGTCACTTCTTCTTCGTGATCTCGAGCGAGTAGCCGCCGTAACCCGGGGCCGTGATCTTCACCTCGAGGTAGTACCAGCCACCGGCCCGCGCTCGGTAGACGACACGCTCGTTCGGCCCTGGACGCGCGGATTGGGTCAAACGTCGGCCGGAGAACGCGGCGGTCAAGGTGTCGACGTGCTCCGTTCCCGGCTTCCAGAGCACGAGGTCGAGGTTGTGACCCCCGGGCCCCCGCAGGGCCGCGACCATCCGTTGCGCCTTCCGCAGCTTCACCCGGTAGACGTCGATCTGGTCGTCCCAGAAGTCCACGGTCGCCTGGAGCCGACGCTTCCGGCCGTAGACGGTGGCCGCCCGGACGCCCGCGTCGTCGTTCGCCTCGTATCGATCGGCCTCGGGCAGCGAGGCCTCGGCGGCCGTGAGCGCGGCGGTCACATCCAGTCTCCCCCAGCCGGAAAGTGCGTCACGCGCAGGGCCGCAGCGGCGGCAGCCCGTCGCAGGGCTCACGTCGACGGCAGAGTGCTCGAGGATCGCCGTCACCTGGTCCGAGGTCAGCTCGGGCTGGGCGGCCAGCAGGAGCGCAGCCGCGGCCGCGACCTGCGGCGCCGCGAAGGACGTCCCCTCGGCGTCGCGGTATTCGAGCGGCCCGCAGTCGGAGTACCCCTGGTCGGCGCAGGAGGGCCTGTCGGCCGTGAGCGAGCGCGGGAAGGTCGACAAGATGGCGTCGCCCGGCGCGGCGATGTCGTTGTAGATCGAGTCGCGGTTGGAGAACGCCGGAATCGACCCATCCTGGGCCAGGGCGCTGACACCGATGACATGGGGAAGAGCGGCCGGATAGCTCGCGAAGTTCCAGGGAATCTCCGGCGCCTGGTCGCCGTTGCCGACTGCCGCGACCACGACGACGTCCTGGCTGCGCGCGTACTCGATCGCACCTCGCTCGAGCGACGAGTACGTGTCGCGGGAGGGGTGCGGCGGATCCCGGATCCCTCCGATCGAAAGGTTGATGACCTGAGCACCGTGATCGACGGCCCAGCGGATCGCCCTCGCCTCGACCCCGGGCAGGATCGTCCCGTCGCTGTCGACGACCTTCGCGATCAGAAGGTCTGCGGGGAACGCCATGCCGGCGATGCCCTGAGCGTTGCCGAGCGTCGCCGCGATCTCCCCGGCCACGAAGGTTCCGTGTCCCTGGTGATCAGCGACTGAGCCGCCGACGAAGCTCTTGGAGGCCACCACCCGGCCCTGGAACTCGGGATGTCCCAGATCGATCCCCGAGTCGATCACGGCAACGCGAACTGGGGAGAGCTGGGGAAGATCGGTCCAGGAGTCGAAGGCCCGGTCCCTGGTGAGGTACCACTGGCGCGGCGCCAGCGGGTCGTTCGGCACGAAGACGCGGGCTGCGCCCGCGGTGCCGGCCAGGAGCAAGGCGGCCAGCGCCACGAGGACCACCCGGCGCGCAATCACGAGCCGACGTTCACCCGGAGCGCCTTCGTACGCACCTTGCCCACGACGAGCCGGTACTGCGTCGGCACCGCAGGCGTCACCTGGATCGAGAAGGTCCCGTCCGCCGCGGGTTTGACCGCGGGCCCCGGCTCCCAGGCCCCTCCGGCGGGCCGCTGCTCGAGCGCCACCGGGTCCTTGATCCGCGCAATCGTTCCCGTGAGCGTCACCGGCGAGCCCGACGCCGCGTTGCCGACGGGCCGCGCGAGCGAGAGCCGGCCCGTGGAGAGCCAGGTGGAGCGCAACCCGAGCGCGGAGCGGACGCTCGAGGCCGGAAGCGCCACGACTCCCGCCGTCCCCGTGACAAGTACCTGCCGGGCCCGCGAGCTCGACCTGTCGGGAACGAGCTCGGTGACGCCGGGCACGTGCAGACGCTTCGACAGCTGTGCCGCCGTGAAGAGGACGGGGCCCCAGTTGTGGTACGGCGAGACGGTGTCGTACGGATCGACCACCGAGGCGAGATAGGGAATGGGTGGACGGTCGGGGAACAGCTCCGAGTAGCCCGCGGTGCGGCCGCCCGAGGAGGAGAAGTAGTAGGTCGTCGCCACCTTGCCTCCGTAGAGCACGACCTGGCCCTTCGTCTGCTTCACAGCATCGACCCCACCCGGCGTCTCGGCGTCCAGCCCCCCGTAGACCTGGCTCCGCGTGTCCGCGTAGATCACCGCTCCCATCTGCCGCACGGCGAGCGCGTAGGTGCGGGCGGCCACCGCCTGGGCCTCCAACGCGGCGAGGGGCCAGTCCTTCGGCATCTCACGCGTGACGACCCCGCGAACGTAGGCGTCGAGCCCGACGACGTTCACCGCCTGGAGCTTCTTGCCGACGAGCTGAATCTGGAGCCGGCCCCGGTAGCGCGCCGCTCCCAGCGCGAGCGCGGCCTTGCCGGGAATGAAGGTGACGGGCGCCTGGAGCGCGAGCGGCGGTTGCGCCGGATCCACGCGAAGGATGAAGCCGGGGCCGATCGAGTAGGCGCCGGCGGGGAGATCGGTGACAGCTCGGGCTGCGTCCTGGACCTTGAAGCCGGCGGTGGACGAGACCGTCACCTTCTTCTGCTCGGCAAGCAGGATGCGCAGGCTCGTGGCAGGCGCCTGCCCGAGCTGGGTGCCGCGGTAGTAGTAGGTCAGGATCCGGTCGTAGCCGAAGCCCTTCCGCGCCATGCCCAGGGCGCCCCACTGGCCCATGCCGAGCGCGTGTCCCCAGCCGTGACCCTTGATCACGAATGTGGTGATGCCGACCGTTGGCGGCTCCTGCTGCGCCCAGGCGGAGCCCGCAACGGCGAGAGGCAAGGCGAGAAGGAAGGCGAGACGGCGGCGCATCGGGCGAGAGCGGCTTCGAGGGTAGCGGAATTGCTCGGAGATGGTTTCGCCCTGGGGGCCTCAGCTCATCCCCAGGCGCTCGGCGTACTGGCGCCGGTAGTAGTCCAGGTAGTCCCCGGACTTGATGGGTTCCCACCAAGAGCGATGCTCGCGGTACCACTCGACGGTCTCCGCCAGCCCCTCCTCCAGTCCCACGCGAGGCTGCCAGCCGAGCGCGCGCAGCTTCGAGTCGTCGAGCGAGTAGCGCCGGTCGTGACCCGGACGATCGTCCACGTGGCGGATCAAGCCCTCGTCGGACCCCGTCAGCTCGAGGATGCGGGCGGTCAGGTCGAGGTTCTCGTGCTCCTCGCCGCCGACGTTGTAGATCTCGCCGGCCTCGCCCTCGCGCAGCACGAGCTCGATCGCCGCGCAGTGGTCGCGCACGTGCAGCCACTCGCGGCGCTGGCGGCCGTCGCCATACACCGGCAGCGGCTCGCCGTCGAGAGCGTTGGTCACGAAGAGCGGGATGATCTTCTCCGGGTACTGGTGTGACCCGTAGGTGTTGGCGCCTCGCGTGAGGCAGGCGTCGACGCCGTAGGTGCGGACGGCGGCGAGGACCTGGAGGTCGCCGCCGGCCTTCGAGGCCGAGTACGGGCTCGACGGCCGCAGCGGATCGTCCTCCCTGGAGCTGCGCGGGGGCTCGACGTCGCCGTAGACCTCGTCCGTCGAGACCTGCACGAGGCGAAGGCCTGCCTGGTGCGCCTGCATCACCAGGACATAGGTGCCGAGCACGTCGGTCTCGACGAACTCGGTCGCCCCCAGGATCGAGCGGTCGACGTGCGACTCGGCGGCGAAGTTGACGATGGCGTCGCAGCCGGCGGCAGCGACGGCCACTGCCTGAGGGTCGCAGATGTCGCCCTCGTGGAACTCGACGTCCGTGCCTTCCAGGTTGGCGCGGTTGCCGGAGTAGGCCAGCTTGTCGAGGACGACCACCTCGTCGCCGGCTGCCAGAAGCCGCTTGGCGAAGTGGGAGCCGATGAACCCGGCCCCGCCGGTGACGAGGATACGCACGGCGGAAAGCCTAGCCGCGGCCGATTGAGAGCTCCGCGAGGCGCGCCCGCGACCGCTCCGCCAGGACGAGGTTGCCCTTGCGCTCGTAGAGCGCGAGCGCTTTCTCCAATTCGACCGCTGCCTCTTCGCGCCGACCGGCCAGCTCGAGCACCTCGGCGAGGTCTAAATGCGCGTCGCCGAGACTGTTGATCATGTCTGCCTTGCTGCCGACCGCAACGGCTTCGCGCGCGAGCCGCTCCGCCTCGGCGTGCTCGCCCCGCCGCGCGAGCACCTTCGCCCGCACCTGCCGCCACAGCATCTGCGTGATGGCATCGTCGCTGGCACCCAGCTCGGCAGCTTGGGCGGCCCGGCCGTCGGCCTCATCGAGGCGGTCGAGCGCGTACAGCGCTCGCGCCAGCACCCCAAGGGTGGTCGACAGCCATGCCCGCTCGCCGGCCTGCTCGAGCAGTCGGCAGCCCTCCTCGCCGAGCTCGACCGCGGCGGCGGGATCGCCCGCCAGCAGCTCCAGCTCGCATGCTTGAGCTGTCGCATGGGTGAACAGGATCGTCGCACCGCGATCGGCGAGCTCCGCGCGCAGCTCGGACAGGATCGTGCGCGCCTCCTCGAAGCGGCCGAGCATGGACAGTCCGTTGGCGCGGAATAGCCGCACGAATGGAGCCCGCACGTTGGCCGCCTCCTGCTCGTCGAGCCAGGTGAGCAGTTCCGGGACTGGGGTGCTACCGAAGAAGCGACTGCCAGCGAGGCGCGACTGGAGCCCCGCCTCGTGGTGCGACAGGCCGATTCGCCGTGCGTGCAAGAGCGCCCGCTCGAAAGCCGCCAGCGCGTCATCCATCCGCGCGCGCTGGAAGGCCACCGCCCCGAGCGCCTGGTGGGCGACGTACAGCGCGAAATCGTCGCCGGCATCCTCGAACACGGGCAGTGTCGCGTCGACGAGGGCGGCCAACTCTTCCGCTGCACCTTCGGGCTCGACGTTGAGGCGGAACACGCCCTCCTCGATCCGCACGCCGAGCTCGGCGACGCGATCTCCTGTGGCCGCCGCCCGCTCGGCCACCACGCCCGCAGCGAGGTAGGCATCACGGGTCTGGCCAGACAAGAAGAGGGCTTCGAGGCGATCAAACTCGAGCGCGAGGTCGATCTCGCCTGAGGGGGCCAGTACGAGGGCACGGTCGAAGAGGTTCAGCGCGGCCGGGAGATCCTGCCGCTGCCGAGCACGCCGCCCGGCAGCCGCGAGTCGTCGGCGTGCGGCGTCGGCCAGCTCTCCGCCTCGAGCATTGCCGAGCTCTTGCCGGTACCGCCAGGCCTGCTCCAGGTGGTAACCGAGGATCTCGTCCAGCTCGACGAGGTCGCCGCCGTGCTCCTCCAGCCAGGCGGCGAAGCGCGCGTGCAGCTCGGCCCGCGTCGCCTTCGGCAGGGCATCGTACGCTGCGTCCCGGATGAGGAGGTGGCGGAAGCGGAAGGCGTCGTCGCCTGGGAGCTGCGGCTTGTCGGGCCGCACGAGCTCCTTGCGCACGAGCGCGGTCAGCCGCGCCATCACCTGCGGCTCCTCGGGCGCCAGGGCCTGCACCGCCCCCCGGTGGAAGACCCGGCCTTCGACCGAGCCGCACTGGAGCACCTCCCGCTCATTCGGTTCGAGCTGGTCGAGGCGCGCGGCGAGCAGCGCCTGGATCGTAGGCGGGACAACAACCGCTCCGTTCGGCGCCTCCCGAAGGATCGCCACCATCTCCTCGACGAACAGCGGGTTGCCTTCGGATGCCTCCCGGATGCGTGCGCGTAGCTCCTCGTCGACATCGGCCAGGTTCTCGATCAACTCGTCCGTCTCCTTGGGCGCGAGAGGCTCGAGCAGCACCGTGGTCGCGTTGACCTTGCCGCCGCCCCAACCCGTGCGGCGGTCGAGTAGATCCGGCCTGGCCATGCAGAGCAGCAAGATGGGCGCGTCACGGGAGAGGTCGGCGATGTGCTCGACCAGGTCGAGGAAGG
>WNGB01002031.1_pt1 | contig 48102 bp, 42 predicted proteins | sample 5400681 | NCBI WGS metagenome assembly WNGB01 (sample SAMN13153367, study PRJNA577476) | soil metagenome | isolation source: 115 cm soil or saprolite under grassland replicate 2 | place: USA:California | collected 2016-06-15
AGAGCACATCAGGGCGGTAATCTCTTAAGATGCGGTGTGACTCCATAACACCGCGAGTTAATTTCGTGATGTTACCGGGCAATGCACGCAGACCTACGCCATGCATGCCCGCGGCCGGGATAGGGTTATATGAGATGCCCGCGCGTTTCACGAGTTCCTCTTCCATGCCGCCTTCGCCACCAATCCACAACGTTTCAACGTTGGGACTTTTGACCTTTAGCGCGCCCTGAACGGACAGGGCGGGATACACTCCGCCGCCGGTTCCACCCGCGCATATCAACAGCCGCACCGTAAGACCTCCATTCTTCATCCGTCTTTGTGCCATCTCCCTTTTGACGGGAAATGTTGAAGAGAATTCCGATCGCTGCGAGCGTTGCTACGAGATTCGAACCACCTGCGCTGATAAAGGGCAGCGCGTTGCCCGCAAAGGGCAAAAGACCAACCATCACAGCCATATTGATGAGAGCTTCAAATCCAATCCAAAAAACAAGACCTGACGCAATCAATGTACCGAGCATATCGGGTGCACGGCGCGCAATTACAAAACCGCGCCACACGAGAATCCCATATAGTCCGATAAGTGAAACCGCGCCAAAGAGACCCAGTTCTTCAGCCACCACCGCAAAGATACTATCGGTAGGAGGTACGGGTAGACCTGTTAGCTTGGCTCGCGATTGACCGAGTCCGGCGCCGAACCAGCCACCATTGACGATGGCTTCAAACGAACGGCGCACATGATAGGAAGCCTGCAGCGGGTCCTTGATGCCAGCAAGGAAATCGTTAACGCGCTCGCGCCCCGTGGGACTGATTTGGGTAATCAACCATGCGGCTGTGACTGACACAATCAACAGAACGCCAATTTGTTTTAAGTCGCCGCCTGCAAGGAAGAACAGCACGCCACCGAGCACGAACACAGTACCGGCCGCGCTCAAATCAGGCTGCTGGTAAATCAAACCACCTACGATACCAAGGATCACACCAAGCGGGATTAAACCAAGGGAAATATCGTGCAGGTGTTCACGCTTGGAATAAAGCCATACACTTAAATATAGAATTGAAACCAGTTTTGCTAACTCGGATGGCTGGCATGAGCCTTCTGCACACAAATTGCGCTTTGCACCAAAGCGAATCTCGCTCATCAAAAGTACGCTGACTAGTAGAAGAACAGTGAGCGCCATCGCAGGCAAGACGAACTTGCGCCAATTGTGATAATCAAAGAAAGTCAGCACAATCGCGCCAACCGCGCCCAAACCTAGCCAGGTCAATTGCCGGTTGAACATATGCATCGGGTCGCCATATGCACCAAATGAAAAATCCCAAGAGGCAGAGAACAACATCAACAACCCGAATACAACCAACGCAATCGTGACGACCAGTAGCGGCATGTCAAAGCCGCGCATGAATGCGGTAAATCTGGTCTGTGCGGACCGCCGTTCGTTTACGAAAGTTCCTGTACCCATTTTCTAAAGGCTTCTCCTCTCTCTGCAAAATCCTTAAATTCATCGAAACTTGTGCCGCCAGGTGAGAGCAGGACAATGTCTCCTTCTTTTGCTAGTTCCGCGGCTTTGATAATGGCCTCTTTTAGATTTTTCGCGTGCCGAATGTCAACGCTTCCATTCTTGACCTCTGGACCTGCCACCGCTTTTTCAATTTTTTCCGCCGCCTCACCGAACAACACCACACGATCAACGCGCTTATGGACTAGGGCGGCAAGGTCTTCCCATGGCAAATCTTTATCGCGGCCGCCGAGTAAAAGCACAATTGGCTCATCAAACGAGCGAATAGCAGCCATGCTTCTTTCTGGTGCGGTTGCAATCGAGTCGTTGTACCAGCGCACCCCGTGCAGTTCACGGACCAGTTCGAGTCTATGTGCAACGCCGCGGAATTCCTCGACAGCTTCGAGCATGGCATCCAGCGTAAAATTAGCGGCGTGACCAATCACTAACGCGGCAAGGACGTTGCTTACGTTGTGGTCACCGCGCAGGTTGATTTTTTCGCGCTGGATCAGTGGAAGATATGCATTGCCATCACGCAGGTTAAGCAAGCCATCATGCAGGTATGTTCCATCTAAGCCTTCGTCAAGTTCATGCAAGCTGAAGGTAAACAATCTGCCTTTTACTTTGTTTCGCAAGCTCCACGCACCCTTATTATCACGACCCAAGATGGCTATATCTTCTTTGCTTTGAAATTCAAGGATGCGTGCCTTTGCAGCAGTGTAGGCTTCCATCGTACCGTGACGATCAAGATGATTTGGCGTGATATTGAGGATTGCAGCAATGTTTGGCGAAATTGTCATCTGATCTAATTGAAAGGATGAGATTTCTAAAATCGCCAAATCATTAGCTTTCATATCATCCACATGGTTGATGAGTGGGTCACCGATATTGCCGCCAATAAATACAGAAGGCAGCGCGTGGAAGGCAGAAGATTCACTATTCTGCGTTCTGCCTTCTACATTCTTCAAAGAGAGCTTCGCCATTTCACCGACGAGCGTAGTCGTGGTTGTTTTGCCAGCGGAACCCGTAATGCCAATTGTTTTGCAAGGAACAACTTCCATGAAAATCTGTGTATCGTTGGTGAGACGAATCCCGCGCTTGATAGCTTCCTGAACAATAGGGAGGTTGAGCGGGACTCCTCCGGATAGACAAAGTACATCGCACTCATCCAAAAGGTCAAGCGGATGGCCGCCCAGAGCCCACTTCACATCCATATCTCCGAGAGAGGCGCGGGCCGCGGATAATTCATCCATGCCGCGCGTGTCGCTCAAGGTCACGCGTGAACCGTGACGCGCGAGCCAGCGTGCGAGAGCGATGCCTTGTCTCGCCGCGCCAAGGATAAGAGTGTGGGTTCCGTTCCAGTCAGTCATAAATGATGTGACGTCGAGAGACGTAGTACTCCCATCAGTCCAATCAAACAAAAGATAAACCAATACCAAGCAAGGCTGCCATCAAGCCAATCAACCAGAAGCGTTGAACAACCTGAGTTTCACTCCAACCAAGCAGCTCGAAATGCAGATGGATTGGCGCCATCTTGAAAAACCTTTTGCCTTTCGTCAATCTAAAATAAGCGATTTGAATGACAACGCTGAGCATCTCGCTCAAAGGAATAATGCCGATGATTAGTAGCATCGGCCATTGCCCGGTCATCAATGCGACAGTGGCGAGGGTCGCGCCGAGGGCGAGCGAACCAGTATCGCCCATAAAGAGTTCAGCCGGATGTACGTTGAACCATAGGAAACCAAAGATCGCGCCGACGAGCGTGAAACAGAAACGCGCAATATAGACCTGTTCCTGGATCAACGCGATGCCGCCATAGGTCGCGATGGCCGTAGCGGAAATCAGGCCGGCAAGGCCATCCAGTCCATCTGTGAAATTGATCGCGTTGGATTCCGCGACGATGATAAACGCAGCGATCGGTACGTACCACCAGCCGAGTTCCACTTCAAAGTTCAGGCCGGGAAAAAATACATCGTAAACACCAAGCACGTATTTCAGTACCCAGGCAGTACCCAGCGCAAGGAGAACTTGGAAGGCGAATTTCGTGCGCGCCCGCATCCCTTCGCCTCTGCGCCTGCCGCGGATACCTTCCCAGTCATCTATTGCTCCGAGGGTGGCGTAACCAACCATGACGATCATTGGAACAAGAATGGAGCGCCCGATTCCGCTAACGCTCAGACCAATCAAAGCCACTGCGTTGAGCAGACCAGTGAGCAGTAACACTGGCACAATGAACATCACCCCGCCCATTGTTGGCGTACCCATTTTTATGCCATGGTGGCCCGGTTCATCCACGCGGATAACCTTGCCGATTTTGAAATGACGCAGAATGCGAAGCAATGGCCCACCCCAGATAATCGTCATCATGAATGATAAACCAGCTAGAGCGAGGGCCAATGCTGTCTGCCTCATGATCTTGCCTCCAGTGAAGCTGTAATGCGATCCATACGCAATCCGTGCGAGCCTTTGATTAACACTGTATCTTTGGCAGAGAGATTCTTATTTAACCAATCCACAATTGGTTCGGATTCGTCAAATTCTAAGATATGGGCAGGTTTCATGCCTGCGCGACGCGCAGCAGCTGCGATCATATGGCCGCGTTTGCCCAGGGTAAGCAGGACCTTGGCGACTTGCGCGGCGCGCAAGCCGACCATTTCGTGACCTTGTCTTTCATATGGACCAAGCTCAAGCATATCGCCAAGCACAGCGATCTTGCGTCCGTCCATTTCATCGAGCAAATTCAGTGCGGCTAGCATGGATTCTGGCGAGGCATTGTATGTATCGTCCAGGATCAACGCACCTGATCCACTGCGTACAGCGACCAAACGCAGTTGTGCATATCCTTGTTGCAAGCCCTCGAAGATTTCCTGCCAAGTCAACCCGTCAACAATACCGACCGCGGCTGCACGTAAGGCGGTATGGACGGAGTGTCGCCCAATCATCGGGACGCGTGCGTGCAAAGTCTCATTTTGATAATGCAAGCGGAAGCGAATGCCTTCTAGGCCTAAGCCTTCAATGTTGTCAGCCCACAAGTCCGCTTCGGAGGAAAGGCCATAGAAGAAAATACTCGCTTTAGTCTTTTCTTCCATTTTGCGGACCCAGGGATCGTCGAAGTTTAACACAGCTACGCCCTCTTCGGGCAATGCCTGCACTAGCTCTGATTTTCCCTGAGCAATCGCTTCCTGCGAACCAGCACGCTCAACATGGACTGTACCGACGTTGGTCACCACACCAATTTGCGGCAGGGCAATATCACATAGGAACTGGATCTCACCCGGCACATAGAATCCCATTTCCAGTACGGCGCGCTGGTAACCGGGACCAAGTCTCAAAATAGTAAGAGGCAATCCGATTTCATTGTTGAGGTTTCCCGGATTTTTGAGCGTGCGGTAACGCGTGCTAAGCACTTCAGTAACCACTTCTTTCGTGGTAGATTTGCCTACACTACCCGTGATACCAATGACTCGCAAGTCCAATTTGCGGCGCCAAAAGCGCGCAATTTGTTGAAGCGCGGAGATGGTGTTGTTGACGCGCAGACAGAGAGGAGAAGATAGATCGAGAGAGGATGTCGAAGATAAACCGCCGCGCAAGTCGAGGGTCCGGAAAGAGGCGGATGTATCCTTCTCCGTTAAAGCAAAAGAAGCCCCCCTGGTAAATGCTTCTTCAATAAAGTTGTGTCCATCTACACGCTCGCCAGGAATCGCCACAAACAGCGAACCTGGAATGACCTGACGCGAGTCGATAGCCGCTTCGGTGATAACAGTCGTGGCGTATTCAGGTCGGAAGGCAGTCAGCGCTTCCAAAGCGTCGGCGAGGGTTAGCATGTTATTTTGATACGAGTTGTTGTCGAACAGAGTCTGGAGGGATATCGAGCATGACAACAGTTTTTGCAGCCATTTTCGCGAAAACGGGAGCAGCTGTTTGAGAACCCCAGATCGATTCTGATGGTTCTTCTAGCCAAACATAGATCATGAATTGGGGGTCATCTGCAGGGCCCCAGCCAATAAAGGATGCATTCGTGGCTGTGCTATCGTAATAGCCGTATGGAGTTGGGATTTGTGCCGTTCCGGTTTTACCTGCAATTTTATAACCAGGTACAAGCGCATCAGACGATTCTTGTTCGAGTGACACGGCCAACATGCCATTCAGTGTGTCAGCAGTTTGCTCAGAAATGGGCGAACCAGCGAATTGTGCGGGCGCACTATATTGACGGCCCTCGCGCACCATTGTATGTAATACATGCGGTATGACCGTCCGTCCATGATTTGCAATGGACGAGGCGGCCATCATCAGTTGAATGGGGGTAGCAGCCACGCCTTGTCCGAACGCATTTGTACCGAGATCAACAGGATACCAATCCGAATCCCCCGGGACCTTTAGCCTGCCCGCCGCTTCACCCGCCAGGTCAATGCCCGTCAGATGCCCTAACCCAAAGTTATCCATATAATTATAAAAAATTTGTGGGCCCATTTGGGTAGAAATCCATGCCAGGCAGACGTTGAGCGAATGCTGCAGACAGCCTGTCATATCCTGCAAGCCCCAAGCCCCGTAATCCCAATTTCTGATGGTTGCGCCACCGACGAGGATTTGACCTGTATCAAGGAATTGTGTCCCGGGTACAACAGTGCCGCTATCGAGGGCAGCCGCCATAGTAAGAATCTTGTACACAGAGCCGGGTTCGTACGGCATAGAAATGGCAGGATTGAATTCACTGGCGTTTTGGTAGATGACCCCATAATTCCAAAACTGATTCAAGTCCATGCGCGGAGTAGAGGCCATGGCAAGGATCTCGCCATTGCGCGGATCCATCACTACAATTGTGCCTCCCTTAGCACCATACGTATCTATCCCTTCATCAAGAATGCTTTCTGCCGCAGCTTGCAAGTCACGATTGACAGTCAGGATTAATGTAGTACCGTCAGGAACGTGAGGAATATCCATTGCTTTATTTGGATCTGTGGGGATGACAACGTGCACAGGATTGCCTGCAAGCAGCGTATCGTATTTCTCTTCCACGCCGAAGTAACCGCGTCCCTCGCGGTTTACGAAACCAAGTATATTTGAAGCCAGAGAGCCTTCGGGATAACTGCGTTGTGGGTGAGCCTTGAATTCCAAGCCTGTCAGGCTGCCAAATACACCGGCAGAGGCCTGACCTTGCATTGTAGCCTTGAGTTGCTGCAAGGTTGCAGCTTTATCGGCTTCCACAAAATCTTTAATTACGACATATGAAAGCCCTTTGGGCGGGGTTTGAAGCAACGCTAGGGTTTGAGCGTAATCAACACCAAGTTCCACACTTAATGTCATCGCCACGGCGTTTGGATCTTCGACGGCGGTCAAATTAACGCCCACTTCATACACAGTCTTGTTACCTGCGAGTAAGTGACCATTACGATCGTAGATTTCACCCCGGTCTGGATAAAAGGTCTTTAGCTCGCTCGCATAGTTCGAAGCTTGCTGGCGGAAGATGGCCGCTTCTTGGCTATTCTGAATGCGCATTACCTGGAAGATGATAGCAAGCGCGAAGAACCCCAAAAATCCAGCCAGTGTCATTGAACGCCAGGCATACTGCTGCCTCATCTCAAGCCTCTGGGAGATAAAGAGATACTTTGTGCAAACCAGTCCAACAAAGATTGCGTGTATTCAGGTATGATCTTTGGCGCGCTCAATTGAGGTTGTGGCGCAACTGCAGCAATTTGAGGTTGTGGTGCCGAATAGCCAGGGACAACCAGATATTCAACTGCATTTGACTCTATTGGCTGGTAACCGAGAGACTGTGCACGTTCCTCCATCACGCTGGCGGATGTCAGGACTGCCAGTTCGGTTTGCAAGTCTGCACTGGCTTGTTGGCTGGCTGCTATGCCAGCTGTGAGATCTTGAATCTCACGACCTGCGATGGCAGCTTGTGCAGTTACATCGAGGTATAACGCGGCGATCATCGCAAGAGTGACCACTGCCAGCAAAATATTGCCGATCCACTGTCGCTGAATGCGCCAGGGTGCAATCTTGTATGCATGGACGAGGTGATTGATGTTCTGTAGATTCATGCTCTCTCGCTCTCAGTCTCCGACCTTACGAGGGTTCAGTCCATTCGGCTTCGCCTCAGGACGTACCTTCGCAAGGTTACAATTTTTCAACAACTCTAAGTTTTGCACTGCGTGCCCGCGGGTTACTTTCAACTTCCTCTTCCGTAGGCGTAATTGGTTTTTTGGTGACTAACTTCAATGTTGCTGTGCGCTCGACTTCATATATCTTTTCATATGGTGGATTGACAATATCTTTACTCTGCTCTCTGAAATAGTCTTTGACAATTCGATCTTCCAGCGAGTGAAAGGAGATCACTGCAAATCTGCCTGCGGACCTTAGAGCCGCTACTGCTTGAGGAAGAACTTTCTCCACCGCCGCCAGTTCATCATTTACTGCGATACGCAGTGCTTGGAAGGTCCGTGTAGCGGGGTGGACGCGCTCTCCTCTTCGGGGAGATACTTTTTCGATAACGGCGACCAGCTCACGGGTTGTGTGAAGCGGTCTATTTTCCACAATAGCATGTGCAATCTTCCGTGCGTTCCGGTCTTCGCCATAGCGAAAGATGATGTCCGCTAGTTCTCTTTCATCCAGCGTATTAACCAAGTCTGCTGCGCTTTGCGTTGCAAGTGGACTGAAGCGCATGTCCAGTGGACCTTCATGCAGGAAGGAAAAACCTCGGGAGGGCGAGTCGAATTGCATAGATGAGGCTCCGAGGTCGAGGACGATTCCATCCAATGCGTTCCAATTCGCGGCCTTGAGTTGATCAGCTAAAGTGATGTAGGAGGCCTGTACGAGACGTATGCGCTGCTCGTAAGGAGCCAAGATCTCACGAGCAAGTGCCAGCGCCTGTGGGTCTACGTCAAGACCAAGCAGGAGCCCGTCTGGTGCACAGGCCTCCAAGATACCGCGGGCATGTCCGCCCGCGCCCAATGTACAATCTACATATCGGCCACCGCGTTTTGGTTGCAACGCGTGTATAATCTCTTTGTAAAGTACAGGTTGGTGTGATGCTGTCATTATGTCGGGGCTGGCCTTGCGCCTGCCCATATGGACGACCGCAAGAGTCGTCCTTACGAGTTGTATTTTGAAAGGTCAAGTGTGGAGAAGCGTTGGTTGTTCGCTTCAGTATCCTGAAGTTGAGCCATCTCCGCATTCCATTCGGCAGGTCTCCAGACTTCGAAATAATCACCTTGACCTGCTACAATTGCCTCACCATCAAGCTGTAGAAAGGCCCGCAAGTTCTGCGGGATAAGGATACGCCCGACTTTGTCGACTTCGATGGCGTAAGCGTTTGAAATAATAAGTCTGCGCAGGAGACGAGCAGTTGGATCGGCAAGGTTCATAGACTCGATGCGCTCGTAGACCTGCATAAAGTACGCCTCTGTCATCACCATGAGGCATTTATCAAAGCCCTGAGTGATGTAAGCTCCGCCCTCCAGCAACTCTCGGAAGCGTGCGGGTATCATGAGGCGACCTTTATCATCGAGGTTGTGCTGGTAGTGACCTAAGAACATTTGTGCTATAATGCCTATTAATACATTGAACGCCGGGAAGCCCGGCGCTCTTACCACTTTCTACCACTTTCTACCACATTATTATACAGATTTCGTGTAAAAAAATCAAGTGGTAATTTAGGTTATTTGTCAATTAATCGCTGGTTAGAGGGTTTTTGGAAAACATTCACAGGTTTATCCAATCAAAGATAAATACAATCTCTTGATGACTATCGGAAGTGGTATCCAATCTATTATTAACTTACAGTTCTTCATTGAAACTTTAGATAAGAAATGATTTTCACTCTGCTTGAATCCCCAAATTGGAAAGATTATGCCTTGCTTGATAGTGGTGATGGTCTGAAGCTCGAACGCTTCGGCAAATATATATTTGAGCGACCGGAGTCTCAAGCAATGTGGAAGCGTGCTTTATCTGAATCCGAATGGAAGAACGCGCACGCGGTATTCATCCCTTCAGGTGAAGAAAGCGGTGGTCATTGGGAAATCAAGAAGCGGGTTGATGAGAAATGGGTGATGAAGTATCCCCTCACCTCCACCTATCAGGCAGAGGAGCAAGAGATGAGGGAGTTGCGATTTTGGGCTATGACAACTCCCGGACGACATCTAGGTGTCTTTCCTGAGGTCGCATCTCACTGGGACTTTATAGCTGGTCTGATTCAAAAAGCGAATCTTGATCCTGAACGAAGTGGAAAAGGTCCCGTTAATGTGCTCAACCTATTTGGTTATACAGGCCTTGCGACCCTTGCTGCAGCTGCTTTTGGTGCAAAAGTAACTCATGTGGATGCATCAAAGAAGTCTGTGAATTGGGCGCGCGAGAATCAGGAATTATCTGGGCTAAGTGATAAGCCCATTCGTTGGATCGTGGAAGATGCATTGAAATATGTTCAACGTGAGGCAAAGCGGGGTGTAAGGTATGACGGTATCATCCTTGATCCACCGAAATTTGGACGCGGACCCAAGGGCGAAGTGTGGGAAGTATATAAATCCCTGCCAAATCTATTGGCAATATGCCGCGCTTGTCTAAGTGAGCGACCTCTGTTTGTAGTAATCACTATTTATGCGGTGCGCGCTTCGGCAATTCACGTCGCGCAGGCACTAGATGAGATGATGAAAGGATTTGGGGGAAGTATAGATAGTGGAGAATTAATCATACGCGAACAAAGTGCAAATCGCTTACTATCACAGGCGGTATATGCCAGGTGGCAAAGCGAATGAAAAAATCTCCGAGAGAATTTAGCTTCGGAGATTTTTAGATCGTTCCTTTGAATATTGTAGTGGGTAAAAACAAAGGGGCATATAATTAGTGTCCCTTTAGGAAATCTGCTCCGTGCTTTTTATGAATAAGCCATCTCTTCAACTTCTACGGCGCGCCTGCGTGACTGGCGTTTAAGTAATTTTTCAGCAATCATACGTTCCTGGCGCTTTTGACCAGAGCGAATGATCAGCTTCATGAATTTATTGTGATTGTAAACAGGGTCGTTTAACAGTGAGAAATCAGCTGATCCAGGTTCTGTGGGTGGATAAAAGATCCCGCAATTCGGGTTGATCTCAAGCATATAGATTGTGCCAGTAGCGTCCATTCGGAAATCGCAGCGTGCGTAGCCATTGCCACATAATTCTTTAAATATTCGCAGGGTTTGCTCGCGCAAGATCTTTTCGATGCGCGGCTCATTGACCGCAGCGACGGACATCTTCTCGTATTCAACCCATTTCATGTTGTAGTGCTTGAATGACTCACCTTTGGGAAAAATAAACTCAACTGGCTTGAAAGTAATCGGCTCTTTGAGGTTATCCGGATTTTCAGCGATGAGGCATGTAAACTCGCGACCTTCGATAAACTCTTCGATCAAAGCACGTCCGAAACTATTGATCTCAACTTCCATCTGAGTCTTGAGTTGTTCCAGGTTTTCAACGCGTGATTCGCGGCGAATACCGACGCTGGCATAACCGTGCGGGGGTTTGACTAGCATTGGAAAGCGAAGCCGCCTGGTTACTTTTTCAGCATCTTGCACCCTGCTGATGAATACCCAATTGGGTGTAGGTACAGATACACGCTTTGCGGCGTTTTTCATTTCATCACGCGTGGGATCAAAGAACTTTGAATCTGCACCGGTATAGGCCGCGCCAGTCTTTTCCAGCGCGCGTACGAGACCAATCCCAGATATTGGTTCATCTGGTGTGCCATCGCATAAATTGATGAATACATCTACACCTTCATTCATCAAATCTCTTATTTGTTTTTCAACGTTATCCGGTTGCACAAGATGTTGTTTCCATTTATAACCTTTCATATAAGGTGAAGGATTATATGGAATATCATCTTGATCTGGAACGCTTGTCAAAGCACAGATATACATGATATTTCCTTTTTTATTTTATAAGTTATCGTGATTCAATTTGGTTGAATCGCGAATGCATGGCTTTGTAATCATTGATCGATGAATGCATTGATGAAATTGATGACAAAGCCTTCATGCATATACACATTGTATCTTGTTGTTGATTTATGTAAAGGGTTAATCACATATATTTATCTTAAAATATTGAATACCATTTTTTGTTAAGATCGTTAAGGTTATTAACGTTTTTAAGAAAAGCAGCGGCCGACTCGGCCGCTGCTTTTTGTGATCAATCGGAATCTAAAGTAGTTTATGCTCTCCAGAATTGAGGCAAATGTGTTTTATACGTATCGAGATAGTCATCTAGAATATTTTTTGCGGTGGTTGCATCTGTAATCATTGGATCAAGCAACAGGCATTGTAGCGCTTTTTCATAACTACCTTCAATCACCGCATCTACACATAATTTTGAAACGATAAGTTCGCGGCGATTTAATTCTGCAACTGGCTCAGGCAATGAACCCATATGAATCGGATGAATTCCCGCGCCATCGACAATCACGGGGGTTTCAACTGTTGCACCCAATGGCAGGTTGGAAATCTGCCCTACATTCGGGAGATTCGCAGCAAGATGATAATGGGTTCCCGCGCAGGTAATGTTTTCAATCATCTCAAGCGCACCTTCAGAATCCGTTTCAAGCAAATTTTCAATAGTGAGATTTCCATTGGCCATTTCGTTCAATCGATCTAGAGTAAAGTCACGCAAGCTGGCCATCGTTTTCCAATCATACAAGCGGATATTAAACTTCTCCCATGGTTTGGTGACCGGATCGCTCACCAACGAGAGATATTCACACAGGTGAGTATCTCCAGGTATCGGAAACAGACCGAAGTCCTGAAAGACACGGCGGGTGAGCGGCTCAAAGCTTGGTTCAAGTTCAAAGAAACGTTTGCGGAGAAGCGGATAGAGATCCTCCCCGGTACGTTTGTCGTGGATGGAAATAATCCATGAAAAATGATTCGTTCCCGCAGCACGAATATTCACCAGTGGAACCGTCTGCTGAATGACCAAATGCTGAAGCGGATGTTGTAGAATGTCTGCATGCATCCCTTCAAGGCCATCCGGGACTTCAATATCCAGATCTTTTGCAAGCGCAACCCCAACCATGCCATATCCGACATAGATTTGATGACATAATCCAACGGTTTTAATCCTGCTATAGCGATTCACGGCATCACAAATGCGCACCATGGGGTTTGTGAAATTGATAAACCATGCATCAGGACAAGCCTGCTCCATAGCATGTGCAATTTCCATGACTGGACCGATATTGCGAGCGGCATGAGCAAATCCACCAGGCCCACCATTTTCACCATAAGGCTGGTGAACGCCGTGCTTCAAGGTTAATTCATAATCTGATTTCCAGAGTTCTTCGCGAGGACCTACTTCGATTGCAGATACCACGAACTTCGTGCCATCCAGCGCATCGTTGTGATGTGTATGTGCGCTGATATTGAATCCTGCATTCCATTCTTTGTTTAACCTATTTGCCAGCCGATGGACAATATCCAGACTTTGTACATTTCTATCTACCAAGCGAAGTGTTGAACCTTTTAAATTATTTGAACGAAGAATAGCGGAAAGAGTGTTTTCTCCGAATGATGCACTGCCCGCACCGATGACTGTGATAGTGGTCATAGATTTTCCTTAATAAAAATATTGTGTAGATTTCTTCAACGTGCTAATTGTACATCCTGTTTCCATCACTTCTAGATAGCCAGTGCGCTTAGATTTTTTCAGTGAATAAACAGCTGGTTTAGATGCTAGTCTCGACTATCAATAAACAAAATAGTTCTAAGATTCTAGCTGATGTAAGAACGTTTCGTTTATAATTTGAATATTAACGAACGTACTTATTGGTAGCTAAAAGATAAACCTTGGGTTCTTCTTTCCAAAATCCCCTGCTTAAAGAACAAGGTATCAATGAGGCTACCCGACGCGCAGAGATCCTCCAGCGTTATGACTTCTATTAACAGTGGCCTGACATTAGAGCCGTTATTGTCGCACATTCTCTATAGCAGAGTAACATTGATCCAAGCTACATATGGAACGATCGGGTTGGTTGTTGAACGAAACGATGGATCGACCATACGAACAGTTGCTGTTTACAACTTGCCCAACGGAGAACTGGATGCAGAAATGAGATATGGTATTAAGCGAGTAGCTACGACTAGATGGAAACATTCCATGAACAATCCCGGTTGGAATAGGTAATATTATGGCAACTCCTGGGCAAACTCTCGAAAATCCGATCACTGGTGAGCGAATCGTATTTCGCCAGACAGCACGCGAAATGGGCGGGAGAAGATTGGTCATAGACCATTTCTTGAGACCTCACACGGGCACCTTCCCGGAGCATGTCCAGCTAAACCAGGAAGAACGCTTTGAAATCTTATCAGGTACAGCTGTATATAAGCTGAACGGCGTGCAAAGTATTGCTCGCGCTGGTAAGATAATTGCTGTTCCGTATGGAACGCCACACAGGAACCCTTGGAATGAGAGCGACCAGGAATTAGTTTTCCAGCACGAGACCAGTCCAGACTTAGGTTCGGAGGTCTTCTTTGAATCGCTTTTTAGCTTGGCCCAGGATGGCAAGACTAACCTCAAGGGTGAAGTAAGTGCGTTGCATCTCCTTGTTATTGGGGCAGGCTTAGAAAGCCAGACCTATGTAACCAATATTCCAATCTTCATTCAGCGGGTTATGATCCCAATAGTTGGATTGATCGGCCGCTGGCTAGGATATCCCTCTTATTACTCAGTAGCAGAGGCAAAAAAATGATTTCCATCACACGCGAAGAGAAGATTTATTTTGCAGCAGTCGGCTTCCTTGCCCTATGGGTTGGTCTGTGGGGCTATTTCATTCCAAGTAAAGTGAACTGGGCAATTCCTTGGCTAGTCCCACCTTTGCATTCCCGTTTTTTGGGTTCTATGTATCTTTCAGGAGCAACATTCATGGCTGGCTGCCTGCTCGCTAAGCGCTATGTCGAAGTGCACATAGTGGTTCTGATGATCGCCATCTGGACAGGTATGCTCTTCATCGTCTCTTTGTTTTACCTGGATCAGTTTGACTACACTGTTCCGCCCACGTATGTGTGGTTTGCTGCTTATCTGGTTTACCCACTCATCGCGTTAAGACTCTTCTGGAAACACCGAGTGGACCGTGAGCAAGTCTCTGGAGTCAAACTGCCAAACTGGGTGCGGGCATATTTGTTGGTACAAGGCACGGTAGCCACCCTGCTGGCCCTGGCTCTATTATTCTTTCCTACAGGTATGGTGGCCGCCTGGCCATGGAAGATCACACCGTTGCTTGCACAGATCTACTCTGCACCATTCCTGTCCTATGGTGTTGGTAGCCTTCTGTTGGCGGGACGGAAGACCTGGATCGAAGTGAGCATTGCAGTGCGCGCCATGTTTGTCTTCGCTGCAGGCGTGCTGCTAGCTTCCTTGATCCACCGCAGTCTGTTCTCCGCGTCTGACCTGGCTGATTGGCTTTGGTTTGTTAGCTTCACCATCACCACGGTTGCAATGGCATTGCTCAGTGCCCTTTCTACTAGGTTTGAAAAGGTAGATAGTCGCGAGGCTCGGGAAGTTTTGGAAAAAGAGCGTCAATGAAAACAAACACGAACCAGGGTCAAGAAAAATCCCAGGCTGAAAAGGTCGTTACATTAGCAATTGTGGTTATTCCGCTACTGGGAACCCTTTATGCTATTGTCCTGCTCTGGCAGCGCTACGTAGATGGACTCGACCTATCCTTGATGTTAATTTTTTACATCCTGTCAGGTCTAGGTGTCACGGTCGGATATCATCGCCTGCTTACTCATCGTAGTTTTGAAACCTATCCGCTTATCAAAGCACTCCTACTAATATTGGGATCACTTGCTTTGCAGGGAAAGCCAAGCGACTGGGCATCAGACCATTTGCAGCACCATGCCCGCGCCGACACAGATGAAGATCCGCATAGTCCAATGGTCAGTCTGTTGCATGCTCATCTTGGCTGGCTATTTATTCATGTGTCAAAGCCGGAGATCTATGGTACTTGGTTACGCAAAGATCGACTGGTAAGTTGGTTGGACCGCACCTGGTTTCTTTGGGCATTATTAGGACTGATCGTTCCACTGGCGGTTGGAGGCTGGAGCGGATTTTTATGGGGTGGGCTGGTTCGAATTTTTCTGGCGCACCACGTCACCTGGAGCGTCAACTCGATCTGCCATACCTTTGGCAGCCGACCTTACCCCACTCGCGACAATAGCCGCAATCATTGGCTAGTTGGATTGCTGGCCTTTGGCGAGGGCTGGCACAACAATCACCACGCATTCCCGCGCTCGGCCTTTCATGGGTTACGCTGGTGGGAGATTGATTGTTCGGCCTACTTAATTCGAGCCCTGGCTGTCCTTGGCTTAGCTTGGAATATCCAACGCCCTAACCCTGAAGTAAAACAGCGTCTGGCAGCCAGGCAACAGGGATAGCAATCATATAGCCGCGAGATCGTGGTCTGACTAGAAGGTTTATCCAGTAAAATTCAAGTCCCCGGTTGGCGGGGACTTGTTTATTTATTCCGTCATAATCTTCACTTCCGCATTCATCCCCCAGAGCAAACCTTCTGTTTGTTCATCCAATGCAATCGTAACCTTATACACTACATCGCCACCAACGGTATCTGCCATCGGTGTGATCGCGGTGACTTTTCCATTGAGTTCTGTATTTAGCGCTTCCATAGAGACAGTCGCACTTTGACCAAGTTTAATAGTAGGAACATCGCGTTCACTCAAGTCTGTTGTTTCGATCTGCAGATGTTCCAGATCGCCGATAACGGCAACAATCTGGCCGGGTTGTACGAATTCGCCAGGAGCAACATTAACCTGGACAACTGTTCCGTTATAAGGTGCCAAAAGCATACCTTGAGCAAGGGAGGCCTGTGCGCTTTCCAATTGGGCCTGTGCCTGTTGAACTTTGGCATCTGCTACCTCAATCAGTTCGTGAGGTCCGCTGAGATAAAGGGTCTTGCCTACCTTGTTGACTACTTTACGTCGAAACCTCTGAAGTTCTGCATCTGATTGTGCAGAACGCAGTGCGGCTTCGGCTTCAACTACCGAGAATTCCAGATCAGGGGTATCCAGGACAACGAGAGTTTGCCCAGCTTGGACTTTGTCGCCTTCCTTCACAGTCACTTCTTTGACTGGTGCGGAGATGACAAATCCCATCTGTGATGTTTGCACCGGTGCAACAACTGCGGAAGCTAAGACCGTTCCAGGCGCTGAACTATTGCTGTTTGTTGGCTTGGTTGGTACAAGGGTTGGAGGCAAGGCCGTACTCGCTGGGCTTCCGCACGCAGCTAGCAGGATGGCCAAAGCCAGGCTTGCACTGAGCGAAGCCGAAGTTAGCATTGACCAATAATGTTTTTTCATTTTTATCTCCTCGCGGATTCCATCCCGTTAGCTTCCGGTTTCAATTTCCACATCGGCACTCATACCCCACAACAAGCCTTTTGGCTGTGAGTCCAGTTCTATGGTCACTTTATAAACTACGTCACCACCCACGGTGGAGGAGATGCGTGCAATATCAACCACTTTGCCATTGTACTTTTCATTCAACGCTTCGATAAAAGCACTGGCAGATTGCCCCACCTGCACATTCGGGACGTCACGTTCGCTCAAGTCTGTGGTTTCAATTTGAAAATGAGTTAGATCGCCAAGAGTGACCACAACTTTTCCAGGTACGACTGTTTCTGAGGGAGAGATCTCAACGTTTGCAATAATGCCATCGAATGGTGCAGTCAGCGTGGCCTGTGCCAAAGTTGCTTTTGCCAAATCGAGAGAAGCCTGGGCGCGATCGATATCCGCTTGAGCAGATTCCTGATGTTCAGGATCAGTACCGACACGTTTTAAATACTTCAGTTGTGTTTGGGTTGCTACCAAATTAGCTTCGGCCTCTTTGACCCTTGCTTCTAGAATGGTCGTATCGAGCGTAACCAGCGTTTGACCAGCTATCACCTTATCCCCGTCTTTTATTTCGACGGTCTTTACTATACCAGTCAATGGGAAACTTAACTGGGCATTGAGTGCGGGTACAACTTCTCCCGAAGCAGTGACTGTGCTAGACGACGTATTAGTTGATGAATTCGCCTGTGATGGACCCGGACTCGTATCCAGCACAACCGTCGGAATGGCTTCCGTTGTATTGGCCTGACCACACGCTGTGAGCACAACCGCAATGATTAAAAATAGAACCGACAATGTTTTCTTCATGGTGAGTATTCTCCGATGACGTTCACACTTCCGAAAGAGCGCCGGGACGATGTGAACGGAGGGCGAATGTCAATCGAGCCCGCAGTCAAAGTGTGAGCACCTGCAAACTTAAACTCTACCTGCAACCCGTCCTTCAACTATGCCGCTGTCGCGGCTCCGCTCAGGATGAATTTACTGCTTGCTATCTTTCTGTATTAAACCGTCCTGCAAAGTGACAACACGTTTGGCATAGCCAATTACGCGCGGGTCATGCGTGGCGAAGACAAATGTGACACCTGTTTCCTCGTTGAGCTTCTGCATGATATCCATCACTTGTTTGCCGTTTTCGGTATCCAGGTTCGCAGTGGGTTCATCAGCGAGGATGATCTTTGGGTTAGTGGCGAGTGCACGTGCGACCGCGACGCGTTGTTGTTGTCCTCCACTTAACTGATCGGGGCGATGATGGGCACGGTCAGAGAGACCTACGGCCTCAAGCATTTCAGCGACGCGTTCGCGACGTTGAGCTGGAGTCCTTCCATTGCTGAGAAGCAAAGGCATTTCCACATTTTCATAGGCTGTTAAGGTAGGGATGAGCGCGAAGAACTGGAAGACGAATCCAATTGTCCCCCGACGCAGGTCAGCTCTCTGGTTCCGGTTGAGGCGGGTGACATCTTGTCCATTGATCAAGACGCTGCCGCTTGTCGGTTGATCAAGGCAGCCGACTAGTTGCAGGAGAGTCGTCTTGCCCGATCCTGAGGGACCGACCAATGCGGTGAATTCTCCGTTTTCAATTGTAAGATTTACGCCGCGCAAGGCATGTGTTTCAACCTCGCCGATCTTGAATACGCGTGTTGCGTTGACTACTTTTGTGACTTCCATTTTAGTCTCCTAATCCATGTAATGCTTCGACGGGTTCCATGCGCGCGGCCAGCCGTGCGGGGTAGACTGAAGCGATGAGGGTAATAATGTACGTGATGACGGCAAGATTGATGGTATTTGCCAATGTGAGATGTGCATAGATGTGATCTTCGAAGAGCACACCGGTAAGGCCATAATCGCCGATATAAATTCCATAGATAGTGAAGTAGGCAACCATTGCGCCGCCAATCAGCAATCCTGCGATCACGCCACCTGTGGCAAGCAACGCGGCCTCGGCAAGGAACTGCGCCATGATGCCTCTCCCTTTCATGCCAATGGCGGAGAGGATGCCAATCTCGCGCGTCCGTTCAAATACTGCCATCACTAACGTATTTGTAACGACTGTTGCAGTAATCCCCAGGACAATCAGGTAGATGACAATGAAGAACGCGTTGGCGAAATCTTCAAATTGCGTGATGAATGCGTTTTGTTCACGCCAGGTGAGAATCTTGTAATTATTGGATTTCAGCGCTTCAGCAACAGCATCCGCCTGATTACTATCCTGCAATAGCACGAAGATGGTGCTGACATGGTTTTCTGTTGCAGTAATTGCCTGAGCCTTAGCAAGCGGCATGAAAATTGTGCTTTCATCATAGCCGGGTGTTCTTGTGGTAAATATGCCGCGGACTGTAAATAACTGTTCATTCACATCGCCATTGGATGTGGTGACCAACAAGTTGACCTTGTCATTGACTTTGAGACTCAACTTGTCGGCGAGTACATTGCCGATCAGGATACCTTCGCGGTCATCTGCTTTGATAAATTCTCCGGTGATCATTCCATCCCGGAAGGGTTGATTGGCTGCTGAATCCGGTTCAATGCCGAGAATTTGCACACCTTTTGATTCATCGCGGACGGTTAAGATGCTGCTGGCGATCAATCTCGGTGTGGCTGTTGTAACCTGTGACATGGATTTGAGTTGCTGCACGACCTGGTCGGGGTTTTCGATCAAGTCTTCCCATTTCAAGCTGACTTTACCTTCTTCATAGGAGGAAGGTCGAACTTGGATATGTCCGCTTTGCAGGCGGATGGTGTTTTGCAGGGCGCCAGTCATCTCACCTTCCAATACGGAAGCCATGAGAAGTAACAAGGCCATACCAATCCCAACTGCCAGTGCCGAGAGCAGTGAACGTGATTTGTTGCGTCCTAGATTGCGAAATGCTAGTTTAAATGCTTGTCTCATATTTTCTCTCTTGTTTCAGCCGCCGGGGACGGCCGCTGAAGCAGGCTTATACGTGATGCAACGCGTCAGACGGTTCGCGTCTTGATGCGAGCATGGCTGGAATGAGAGCGGCAAGGGCAGCGATCACGAGCATGATCATGGCACGCATGAATAATTTACTCACGCCCAAGGTCGGGTACACACGCCCGCTAATCAATGCCATGTAATCTGTGACACCTGCAAACTGGCTGTAGTCCATACCCACACGCATCAGGCTGAGGTTGGTTACCAATCCCACAATCACGCCTGCCAAGACACCGACGAAACCGATCAAAATGCCTTCCAGGATAAACGTGGTTGCGATCTGGTAAGGCTTAAGTCCCATTGCGCCGAGCAAACCAATCTCACGTGTCCGTTCATAGATTGCCATCAGCAGGAGATTCAAAATACCAATCCCCGCGATCATCACGATGATGACGCTGAAAATATCCATAACAATATTTTTGCGTCCCACTGCATTGCTCAATTCGGGATAGTTGTTTGCCCATGATTCCACTTCATAGCCTGGGAGCAGTGGTGTCAGCGCATGAACCACAGCGGTTTCTGTGCCGACTCTTTTCAATGTGATCTGCACTTCTGTAGATTGCCCGCGCAAGCCAAACAGATTCTGCGCTTCTGCCAATGAAATATACGAAGTGCTTTTTTCCATGGAGGGAATGCCTAGATCGTAAATGCCGATCACAGTCATCGTGCGTTGACGGTTCTGTTTGTGGATATCGCTGCCTACCATCGTGATGCGATCGCCAACTTTAATGGATAAGGCATCCGCCAGTCCTTCGCCGATCAGAACCGAGTCTTCGTCGGTAGGTTCCACATATCGTCCGTCAACAATGTGTTCCGCGATCAGGCTGACGGGCGCTTCCGCTTCAGGTTCGATGCCGATAATGGTCATAGGGAACGAGCCTTCGTGGTTGCTGATCAGTCCGCCCGTTTGAATGCGGCGTGCCGCGGCAATCACATTCGGCTGAGCCAAGGCTGCTTTCACGATAGCCGAGTCATCGGTCAGAGGCAGAAGCGGATTGCTATCCACTTTTTCGCGATAGCCTGCGGCATGTACCTGAACGTTGCCACCGAGCACGCGTACTGCGTTCCCGGCGATGGCGTTGTTGAAGCCATCCATCAAGCCGTCATAGAACATCATCATGCCAAGCGAGAGTGCCATTGCCAGCACAATAATGACAGTGCGGCGTCTGTGTCTCCAGATGTTGCGCCATGCAAGGCGCAGGTAAAGTTGCATTTTTAAACTCCTTTCAATACTACGTTGCTTTTAAAATCTCATAAACAGTGCAAATGCGCCGTGTGATGAGTCCTTCTACGGGTTAGAGGAAGCGGGCGTACTAGCTTCCTCGACGAAAGTTTCGTTCCGTAGAGTATTATCTTCTGATGAAAACCATATCTTCAGCGCCTCGGCAGTCATGAATTGAATGGAACCTTTGGGGGCACCCAGAACGCGCTCGAGCACATCACTGTATGCTGTATAGAGGGTTTCCACTCGCTGCAAGTTATCACTTTGCTTTACTTCTTCTGAAGTAAGCATCTGGCCAGATGAATATGCCAAGTCATAGATCAAGTTGATCGTCACTTCACTGGCAACCTCAGGATAAGGTGTTGTGAAGACACCCTCTCGAACGCCCTGTTTGACGATTTCTATGAAAAAGGGTTCCATGTGTTCGACTGTCCTGGCCAGCATTTTCTGCCGTGCCAGGGCGTTCTCATCGGAGTACCAAACCTTCACCAATTCCATCACAAAGGCTTTCTTGGATGTTTTCCAGCGTGTGGACATATCGAAATAATGGTGGAGCTTCTCAAGGGCTGACAGGTGTGGATCCTGCACAATAGAGAGAAAGATGGGTTCCACTTGTTCGGCTGCCATGCGTTCGACAACCGCCTCCAGCACATCCACTTTCGAATCGAAGTAGTGGTAAAAGGCGCCCTTGGAAATCTGGAGTTGATCCAAGATATCCTGGATGGTCATTTTGTCGTAACCTTTAGAGTAGACAAGCTGGAGGGCTGCATCTAGGATTTCGTTACGTTTGGCCGTATGTTCTTCTTCTTTTACAATTCGAGCCATAATTCCTTCAGTTTTATAAACCGACCGACGGTTTAATATTGTATGTATTGTAACCTTTTCACTATTTTGGTCAAGAGAAAAATTAACGAGAAGAGATCAAGAAAAGGTCAATGTTTTGACGAGCAAAGAGCCATATAAGAAACTTAGGCGGATGGTGTAAATTCTGATTCTGTCTTGCGCAAACCGTATTCCATTACATACAATAGTTTGTCTATTGTTTCCTGTGTTTTCGGTGAGCGCATCCATTTCAGCACATCTTTTTGCTTCATGCCCTCGTTGAGGACATAGGTTGTGATCGCATTGCTCCAGGTTTCCATGACCATGACAGCGAGTTCCACATCCACGCTAGGATCCACTTCACCGCGTTCCATGGCTTGTTTGATCATCATCGTTAGCGCCTGCGTGGTCTTCTGCCGGTACCCGGCAAGATTCTTTCCATAATAAAAGCCTTCGCCAAGCAATACACGCCAAGCGGCTTGAATGGCACGTGGGTGGGCAAGACCGAACTCCATGCCTGTTTTCACCATCCAGCGGAAATAGTGGAAGGTGTCCATGTTGTTGTTGGGTGGATGCACGTTCTTGAAGAACTCCAGTTCCTCCTGCTCGATCACATCGAGCAGATGCATGAAGACATCCTGTTTGTCTTCAAAATATTGGTAGAAACTTCCTTTTGCAATGCCGCTGTTTTTGACAATACGATTTGTGGATGCGTTCTCCAAACCGTATTCCGCAAATTCCTCTATAGCGGCATTCATGATCGTTTCACGTTTTTCTTCGGGGAGATTAAGAAATGTTTGTTTGGGCATAAAAATGTGACTTTCTGGTCATATGACCACGAGGTCACATTATAAGACTAATTTTGTCCACGTCAATATGATTAATGTCACATTCGGATTATGTGGTCAGTCAAGGGTGAAAACTCTATAGGTGACATATAATTGTTCCTGATTCGAAACAAGAACATGAACAACGGCATCATCTTCGATATCAAGGAATTTACCATCCATGATGGGCCAGGAATCCGCACGACGGTCTTTCTGAAGGGCTGTCCCCTGGCTTGTATGGGGTGCCATAATCCGGAGGGTCTATCGAAGACTTCCCAAGTGATAAAAAGTTTGGCCAGCACTCGCCTGGTTGGGACGAAATATTCGCCACAAGAATTAGCCGTCTTACTGAACCGGCAAGCGCCAATCCTGAAGGCGAACGAAGGTGGAGTCACCTTTTCTGGCGGTGAACCTCTGTTGCAGGCGTATTTTGTTGCGGAAGTAATTGACCTTTTGAATAACCTGCATGTGGTGCTGAATACCTCGGGATATGGCCGCGAGCGGGACTTCCTCATGTTGTTGGAACGGGTCAGCCTGGTGTATTTTGACCTGAAGTTGATTGACCGCCAAGCGCATATCTACTATACAGGATCTCCAAATGACCGGATTCTGCATAACTTGCAGGTGTTAAGCGCCAGCAGAGTTCCATTTGTGATTCGTGTGCCGCTTGTGCCCGGGGTAACTGACACGCGCGATAATCTCTCTGCCATCGCTAGGACTATACAAGCGCTTCCAGGCCTGCTGTATGTCAATTTATTGCCCTACAACAAAGCTGCAGGAGCGAAATATCGGGCATTGGGGATGGAATTCCACCCGGTATATGATGAAACAAGCCCGGTTAATATCCAAGCCGATTGTTTTGATCAATTAGGGGTAAAGGTGAGTGTGGTATGAACCAGAGACTTGAAGGACTCAAACAAAGAGTACGCCGGGGTGAACACCGGATATTACGCAGGCCAGAGCCGATGAGCATTCTAGAGGAGTGCGAGGTCGAGGAGCTATCCTGGATGCGGCGGGTGGCGCGTCTGACAGTGCGACAGTGTGAGGCGGAAACACCTATTATTGCCCCTGATGAGCAGATTGTCTTCACCCGTACCTTGCCAGCTGATACCCCGCCTATTTACTCAAAAGAGGATTGGGAGCGTCACAGTGAGGGCCAAACGCTGCATGAGCTGGGTCCGATCAGCAATATCTCGGCCGATTGGGGCAAGGTGCTCGCACAGGGACTTCTCGGACGCAGGGCTGTCGCGATGGCCTCCCGCCAGCAGTACCATGATGACCCCGAGGCGGTCGAGTTTCTAGATAGTGCTATCGAAACCATTGATGCCGTCTTGGCGCTGGCAAAGCGTTATGCTGAAGCAGCTCGAGCGAAAAGCCGTGATGAGATTGCTGAGATCCTAGAATGGGTGCCAGCAAATCCTCCTCGATCTTTCCATGAAGCACTGCAGTCTCTGCGTTTGCTGCATGCAGTCGTCTGGTTGAACGGGCATTACCACGTGGGATTAGGCAGGTTCGACCAGTACATGTGGCCATACTTGAAGGCTGACTTGGACAGTGGACGATTGGATGAAAACCACGCGGCCGATCTGTTAGCAGAGTTTTTCATCTCATTAAATAAGGATAGCGATCTTTACCCCGGCGTACAACAAGGCGACAACGGACAGACCATTACCTTGGGCGGCGTGGATCGCGATGGGAGATCGTCTATTAATGAGCTGACTTACATGGCATTGCAAGTGTCTCGTGATGTTAGCATGATCGACCCGAAGATCAACCTGCGCATCTCTGCAGATACGGACCTTGACCTCTTGGCGCTGGCAACCGAGCTGACCCGCAAAGGGTTAGGCTTTCCGCAATATTCCAACGACGATGTGGTCATCCCCGCTCTGGTGGCGCATGGCTACCAATTGGAAGATGCACGCGAGTATGCCGTGGCTGCCTGCTGGGAGTTCCTAATCCCTGGCAAAGGCATGGAAGTTGTCAACATTGGCGCGGTTTCCTTCCCCGCTGCGGTAGACCAGGCCATCCGCCAAGGATTACTTGCGGGTGAGAATATGGAAGGAATTCTCCAACGGGTAAAAGCAAATATTCAAAAGCAAGTAAACCGTTTGGCAGATTCTTATGAGCGCCTGCTCCCTACTATTCGGTGTTGATGAACGACTGTCTGGAGCATGCCCAGGATCTTTCGATGGGCGCCCAATATAATAACTTTGGCCTTCATGGAGCAGGATCAGCCAACGCAGCCGATGCGCTGGCTGCGGTACAGGAGTTTGTTTTCCATGATTGCAGGGTCAAGCCAGCAGAGCTTCTGTCTGCTTTGGATGCCGATTTTGAGGATTATGAAGATCTGCGTTTGAAGTTGGCAGAGCAGGCACCCAAAGTAGGCAATGACGATGACCGGGCTGATCACTTCATGATCCGCCTCTTTGATATGCTTGCTGATGCTTGTGAAAGCTATGGGAAGACTTCACGTGGAGGTATCCTGCGTCCAGGTTCAGGATCGGCCATGTATTATGTATGGTTGGCCCAAGGTCACGAAGGAATGCAAGAGCCTCAAGTAGGCGCAACTGCCGAAGGCCGCCGCAGGGGCCAGCCGCTAGGGGCGAACCTGGCACCTGCACAGGGCGTCCAAATCCGAGGCCCGTTCAGCGTGCTGCTTTCCTTTGCTAAGTTGGATTACCGGCGTATCTGTAATGGTGGCCCCATGACAATAGAACTCTCGGACACAGTTTTCCGAGGCGAGCAGTCGCTTAGAAAGGTAGCTATGTTAGTGCGGGCGTTCGCCCAGCAGGGCTGCCAGCAGCTTCAACTAAATAGTATCAATGTTGATACCCTTCGTGAAGCAAGAATTCATCCCGAATGGCACAAAAACCTGATCGTCCGAGTTTGGGGTTGGAGCGGATATTTTTGTGAGTTAAGCCCGGAATACCAGGATCAAATCATCGCTCGCCATATCTATTCGGCTTTATAAATGAGTATGCCTTTCTGTGAGTTCACTGCAGAAAGCCTTTTAACCACAAAGGACACTAAGGAATTTGCGAAGACGCAACTTATGAGCTAGGTGGGACAATTATTTTACTTTAAGAAGATAGACTGGAAATAAAAAAGGCGGTTCTTTCGAGCCGCCTTTTTGGTGAATGCCAGATATTTTGTGTATTCTTCTTTTATTAATCGCTGCTTTGACTATGCTTCTGCTTTGAAAGGCCTGAGGCACTGTTTCGCGGTTCAGAACTTTTAGTTGGTTCCCAGTTTGCAACTGCGAGGCTCGCAATAATCAGGATAGCGCCCGTAATAAGTTGCCACGTAAGTTGTTCATGTAAAAAAGCAACGCCTAGAATCACGCCACCCAGCGGGAAAATATATGTAACCATGCTCGTGCGAGTCGGGCCAATTTCATGGATCAAATAATAGACCAGAACAAAGGCAAAACCCGAGCCAACGATTCCTAGAAAGAGCAGAGCCAACCATGTTATTCCCAATTGCGGGATATGGACCGGCCTTTCGACAAAAAAAGTCGCCAACCACATGATAGCAGTGGCTGAGACCAGTGGCCCTGCACTTCGCAGGATTCCCGGTGTATCCTCTGTAGTCTTGCGTGCATAAACAGCACTGCCTGCATAGAAAGCGGATGCCAATATTACGGCCGCTTGTCCAAGGATAGAACCGAGAGAAGTGCCAATATCCTTGCTCATTAAGATAACTACACCTGCAAAACCAATCAGCAAGCCCAATACTTTGGGCAGCGTCATTTTGTCATCACGCAATAAGTAGTGCGCGATCAGGATAGTGAAGAGAGGCACCGTTGCGTCAAGAATGGCAGCGACTGCCGAGTCAATAGATTGTTCGCCCCACGAGATTAGGAAGAATGGAATGGCTACATTTGTTAGGCCAAGCAGAAGCAGTGGAAACCAGGCCTTGAAACTACGTGGCAATTGAACGTGTTGGATGAAAATTACGATGATTCCAAATAAAAACCCGAACAAGACTCGGAAGGCGACGAGCGTGATTGGGCTTACTTCCTGCACAGCAATTTTGATCCACATGAAGGATGAGCTCCAGATCGCGCCTAGCAAAATAAAAATAATCCAATGTTTAGTCTTCAAACGAGAATCTCCTTCTAATTAACCTGTAAAATGAGTAGTCTATCACGACGTTTCAAGCAAACACCTATATTTAAGACGCTTTTTTCTGTTGCATTGTTACTTCTGACGAGTAAACTCCGCGATCCAATTAGTTTCCCATGTTTTTCCACCGTCCGTCGAAAAAGCTTGTTCCCAGCGACATGATGTTTCTGTAATATTGGACCAAATGAAACGACAGAAGATGCTCCTACCTTCGAAGAGCTCTTGAGAATAAAATTCGCCGCGTCCATCCACAAAGTTGCCGATCAACGGCGTTTGCAAGATTCCATCTAAGCTCGATGCCCAATACAGACTCCATTGCTGGGAATTGGGGTTATAGAGGCGCAATGTCATGCCTTCCAGGCGTCCCGTTTCCCTATCCATTGTGACCTCGTCAATATTGCCCAATCCGCCCAGCACCTTTCGGGCTACTGATATCCCTTCAAATTCCTCCCAATCATTCGAGCCTTTAAGCCGTTCGCGAAGTCGCCAGTTATGACCTTTCCAACAACCAATAAAGAAATCAAAATCTGTTCTACCATCGTGTTCACTTTGCATGGTTTTACTCCTTATTCTTCAGTAGTAGCAACTATAAAATGCAACTGGTACTTGGGCAAGAGCCAGTTTTGAATCAAACAATGGTGCCACTTCAATACTTTTCAGTGAGGATGGTTAAACTGATTGCATTGCGGTTGCTAAACGGCGAACTGCATCCTTTATTTGCTGAATACTAAATCCGCCATAACCGAGCAGCAGTCCTTTGCGCCTTAATGGTTCGATGCGGAAATTGGAAATGGGCGAAAGATCGAGATCGTGTTCTGCCGCCTTTTTTACCAACGACAGATCGTCCATTCCGTCTGGCAACCAGCCGACACAATGAATCCCTGCCTCGGGTGAGTAAATTTCCAATGGCAATTCACGCACTGCCTCGAGCAATGCAGCGCGACGTTCCGCATACAAGGTCCGCATTCGGCGCAAGTGACGTGTAAAGTGCCCTTCAACAATGAAATCAGTGAGCACAGTCTGTTCCAGCAGGGGAGCATGAATATCAATGAGACGGCGCACCGTTAGGAATGCATCAACCAGAGATGGTGGCAGAATCAGATATCCAATCCGCAGGGATGGAAAGAGTACTTTGCTGAATGTGCCGATGTAAATCACGCGCTCTGCCTGATCAAGCCCTTGTAAAGCAGCCAACGGACGCCCAGCAAAACGATACTCGCTATCATAGTCGTCTTCAAGGATATAAGCATCAGCACGTTTCGCCCAATCCAATACTTCTAACCGCCGCGCTAGGCTCATCGTTACCCCTAAAGGGAATTGATGCGAAGGAGTCAGGTAAACTAGTTTGGCCTGTGGTGCACGTGCGATGCCAGCTTCTACGACCAAGCCTTCACTATCAACGGGAACAGGTATGATGTCCGCGCCCGAACCGAGGAAAGCGCCTCGCGCGCCGAGATAGCCTGGGTTCTCCATCCAGACAGAATCACCGGCATTAATCAGCATGCGCGCAGCCAAATCAAGCGCTCCTTGAGAGCCAGGGACGATCATGATCTGTTCTGGTGTGCAATGCACCTGGCGAGAGATCGTAACGTGTGCGGCAATTGCTTCGCGCAATGGAAGATAACCTGCCGAGTCCTGGTATCTAAACGCGCTAATAGGCATACGCCTTGCATGTCGCGCGACGAGTCTCGACCAGAGTTCATATGGAAAAGCATCCAGAGCTGGCATCTCGGAGCGGAATGGGCGCGGCGGTCTGTCGCTCGGCGCGGGTCGTGAATCGGATGTTTGGGAGGCCGCGAGTTGCTGCTTGGCATGCTCCGAAAGTAGTGGTGACTCTGGTTCTGCTTTTTGGCTATCTGCGAGAGTCCTGTGACCTGGTGTGGTTAGCAGGAGATCAGGCAAAACACGCGCAACAAAAGTTCCACTGCCTTCTATACTCTCAAGATACCCCTCAGCCATCAGTTGCCGATAAGCGTTTTGGACAGTATTCCGTGAGATACCAAGTTCATCTGCGAGCGCGCGTGTTGAAGGCAGCTTCGTTCCACCCTTTAACTCCCCGGAGAGGATAGCCTTCCGCATGTGAGTATAAAGCTGCTGATATAGCGGGGCATTCATTGTCGTGTTGAATGAAGCATGACCAAAGCTAGACATATTTGTCTTCAAATTTAACCGCTCGCTCCTCTTTCTGATTGCAGACTGAAGCGTCTAAACTTTTCTGTTACTAACTTCAGGATCAGTCCAGCTCGCCAAAAAGCGACCGCGGCCATGCCGTGGGCGAGCACCGCAAACAACGGCGGTGTTTGGTAGGTGTAATATATCCAGCACTCGCGGGTAGTGCCCCATAGCTCAAGAAAGTAGCCGAGGCCAGTACCTGCGACAAAAGTAAGAAATGCAAAACGGTAGTCCGTTGGTGTGAGGATGAGGAAAATGCAAAAGAGCAAGGAGAGAATTGTATAGGACTTGTCTAATGTTGGGGAAACGAAGACCAGCATCAAGGTCAGGAAAGAGGCGAAGGTGAGCGAGTAAAGAATCTTAAACACAAAGTCACTAAGACACCAAGACACAAAGTTTTTTATCTTTGGGTCTTTGAGACTTTGTGCCTTCGTGGTTAAAAAATCAAGTCGTCGAGTAATTCTATCAATTGAAAGGCTTGCAATTGGCCAGGCGGGGATGATCCATAACGGCGGGCGTTCTGCTGTGTAGTAATGCCAGAGATTCGTCTGTGTTCCCCATGACTCAATTGCTAGGCCACCACAGATCCCAACGAAGACGATGAGCGCATCCGTTTTGAGATTTGCGCGTGTGATAATCGTGATGGACATAAATGTAAAAATGCCCAGTAGGAGCCAATCTATGTAACGCCACCATGGACCGTTCCAATCAATATATGCCAGATATTCCTCTGCGAGAGGCCACCAGATGTAAACAATTAAAAAAACAGTGATAAAGAAGGCACCGAGTAGAATATTGCTATCACGGGTCCAGAGGGATCGTTGCATAATAAATTAAATTTTGGTTATTTAGGAAAACATGTTACGTTATTTTCACAATAGATTTCTTGCAATGGACATTGCAGGACTGAATGGGGAGAACGTAGATATACCCCGTCCGGTTTTTTCAACACAAACATAACCAACGCGTCGAGATAATTCTCCTCCCGACAGCCTATGACGACCACATCTCCGGCTTGGGGGATAAAATCGGGCATTGAACCGGGAAGAATGACACTCTGTGTGCCAAATGGGCCTATCGCTATGAACACCAGGCGTGGAAATGCAAGCACAATATAGGGATAATCACGGCCCGGTTCGCCATCTTCCATTTTGTAATACCGTGGGTATAATGCCCTCCCGAGAATAATTTCGGCCTGTGGATTGCTAAGAAAGTTGGTTATTTCCTCTTTATTCAGGTTTGCTTTTTTAAGCCAACCTTGTTGATCTAGCATGGTAAGTGTTTCTTCGGGAAGAGTTGTTTGATAGTGTCGGGGAAAAGGTATTTCTAATAGAGGTATGAGTGCTCCAATTGCGAAGATAAATACCAGCGAACCCAGTATTCGTCCAAAATGCAATTGTGGGAAAACGTTATATACCTCAAATTCTTTTTCCGCCTGTTGAACTTCATAGGAACCGATCCCAAGCAAGCTCAATGCCCAAATCGTAAGTTGTAACACGCCAAGCATAAAATAGAGACATACCACCCAATCAACGGGAACGATGTAGCGACCACCTGAGGTCTGTGCGATTGCATTGGACAAAATATATGTAAAAAAAAGAACCGCAGGAAGAAGACCTGCAAATTTGGAACGTTGCCATGCCAATCCCAATCCCAATGCCACCAAAGACAAGTTAGCAGTGACAAAAATACCTTCTGGGAAGCCAAATCCCTCGCCTCTCCAATTTTGTTGCCAATAAGGCGAGCTTTCTTTGACCGTCCGCCATAAATCGTCCAAGACAAATGAGTCGGGTAGAAACAGTACAGAAGTTGTTAGATTATGGAAAAAGTGATTTACCAACAAACATGATCTGGTCTCGCATCTTCGAATTTGGATTATCTGCGGATAAATTAGGAAATCTGGATGTGCAGAGCCTAAGTGATGTATGGGTGGATTGTCTGTGGCAGATAAGGCATAAATATTTCGGGGTGGCAAGAAAGTACCTGCGGGAATTCCATATCGTTGTTGAAGAACTGTATAGATCCGCGCGAAATACGTAAAAAACAATGGGAATCCTTTTGTGTGATTCCGATAATCCCAGGGAATGGTAACGGCGAGCATTCCTAAAATAAGGAGGGCTGTAACCACTAACCATAATTTCTTTTGATGAGGTACTTTGACGATCATATAAGCTGCGATAACTGGCAATAATAATAGTGCATGAGTCCGTAACATCACCGTTAGGCCGAGAGCGGCCCCAACCCAAAGCATAAGATGGATTCTGGCTGGTTCTCTGAACCACTTTGTCACTAATAATGCAACCCCTACAATTCCAATCGCAGTTGGAAAATCCGTCAACATCGTTTTGGGGCCAGCTAAGTCAATCCACGTAGCTGCCGTGATGGAGGTGATCCCACGTAACATGACGAGTACCCCAACGGAAATCCCCAGTGCGCGGCTATGTATTTCTTTGACAAGCAAATAGATCAATACAGGAAATACTGCAAAAATAATAGCCTGTGCTCTCATGAGTTGTTCAGAATTTTGCCCTACGATGAAGTGTAAGACCGTCAGAAAAGCTGGATAAAGAACCCGATCGAAAAATTGGCCGTTGAATAATCCCTGCCCGATCAAAGCAAACTGGCTCGCAATATCAAATGTTGCACCATCGGAATAAGGATAGAACTCACTATTTGGAGCATAGGGTCCGGGCATAAAAAACGAATGACGCAAAGGTTCTCGTGCCCATAAGAAAGCTGTAACCACCCAAAGTGCCAGGCACAAAATTAAATCAAATCTCCGGAAGAATCGGTATTCCGCTTTGTGTTCTATCCAATTCACATATGCCCCAATCGCGATAGTAAAAATAATTTGCAACCCAAATACCGGAACTCCTGCGCCATACCAGTAATCTTCACGAATACGAAGGCCAAAACCAGAAAAAGTGATGAAAGCCGAGATCAACAAAAAAATCAATAGAATGATCGCACCTGCAATAATGGCGGTCTTATTCGCGATGATGATTTTTCTTCCATAACCATGATTACGTTCAGTCAGGAAGAGGGTCAACGTCGCGGCACTAATGGAAATGAACCATAACATGATCGGTTTTAGCCGGATAAAATATTCTGACAGGTTTTCGGGAAGCCGATATGCCGGAAGGAAATAACCGATCCAACCCACCAGTAAACTGGTCGCCGCTACCCAAAACAAAATGTCACTGACGGGTTTCTGCCTTATTCCTATATCCCATAGCTTTTCTGCCCACTGATGATTTTTGATAGCACTAACTGCCCCGCTAAGAAATACCAAAGCTACCAAGATAATTCCCAAGCCTAAGAGAATTCTTTGCACAGAAAAACCCAACAAAGAAACATTCGTTGATTCTGACCCTGTTTCCAAAATGGTGGCCAGGGTTAACAGCCCTCCTAGGCCAGCGAAGAGACCATACAATGCGAATACAACGTATGGTTGACCCCATCCATGTTTGAATAAAGGCTCCTTAGGCTTCACCATATTTCTAACAATCTTTATCTAGAGTGGGTTTTCGCTCAAGCCACAATAGGGCGATCAGACCGAGCAGTATGGTCAGGAGAAAAATAACATTAGCCCATAGCGGTGATAGAGACAATGCTATAAAAGCCACACAATTGACGATTAATGCTGTCATTTGCAGCACCATTACTGCGCGACTAGGGGCGAGACCTAACGCGATCATGCGGTGATAAGTGTGGTCACGTCGGCCATCTCCTAACGATTGTTTTCTTCTCATACGTGAGAATGCTACAAGCGTTGTGTCGAAGATCGGCACACCTAATAACATAACAGGCACGAACCAGGATGTTTCTTGCTTTAAACCTACCGGAGTGTATAGTATACCGAGTGCAGCAAGTAAGAAGCCGAGTGTTTGAGCACCAGAATCGCCTAGAAAAAAGTAAGCTGGGCTGGCATTCCAAAAATAGAGGCCGATCCCAAGTCCCAGGAACACCGCAGACCTGTCCACCATATTCATAGCATTGGTGATTCCAATAAGCCAAAGAAACGTAATACCTAAATTAAGCAGAATAATGACAGTCTGCGGAAGATTTCGAAGTAGTTCAAGACCTTCAAAAAAATTCACCTTTATACCCCCTATGATTAGCACACAAGCAGCAATAAATTGCCCAATCAGCTTTGAATATGCTGATAAACCCCGAGCATCATCCCAAATTCCAAAAAAAAGAATAATGAAGCTTCCACATAAAATGATTAGAATCTCGCGTGTAAGCCATTGGTTCAGAACTAGAGAACTAATAACCAATGTCATTAAAATCAACAATCCACCAGCTAAAGGAGTGGGATGAATATGCTGCTTATGCGGCGCAGATCCGGGGACATCAATCAATTTAGAACGAAAAGCAAGCCGCATTGCTGGATAACCCAATGCTAGGCTTATCAATGTGCTTAAGAGGTTCACGAAAAATATATTTTCCACAGTGATCAATATTGAGATATTATGTTACTCATAATGGCAACACAAGTTAACATTTGCGCAACAGCAAAGAATTTTGTTCCCCGGCACTAAAAAAAGTCTTGTCGGCGCGTTATAGCGCTGAAGAACGCAATCCTTGAAAACTCTACGGAGTGCCGCATAGTTATCTAAACTAGAAATTTGGATTTATCCTGTGATTTGATCCAAAAAGTCTAGTAATTAATGAGACAAGCGGTAAAACAAGGAAAACCCGCCTTTCAGCGGATGGGTAAAGACATACTCTGGTAGATTGCGAGTATTTGTTCTGTAATGTGTCTTCTATCAAAACGCTCAACGGCCAATTTTCTGCTACTTGCGCCCATTTTACCACGCAAGGTAGAGTCGTTTATAAGCTTTCTCAATGCAATCGCAAGCTGGCCAGGCTCTTTCGGAGGTACTAAGAAACCGTTGATGCCGTCCTTGATAACCTCCCGGCAACCAGGAACATTGGATGCAACAATCGGACGCCCGATTGAGGCTGCCTCTAACAATGCCTTTGGTACACCTTCCCGATAGGAAGGTAAGCAAACAATATGGGTCTGTGCTAAAACCGAAGGCATGTCCTCCTGCCATCCCCACCATTCGACCACGCCTTCACGAATCCATCCCTGTAACTGTGTCTCTGGCACTGCAGAAGGATTCCCTAAATCAATATTACCGACAAGAACAAAACGAGCCTGAATTCCTTCTTGTTTTAATTGGCGTGCTGCAATCACAAATTCACCTACTCCTTTATCCCACAAGAGGCGCGCCGGCAAGACAATGATCGGAACACCGTTATTTTCGGGAACAAAGTTAAACTTGATTGTATCTACGCCCGTCCCAATTACAAGAAAATCTTTCCACGGATTTACAAGTCCCATTTTACGAAAAAACTCCTGATCATCTCGATTTTCAAATATGACTGTAGTTTGCACTAATAACCCCCGATACATAAATAAAAGCAACCGACTCAAAATTTGAGCGACAAGGCCTTGATTCGTAAAAAGATATCCCAGACCTGAAATTCCATTGACGATTCGGCGAATTCCTAACAGGCGAGCAACAATCGTTCCATATAATACGCTCTTCACTGTGAAATGATGGACAATATCGGGTCTTTCTTGACGATAAACCTGATACAGTTTAAATAGGCTTTTCCCTTCCTTGAGCAGATTCATTCCCTGGCGTGAGAGGCGTATGTCTATCCATCGAAACCCCTCCTGTTCTAGGCGAGAGCTATATTCATCGCATGGGGCAAGCAGGACGATTTCATTTCCATGATCTCGAAGAATCTGTGCCAGATGTAAATGGAAATTATAGAGGAACCAGGAAGTGTTCGAAAAAAACAAGATTTTCGGCATCAAATAGCTACCTGCGATTAGCACTCAAGCGATACTTTGCCTGCTGCCCACGTGCCAGTTCAACCAATGAAAACCCTCGGCTTGGATAGCGGATACATATCCGCCGGAAGGCGAGGCCAAAATCACCTTCATATCCTGTGCCTGTAAAAGCGCGCAAATGAAAGGCGGAAATGATCGAGATACCATTCAGTGTTTGCGATGAGGAGGAGTTTAGGCATGAGAAGAATGTAACAACTCTTCATATAAAGCGAATAAGCGTTTTTGCATAAGGTGCCAACTATAAGTGTTTTTGTAAGTAAGGCGAGCCCTTTCACCGAGGCGGCGACGTAGTGAGGGTTCATTAGCCAAGCGCGCAAGAGAATTTTCTAAACCATCCACATTGCCATACTCTACTACCAGCCCACAATCATTCTCCTCAATAATTCGGTCCATATTTGTACCGCGCGCCACCACAATCGGTTTTCCTAACATCATAGCTTCGAATACCTTATTGGGGCTGGAATAACGGTGGTTTGGGATCTCAGGATTGTATGTAGCGAAGAGAACATCTGCAGCAGCACTGATACGCAAAGCGCGTTCGTAAGATACACGACCCAGAAACACAACGTTGGGAAGTTCCTTTACCAGTTTTAATATCTGCTCCTGATCACCGCCGAAACCAGCCATTACTAAATTCCAATCCGGATGTCTACGCAAAACATCAAGCATTTCAAGCAGGCCGCGTTCAACCTGTAATAATCCGATATAAGCCAAACGCAAGTGACTATCGGAAAGATAAACATCCAACTCTGGTGTAAGGCATGCCTCTGTATCTTCAGGAGAGTTGTAAATAACATCAACTCTGCGCGGTTTCGTATGACGGATCTGCTCGCGACGCGAATCATCGACCAGGATAACTGTATCCACTTTTGAAACCGCCCAAAGGTCCACGCGGCGAATCAAATCCATAATCCAATCTGGAGTCCGTCGTAAGTGGTCGGCGTAAAAATCGAAAATATCATAAACAATACGTTTTTTCCACAAAAAACTGGCAAACAAGGCAGGTAGAATAGTATCGAAATCACAGGCATGAAGTATATCGTACTGCGTGTGGTGGCTCGCTAGATAACGCCATAGGCCCCATTGCCACCGTAATAAATGAGGAAAATTGCCTAAACCTCGACCAAATTCTGTTCTGATCGGCAGCCGAATAACCTCAAATCCATCGCGACTTTCGAAAGAGGACAATCTAGCAGTGCGATCCCACCCAAGTACGCGCACGTCATAACCTACGCTGGCAAGCGTACGGGCTTCTTTCTCAACACGTGGATCTGGGGCGATCGGGTTAGAGCGTAAAAAGAGAATTCTAGGCTGCGCAGACATGGCAAATTAACTGTGGGCAATGATGGCTTCAGCAATTCGTTCGGCTGCATGACCATCACCATAAGGATTGACCGCTTGAGCCATTGCTGCATAAGCCATGGGATCATCGAGCAAGCGACATGTTTCAGTGAAAATCTTTTTAGAATCTGTACCCACCAATTTTACTATTCCGGCTTGAATACCTTCAGGGCGTTCTGTCACATCGCGCATAACAAGGACAGGTATTCCAAAGCCGGGAGCTTCCTCCTGTAAGCCACCCGAATCAGTTAAGACAAGCCGTGAGCACTTGAGGATATTTACCAACGGTAAATAATCCAGCGGGGGTATCAAGGTAATGTGCGGATTATTCCCTAATATTGGATAAGCGACGTTTTGTACATTGGGATTGAGGTGTACTGGATAGATAAAATGCACTTTACCCTGGTAATGTTCAGCCAAGGAAAGGATCGTGCGGCAGATGTTTTCCAACGGTTTGCCGAAATTCTCACGGCGATGCGCAGTGACCAGTATGATTTTCGTGCCATTTGTCCTTATTGCATCAAGGTCAATTCCAATGTTTTTTAGGGAAAAAATATTGAAGGGTTCCTTTGCGACCCATTGCAAAGCGTCAATGACTGGATTTCCTGTAATGATAATCTGTTCTGCAGGAATATGCTCCTTCAGCAGATTGTCGCGCGCCCATGGAGTAGGCGCGAAATGTAAATCGGCTACCACGCTGGCTACTCGCCGATTGATCTCCTCTGGAAAAGGCTGAAATTTGTCGCCGGTGCGTAAACCTGCCTCGACATGTCCGAAATGGACGCGGTGATAGTAGGCAAGTAACGAAGTTGCCATGACTGTGGTCGTATCACCCTGCGAAATAATCCAATCTGGCTGGATCTGTCTGATCAGGGGATCAAGATGTGTGAAGATCGAAGCGGTAATTTCAGCCAGTGACTGATTAGGTTTCATTAGATCCAGGTCAAAATCTGGTTGGATTTGGAATAGCTCTAGGACTTGATCCAACATTTGGCGGTGTTGGGCAGTAACGCAGATGCGGGACTCGAAATCTTGCGGTTGACCTTGCAAAGCACGAATGACTGGGGCCATCTTGATTGCCTCAGGTCGGGTGCCCATTATTGAGAGTACCTTGATGGGGGGCATGGAGCTTCCTAAGGGTATAGTTTGGAGAACTTGCACGATAAACGACTGACTCGGATGATGACTATCATTTTACTATGAGGAAAGTATTCTGTATGCTCTAAATCTGAAAGGGCGCAATACCTATGTTGCTATAGAAGAAAAAACAGGGACGGTGTACTCCGTCCCTGTTCTGGGTGGAAGAGGAGCTTAGGGCAGATTGAACGTTTTCACAAGGAAGACGGCCATTTGAGCGCGGGTTACGGGCGAGTCAGGGCAATAGACGCCATTGCCACATCCGCTAGTGATGCCCTCTGCCGCAAGTTGTTCAATCCAAGACGCGGCCCAGTAGGTGGTGGGAACATCTGTAAATATACCAACAGGAGGCGGTGGAGCATAGCTTGTTCCATGTTCTGCTTTGAGCAGGAAGATAGCCATTTGGGCGCGGGTAACAGCATTTTCGGGGCAGAATTTACCGCTGCTGCATCCACTGGTGATACCTTCTTTCGCAAGTTGTTCAATCCAACTGGCAGACCAATAGGAGGGAGGCACGTCACTGAAGATAGTACCAGTACCAGCAGGTGGAGAGTAGGATGATTCATGGATACCTTTGAGCAGGAAGACAGCCATCTGGGCGCGCGTGACGGAAGTCTCTGGACAGTACATCGGCGGATCATTTGAACATCCTTCCGTGACCCCAGCGTTATAAAGCCTTTCAATCCACGAATGTGCCCAGTAGTTGATAGAGACATCGAAAAATTGTACTGGAACTGCATTTACAGCGGCTCCTGCATCAACGATTCCACTCCCACAGATTGAGGAGTTGCATGTGCTGCCTTCTGGATAAGCTTTTGCTGTATTCTGTAGAATTTTTAAAACCTGGCTGGGAGTTAGGTAAGGATTGCGTGAAAACATTAATGAAATCACCCCGGTGACATGCGGTGCGGCCATACTAGTGCCTTGATAATATGCATAGGAATCGGATACTGGCACAGTAGAGCCACTGTTTACCGTGGAAAGCACGCCTGAATCCCGATTGAAATCTCCTCCAGGTGCGCTGATATCAATAGCAGTACCATAATTGCTGTAGTATGCACGAGAACCGGTAATACCGGTAGCGGCAACTGTAATGACACCGTTGCAATTACCCGGCGAATAGAAATTGGCATTGTCATTGCTATTGCCAGCTGCAACTACAACCACCGCACCAGCAGCAGTAATATCATTGATTGTGTCTTGCCAGGTTGTGTCACACGGCCCTTTACCCCCCAGGCTTAGATTGATAACTTTGGCAGGATTTTGATTGGTAGGAGCACCAAATACAGGCAGACCAGCCGCCCATTCCAAGCCATCTACAATATCCGAAGTATAGCCACCGCACTTGCCCAAGACGCGCACCGGCAGGATTTTTGATTTCCAATTAATACCTGTAACCCCTATTCCATTATTACCTATAGCACCGATTGTCCCTGCTACGTGTGTTCCATGCCAGGAACTATCTGACACGCCGCAACCAGCAAAATATCCAGAGGCGTTTTCAGCGGGGGTTATCCAATCTCCCGGGTCGCTTGGATCGCTGTCGCGACCATTGTCATCATTGGCGTCCAACGCATCGCTTACAAAATCATAACCCGGCACCGTGCGTCCGCTTAGATCAGCATGGTTGGTTATACCTGTATCCACCACAGCCACGACAATACTACTCAATCCAGTTGTGATATCCCATGCTGCAGGTGCATTGATCCCCCAGGGACCAAAGTATTGCCACTGATTTGTATATTGGGGATCATTAGGAGTTAAAGTATGCTGGAAAATCCGATCTGGTTCGGCATACTCAATCTCTGGTAATACCATCAATTGATTGCTAATTGCCTGTACCTGTTGCAGTGGAAGCTGTCCAGGTAGCTGAAGAACAACAATATCCTCAGACATTGCTCGTAAATATTGCAAGTTTATGCCGCCTGTAACGCTCAAACGCTCAATTTCTTTGGTTTGTGTAGGTGCAACAGATGCGTTGGAGATGGTTTTGTACTTGACGATAATGTGGTCAGTTCGGGCTGACTGGAGGTTGAATTGCGATAGGGGTTCAAAGTTATGAGTTAAGGCTGCCGATTGATGTGTGGGCCAGACCAGGACCAAAAGAACAATAAATATAAATAACAAATTTCTAGCCCCTATAAAGTTTTTTTTATTCATTGATTCCTCGTCAAAATAAGACCTTTTTGCTGGGTGATAATGGAATAAGACTATGTGTAGCCTTATCCCATTATAAGTTTGTTCCATCCAGCATTCTTACGAAATCTATAAAATTTACCTCCCATTTTTGTTTAAGCTGTTGATTTACGCGGATGATGTAGAGTAGTTGCTATCTAATCTTGAAAGAGGTTGTGGCCATATGAAGAACTATGGCAGGTTGAAAGTTTTGACGAGGAAGACAGCCATTTGGGCGCGAGTGACTGGGCTATTAGGACAATACGCACCATTGCCACAACCGCTTGTAATGCCCTCTCTGGCTAGTTGTTCGATCCAGGCAGCGGCCCAGTAGGATACAGGGACATCAATGAACGTTCCAGAAGGAGCAGGTGGACTGTAACTGGTACCATGTTCGGCCTTGAGCAGGAAGACAGCCATTTGAGCGCGGGTGACTGAGCTATCAGGACAGTAGCTGCTGCCTCCGCAACCACTCGTGATTCCATCTTTGGCAAGTTGTTCGATCCAGGCAGCGGCCCAATAGGAGGTAGGTACATCGTTAAAGACATTGCCTCGTGCTGCAGGAGGTGAATAGGAAGAACCTTTCATACCACGTTCAAGGAAAATTGCCATCTGAGCCCGTGTAACCGAGCTCTCAGGACAGTATCTAAGCGGATTGGTGGTGCAACCACCGGTAATGCCGCTGTTGTATAGCGTATGGACATCTGTGTAATACCAAACATTCGATTCACCAGAGAATGGATGGTTAGGCTGGATATCTGCAAAGGTATAAGATAGATCTGTAAAGGCGACAGAAGCCCATTTACTATTATTTAGCGCCCATTTACCAAAGCGCGAGTCCTTCATAATGTTTAGAAACCCGCTCTCTCCATTGGAACCGCCATAGTAGATACGGTAATCGGGAGGAGCACAATTACCAACGACTTCGCCGGTGTTGATTCTGTTGAAGTAAATGATCCCACGCACTGCCGGGTAAGCCGCGAGCTTGCTAAAGGTATCACTTGTCCAGGCGCTTTTAGTCTGGTTAGGATCGGGATCGTCTGGATCAGCAACACCTGTAACACCGATTTGAGAAATAAAAATGGGTTTAGATGGAGCCATGAAACGCATACGATCCAGGAAAGGTTGATAGCCTTCTTCAAAGGTATCCCAAGTATGCCACGCTGAATTTGCCACACAGCCCCCATAGTTGTAAGCACTGAATGAAACGATATCTACATAGGTATCGCCTGGATAATAGTTTTCGAATTGCTTCCAAGGATAAGCAGGATTACTCCAACCGTTAGGGGCAAAAACCCAACGCACGGCACTGCGTGGCACACCAGCATTCTCGAATATTTGGCGGATGCGGATAAATGCTTGAATGAATGTTGCCCCATCCGAACTATAGGTAGCCCAGTCGCCATTTGCTTCGGGAAGAGGTGCAATGAATGCCCGTTTGCTGCTGCCTGCCCAGGTTTTGAACAGGTTAGCCCAGGTCTGAAGTTTGGCATTACAAGAGCCATTGGCTATATCACTCGTGGTATCACAATTTGCATCATAATAAATCCCCTCCCATGACTCACTTGGCATAAGATTGATAAACGGCATAAAGCCTGCATTCCAGGCCGCATTCAATTCATGCTCTACATTCCAGCCAGGATTGAAGGTGATACCGATAAAATCGCCGGCAAAAGTTACACCACTGGCTCCATTATTCGTGAGCCAGGAATTCATGGAAGTCAACTCACTTATAGTGCTTTGTAAATCGGAGCTGGCATATGACCCAAATAATATTGGCAAGGATGCCGAACCGCTGGCAGCAGCGCCACTTCCCGGCAAGGCGCCTGTCAAAAGAACTAGAATCGCGGCAAAGATATTCGTAAGCTCTATGAGCCTTTTCATAGTTATTCCTTGGAATCAAATCTGTTCATATGTCGATTTCAGCAGGATTATACCTATTCGTAATCCTATGAACATTAGGGCTGACTTACAGTTTAAGTGAGTGTATTTTAAGGTTGACAAGTACCTTTTGGGGAGTGACTAAACCGAATCACTTCCTATGGGCAGCCAACCTTTTTTTTAGTTTTTCCCACAGAATCGTGCGAAGGCTTTTATTCGCTAATCGTTCAAGGTTCGTTTGGACATTGGTCAGTTTTTCATCGAAGAGAATGTTTTTTCGCTGAGAAACATCAAGAGCCTTTGCCAGCAGATCGTAATGGATTCTATCGAGTGTTTCTCCTCTTCGGAGAGTTGAATTCTCTGTAATTTCCTTTATTGCCGATGCTGTTTCATGGAGATACCCAAATATGATCTGGGACCGGACAAATAATTTCCAGTACAGACCCCAGTTCTTGTAAGATGGCGCCAAGGGATTCGAGGCTGTTTCGGCCTGCCTCAGGTAATTTGACAGGATCATATCGATTTCCTGATAACGCAAATCATTAACTGCAGGCCGGATGGTGTTGTCTGGATGAACGCGGTATTCGTAGAGTTTTTCATCGAGAAATGAAATCTCCTCCACCAACAACGCCCGCAATACAAAATCCCAGTCATGGCAAATTTTGAGATCTCGAAAGCCGCCGATTTGATCTGTTAGGCTATGGTGCAAGAAGAAATTTCCGGTCGTAATGGCATAGTTATGGCGCAGGAATTCAAAGTTGGGAGAGGGATACAAGTCTTTACTTTCCAACGCTCGCTCGTAGTAGTAATTTTGCGGAGCTGATGGCGGAAGGGGAAATCCAGCCTGATTCATATAATGTACCCGGCTGAAAACAAAGCGGCTTTTGGCCCGGGATGCATGGTCAAGTAATCTGACAATCCGAAAGGGGGAGAATCTGTCATCTGAATTGAGAATAGTAATCCATTCTCCACGCGCCAGTGCTATCCCGTTATTAATGGCGGTATGTGCGCCCTGGTTAGGCTGGCGCACGATCTGAAATGGGATTTTTTGCCTTTTCAGTGTGTCTTCAGCTCGATCCGCAGTGTCATCGCTCGAGCCATCATCTATGAGGATCAATTCAAGGCTGGGATAATCTTGGTCGGTCACCGAACAGATTGCTTCGGTGATCAATGAGGCGTGGTTGTAAGCCGGGATGATGACAGAGATAAGGGATTGAGTCACAGGGCTATTCTACCTTTATGTAAGTAGTGAGATGAAGTAGACCTCTGAGCATGTAATGGTAATTCTGGGGAGCTTATCTTTGTGCCTGCCTATGATGATTTCGACGCAACTCGTAGACACATCAGTGTCAGTGATGCCAACGAGCAGAGGATCGAAAGCAGGGGGGGCCGTTGAAATCCCAGCAAAGATCGTTTGCTGGGTTTATACGGCAAGCCCTGAAAACCAGCGGGCGGGGCTAGCCAAAAACTATGTTCCATAGTTATCGTGATTTATCACCAATCAGCATCAGGAAACAACGTTCTTTCAATCAATTCCCTCTGATTGTACCAAGTGTAAACCTGTTTGGAGTGGTCAAATGCTTCCTGGGCCATTTCCGGGTAAGAATTGGTATTTAGTAAATTTATAACGTTTTGTATCTTTTCATACCACTCGACTGACTTAGACAGATAACCATTTTTGCGGGGGTAGCAATACTTACTGTTCCAACTATGCTAGCCTCGAAATATTTCAATTCGGATTTGCAGTTTGTAAACTCATTATCCTGAAGCGGAACAAGATTGACTTCCACCTGCCCAATCAAACGCTGAAGATTAATAAAATCCTGAATCGGATATTGCTCTATCTGTGAAATGTAATTCCTCAGAATACCTCGAATATCTATATATCCAACAATACGTAAGACCATATTAGGATTGTTCTGCAGAAGTTTGGTTAATGCATCTGACATAATTTCAAGATCTTTATTGTGAGATTGTGTTCCACTAAAGTATCCCAGGTAAACTCGATCGTTTCGGGCGAAACCCGATGCTTTTTTCTGACGAAAAATTCTCTCTGAGATTTCCACTTGTTCCCTGTTTAAAAAGTTCGGAATAACGGAAACCGGTTTTTCAAAATGAGGCTGTAGGCGGGCGGCCAGGTATTCATTTGTAGTAATTGCGCGATCGCATAGTTTCATGGCAGCGCCGATGCGTCCGACCAAGGCAAACCATCGGTCCAATATGGCATTATCACTGACATCTTTGTCTAGTGTATTCAGAATGAGGTGGACATATGCTAGATCAAATATAAGATCATCAACATCATATACCACTGGCTTCCCTTTGCTACGTGCGTGGGTAATAGCATAATTTAGTTTCTCATTGTATTTTGAACGACCGACAACCAACACGTCGGCAATATCAACCACTTTTCCCAAAACATCCAGGTCATCGTGGGCAAAGTAAGCCGCAGACGTTTTGCTTTTTGATTCCAAAAGTGCTTGAATCATATTGTAAACACGGTAACGGAATGTACCATAATCTGGGTATTCAAAAAAATAAGCAACATGCCGGTCTCCTTTTTTGAGTGCCTTGATTCTTTCCTCAAATGGGACCGTCCATGGATCGATATAGGATATAGGTGGTTCGTTAAACAGAAATCTCGAACTCTGCCGGGGTCAGGTAGTTCAAGGAGGAATGCACACGCTTGCGCATATAGACATCTTCCAGGAACTGTCCAATTTGTTAGCAGGCATCATAATAATCTTGGTAGTCGGATAAATCAACCTCCTCTTCCTTAATGGTCCGCATCAGCCGCTCAGCGTAACCATTTTGCGTGGGTTCACCCACTTCCGCCATGCTGATCTGGATGCTGTGCTGCTTGAGTAAATCTACATAGTCTGTGGCAGCATATTGAAGTCCCTGGTCGGAATGATGGATTTCCGGGCAATGGGTTCTCAAAGCTTTCTGTAAAGCGGTGTGGGTCAAGCTCTAATCCAACGAGCGATCCAAATGCCAACCACGAATGGCAGGGGTGAATAGACCCATCAAGACAGCCAGATAAACAAATCCATGCTTCAGCCGAATATAGGTAATATCTGCCACCCAGACTTGATCGGAGCGCTGCATAACCAGGAACTCCACCAGATTGGGGTAGCGTGGAAAAGAATGGCTGCTATTGGTCGTCCTGCGCTCGCCAACCACCTTTTTAGCCTGCAACCCCATACTTTTCATGAGGCGCGCTACTCGTTTGCGATTCACACTCCACTCTCGCCGCCCCAGTTCCGCTGCCACTCGTCGATAGCCATAGCGCCCATAGCGCGGAAACTCTGCACAAACTTCTGTGATCGCAGTGCACAATTCGTTGTCACTAACCAAACAGGCTGGGTGGTAATGACTGCTACGAGCCACGCCTAGCACTCTGCACACCACTGCCTTCGGATATTGCTCCGCCATTTGCCAACTCAACTTTCGTTTTGTGTCTTTGCTCGTGGCAAGAGCATCAAGGCTTTTTTTGCGATTTCTAACTCCAGGCTCAGTTTGCCGGCCAGTCGCTCCAACTCCTGGATGCGAGCCTGCTGCGGATCCACTTCTGCGCCCTTCTCAAATACTTGTGCAGCATTCTTGAGAAATTGATTCTTCCAGTGTGAAACCAAATCCGCTTTTAGGTTATCTTCGCGGCAAACCTCGGCTGCACTTTTGTTTCCGCTGATGATCTCCAACACCACCTTGGCGTTGAACTCAGCACTGAAATTTCTTCTTGTCCGTGCCATCTTGCACTCCTTGTGAACACAGTTTAACTTGTTTTAGCCATGTGTCCAATTTATGGGGTGCACTACAAGGCGTCAGAAAGGGAAATAATGCAAAGAACATTCTATCTTTCTTTTACTCTCAAAGGTAAAGGAAGTCTATGGTAAATCGCCTTAGCCCAACTAAATAAACTGAGCATTTCTAAACACTCGAGGGATTAGTTATCAATGCACGTGGATTTCGCCAGTCTTCTCAGGATAAAGCTACAAGGAATTAATCAAACAATATAATATCTAAATATTAATGTTCTAACCGTAATACTCAATACAATTATCAAATAACCTGTTACCAGAATGCCTTTCCATTTCCCTGATACAGAAATAAAACGATTATTAAACAAAGGGACAAGAACCGGCATAATTGGAATAAGATATCTACCTTGAAATCCATCAATAATTTTATTCCCAACAGGAGTCCATGTCAGATATACAGAAAGAAGAGCAGTGAAAAGTGCAGCAGATGCAACAAGAAAGGAAATAAGCTTCTGCCAAAGCGTAAATATAATTTGCCTTTGATGGCCGATCAAACAAACCGATAAAGCCACCACTGGGTAGGTCACATATATATACTTGGGTAATACTACGTCTAACCAACCTAAAAGGCCAATCAAGCTGTACCAATAGGGAATCCGTAAATACTTTATGGATCGTCCCACAACAATTGGGAATCTAAAAGGATCTGCCAGCAAGAACTTCATCTGACCCATTAAATTGATGGATTTATTGGCAGTTACAATAGATTGATCATTTGTTATGAGATAAACAAAAGAGAACATTAGAAAGAGAAAGCTGATCCCGAATAACAAAATGGCAGTTCTTTTATATTGTTCTTGAGAGCCAAACTTAGAGTGCGGAATTATGAAAAACAACCCCACCAGAAAAAAATATGGCGGCTTTGTCAACGATAAAAATGCAGCTATTAATATCAATAATAGCCGCGCTTTGGAACTTAAACTTTGTTCTCTTAATGAATAATTGAGACACATACAAATCCAAAGGAAAGACAGAGAATTCGTTACAACATCTGCCGAATAGGAGCCTGCCTGGAACAGAGACATCGGTGTAAGAACAAGCAGTAAAAATGCCCATTTAAATTCAGGTAAGAATTTTATCCCGTAGTAAACCAACAGAATCCAGAAAGATAAATTAATAATTCTCCCAAAATAGAACAAATCAAATGTGCTTAGATTCAGGAGTCTGGCGATACCAATGCCAATAGCAACCGGTATGTAAGGGATTGGATTATATTTCCCTACCCCCTGATAGTTTGTGGGAACATTGTCATTCGGATTTACTGGACTGTTGATAAATTTCATAACAGCGACATAAGAGATTTTCGCATCTGGATGAGAAGGCAGGGAAGTAGTCATTTCCGCCAGATAATATATTGAACGAGGAATTACAAATGTATAACCATAGATTTTCCCCGTCGACACTGCGTAAGCATAATCAAAGTGCTGGTATTCATCCGGCACCTGAAAGGGTGGTGTAATTAGCAAAAATAAAAGCCCAAACAATCCGGCCAAAATTAGAAATACAATTTCTGGTCTTAAAATATCTTTTTCTTTAGTTTCTTCCACTTTTTCTAGATTCCTCAATCATCATATTTGTTCTTAAGATCGAGTTCACTCAACAACTTATGTTTTTTTTATAAAGCAATAAGAATTATTCAGTTCCATATTCCCCTAACTCAGGTCATTCTTGATATAACACAGTAATTCAGCGAAAAAATCTGTGCGCTGCCAACAGATGTAACCAGACAGTAAGAATTACACTGCTTTCAATTAACTCTGTTTTCTAAAATGCCCAATTTCATAAACAGATACACCTACCCCAATCGGGCCTTTCATTACTTGCAATATACCCGAGTCGAATACTTGCCTAGCTGCATCTGCGACATCTTTTTCGGTCGAAAAATGATGCTCTCGAATATTAACTCCAAGCAGTCTAAAAAGAAATACCATCAGAGGTCGCTCAATCGGAACACCATAAACGACTTGGCCTCCTGGTTTTAAGACACGCCATATCTCGCGGAAGGCCTTAATCTGCTCCTCAGGATTTATATGCTCCAAAATGCTGATAAGAAGAACGCTATCGAAGTAATTATCTGGATAAGGCATCAATTGAACACTACCATTTTGCAAATGAGTTTCAATCCCTTCCTTTCGAAATAATTCTGCAATTTCACTTGTGGATGCAGTTAGATCAATCCCCCAGATATCCTGGTACAGATCATGCAGATTTAAAAAACTCAATCCAGAACCAAAGCCTACCTCTAGAACCCGCTCGCCTCCGCTTAATTCATTGAGACATAACTCTACTCTGCGCCGGTAAAAATATCCAAATACAGTATGAAAATATAGACGAAGTGGATCGGCATCATTTACGCCAACGTATCTGTCCAAAGCGAGTAATTTCAATTTAAGATTCTTTTTCATCATCCGCCTCCGTTTTTTATTGTTATCGGTAAGACATTACATGTCACTCATCGTATTGAGAACAGTTCTAAACAAATTTGATTTTTCCAGCGGCAAATATCACCATCTTGAAAAGGAGCCAGCCATGCCTCCAACGCTGAATATTGGTCGTGCCATATGTACGCTCACCATAACGAATAGGTAGATCAGCAATTTTTAAACCAAGTCTTGCAGCGCCAAACAGAAGATCGAAATCGCCAAACGGGTCAAAGTTCCCGAAATAGGAACGATTCGCCACAATTAGATTGTAATCTCTCTTCCATAATACTTTTGTTCCGCATAAAGTATCTTTAATTGGCTGGCCTAAGAGCCAGGAAAATGCCTTGCTGAAAAACTTGTTTCCCAGGAAATTGAAGAAGCGCATGGCTTCTTTCTCCATCGGATAGATCAACCTTACCCCATTTATGAATTCACCTTTGTTTGTTACAATTGCGTGGTAAAA
>WNGB01000971.1_pt1 | contig 48069 bp, 43 predicted proteins | sample 5400681 | NCBI WGS metagenome assembly WNGB01 (sample SAMN13153367, study PRJNA577476) | soil metagenome | isolation source: 115 cm soil or saprolite under grassland replicate 2 | place: USA:California | collected 2016-06-15
GGAGGCTGCCGATGCCGGGGTGGTGCTGCTCGATGCCGGCCCAGAACGTGCCGGCCAGCCGGCTGGCCAGGCCCTGCAGCGAGCTGTAGTCCAGGCCGGGGCGGCGTTCGTCCAGATAGGCAACGAACGCGTCCCGGGCGGGACGGCACTGGAGCTGGTAGCGGTCCACCAGCTGGGCGGCCGTCAGCTGCCCCCGGCCGGCCGCGCGGCGCAGCGGCAGCTGAGTGGCCAGCACGCCGGCGTCACGCAGCAGGTCCCATGCCGCGTGCAGGCCGGGCGGGACCTCGCCGCCGTTGCGCCGGCCCCAGTCGTGGTAGCCGAGGAGATCGGCTTCGGTCAGCTCGCCAAGGTCACGGCCGGTATGCAGCATCATCTTCAGCAGGCAGCTCTCGGCGACGGTCTGCTGCACGGGGCTGTGCCCGGTCTTGCGCCCGGCCTGCCCGATGCGCTCGAACAGGCCCGGGCTGAGCACCTGCCTGGCGTCGCGGAACAGCGATATCGTGCGGTAGCGGCCGAGCAGCTGATAGCCGGGCAGGACTACCTGCCGCAGCAGCAGCACGGCGAACCCGTCGGTGACCACCTCGCGCCTCATCGCCGGGATGTTCCCGGTGCCGGCCGCGGCCTGCTCGATCCAGCCAGTGCCGTTGTCTGCCCCCGACAGCAGCCAGCGTGCCTGCCAGCCACCGCCGGGAAACCCAGACAGCCAGTCGAGGATCCGCTGCGCCCCGCGCAGCCGCTGCGCGTTGCGGCCGGGCGGGCGCGACGACCAGGCCGGCAGCAACGGCAGCGACGCGACGATCTCTCCGGCACTCTGGCGGTCACGCGGACCGACCCGCTGCGGGTGCCGTGGCGCCGTAGCCTGGCTGCCTTGCTCCGCCCGCGCGGCCGTCCCGGGACCCGCGATGACCGTGGCTGTCATCGCGCCGTCCCGCCCAGCAGGACCGCCAGATCGGCCGGGTTGTAGCCCGCGGCGGCTGGCGGCGGGGGCTGGTGCTGGCGCTGATCGCGTGCAGTCAGGTACTGCGAGACACGGCGGATCACGTTCTGCTCGTCCTCGGCGAGATAGGCGCCGGCGGTCGTACTGAGGTGCGCGTGGCCGAGGATGACCTGCACGTCACGCAGCGACAGGTGCTCGTCGCGGGCCATCCGCAGCGAGCATGTGTGGCGCAGGTCGTGCGCCGAGTAGTTGGCTCCCAGCAGGGCGTTGACCCGTCGGAACACCGCGCGCAGGGCCTCGTAGTACAGCGGCCCGCGGCTCTTCCCGCCGTCAGCGCGTCTGCGCACGGTCCGCCAGAGCGGCTCGTCCGGCCCCAGCGGGCCGATCTCGGCCAGGTAGAGGCGGATCCAGACGAACGTCTCCGGGCTGGCCGGCAGCCACTGAGCCGCGCCGCTGCCCTTGCGCGTGACCCGCACCAGCTGATCACCCCAGTCCATAGTCGACTCCCCGGATGCCCAGGATCTCCGAGGCGCGGGCCCCGTTGCTGACGGCCAGGGCGACGATCGCCCGGTCCCGGTTAGAGCGCAGCGCCGCGAACAGTGCCTTCCACCGCTCGTCAGGGATCTCGCGGGGCCGGCGTCGCCCGGGAACCTTCGGGTTGTAGCGGATACGACCGCCGGCCCTGAACGGCTCCAGCGGGTTGTGATGCGCGTGCGCCCGCCCGCCCCGCCGGTCCAGGACCACCGGATTGACCAGCGGACCCGAGCCGACCTCGATCCAGAACTCATAGAAACTGCGCACCACGGCGTTGCCATGCTGCACGGTCCGCGGCTGATAAGAATCGTCCAGGCACTGCTTGCCCGTGACCGGGTTGACCGTGCCCGCGGTCGCCGCCGAAACAGTCCGGCCGCCAGGCGCGGCTTAACAGCCTGCCCGAGCCACAACACGAAGTCCCGCACCTCGGCCGATGTGACCTTGTCCCACTCGACCTCGATCACCTTCAGCCACCGCCACCACCGCAGCAGCGCGTAACAGTAGCTGCGGACCGAGCCGGCCCGGTTATCCCGGGCAGCGAAATCGCGCAGGAACCGCAGGATCGGCTCCACCGGCTCACCGGCCATGTCCACCACCAGCCAGGGCACTACGCCCCCGGCCGGCACGACCCGTCCCCAGCGCGGCAATCGGATCGCCGAGACGTCACGTTCTGCTTCAGCTCCTGGTCCCATGCACCAGGTGTATCCGCCAATGAGCTGCCAGCACGTCAAGACACCGGCGAGTCGCCAGGTAGTCCGGTCAATAGACCGACGTTGACCCAGCCGGTGTTCGCGGTCAGGTCGTAGATGCCGTAGGGCAATGCCTTGCCCAGCTCCTCGTCAGCGAAGTCGTGCACGCTGACCCGCTCAGGCTGCCCCGCCGGAGCCCATTCCGCGCCGCCGTTCTTGAAGTTCCCGACATTCTCCTTCTTCTTGGCGTCCACGCTGATCACCGGGCTGCCGTCGTCCTGGAACGCTGTGACCTGGGCGTTGATGTACCGGAACTGGGCGTCACGGTCGGGGTGCTGCTTCCCCTCGACCGTCTTGGCGTTGCCCTGCAGGCTGTACCCGGCCCCGGCCAGCAGCCTGGCCACGGTCCGCGCTGTCACCGCGTGGCCCTGCCGGGTTAGCTCGCCGGCCAGATGGACGGTGGACTTCGCCGTCCTGCGCAGCGGTGACATGGGGTCGCCCCGGGTCTCGGGATCGACCAGCGCTTCCAGCGCGGGCAGCACCCCGGCGTCGAGGTCGGTCACCGAGGGCCTCCCGCCGCCAGGGCCGCGCACCCGCCCGTCCGGCTCCAGGCCGGCCTCGACCTCGTCACGGCCCCTGCGCACGGTCTTCAGATCGGACCCGGTCGCCCGCGCCACCACCCCCGCACCGGCCCGGCCCAGCGCCTGCGCCTCCACCCCCAGCCACAACCGCCGCTGACGCTCATCAAGGTACGGCCGGATCTTGATGTAACGGGGCGGCTATCTCAGCGTCAGTCAGCATCCATTCGACATACCACAAACGACCACGGGATTATTCGGACAACGCCCTGTAGTTTCTGCGTGAGCGCTACGGCTGGCGCGGGCGTGTCGCCACCAGGCGTGCGGAAGGATCCTAGGTGAGGAGTGATGCCGTGATGGGTGCCAGCTTTCCCGCCGCGCGGCCACGGCGGCTTCGCCGCACTGCCGCGTTGCGCCGGCTGGTCGCGGAGGTAAGCGTCCGGCCCGCCAATCTCGTTATGCCCATGTTTGTCAAGGAGGGCATCACCGAGCCGCAGCCGATCGCATCCATGCCGGGAGTGGTCCAGCACACCAGGGACAGCCTGCGCAAGGCGGCGATCGACGGGGTCGAGGCGGGCGTTGGCGGCCTGATCCTTTTCGGGATACCAGCGGTGAAGGACGGCCGGGGCTCGGCGGCTGACGATCCGGCAGGCATCGTGCAACTCGCGCTGCGTGATGTCGGCGCCGAGATCGGCGACGCAACGGTGATCATGGCTGATCTTTGCCTGGACGAGTACACCGACCATGGGCACTGCGGCGTGCTGACCGCCGTCGGGGAGGTTGACAACGATGCCACCCTGGAGCGGTACGCGGATATCGCGGTCGCGCAGGCGGCGGCTGGTGCCCATGTGGTGGCGCCAAGCGGGATGATGGACGGCCAGGTCGCAGCCATCCGTGCCGCACTCGACCAGGCGGGCTACACCGACGTCGCGATCCTGGCCTACTCGGCGAAGTACGCCTCAGCGCTCTACGGTCCGTTCCGTGACGCCGCCGAATGCGCGCCACGCTTCGGCAACCGCGCCGCCTACCAGCAGGACCCGCCAAACGCTGACGAGGCCCTGCGCGAGGTTCTGCTCGATATCGACGAAGGCGCCGACGCCGTCATGGTCAAGCCGGCGCTCACCTACCTGGACGTGGTTCGCCGCGTGGCGGACACCGTGCACGTTCCGCTGGCCGCCTACCAGGTGAGCGGCGAGTACGCCATGGTGGAGGCAGCCGCGGCGAACGGCTGGCTCGACCGGGACCGGATGATCATCGAGACTCTGACCGCGATCCGCCGCGCCGGCGCGGACATGGTGCTGACCTACTGGGCCGCGGAGGCCGCCCGGCACCTGGCCTGAAGCAGTGGGCCGGCGGCCCGCCGCCTGGCTCGGCCGCCTCAACACGCCACGTAGCGGCCTTCCACGCACGTCGATCGGGCGAGGGCGGACACACCCTTTGCGTGGCCAGCTGCATACAGTCAGTTCGGGCTACCTGCGCCGGTCCCCATATCGCCCGCCCGGGTGATTACGGAGGGTTTCTCGATGGTGGGCCAACGGTAGTCTCGGCCGTTCGGCATCATCGGTATCGCGCGAGGCGGGCGGCCAGCGCAGGCGGGCGCTCGCGTTAGCGTGGACAAACCGGGCACTCGGGTGTGGGGATGGCCATGGTCGACGTAATGGTGCGCCGCCGACGGCGCGAAGCGCGCGCGCGGATGGGCGCGGCGATCGCGTACGGCGCCATGGGCTGGCCGGTCTGCGCCGCCGCGCATCCACCCTGGCCCGCGGGTTTTCGCACTGCCGTGTTCCGCTCCCCGGGCTTTCGCGCGACGGGCTTCGGCGCCCCCGTGTTCCGCAGTATGGGGCGTCGCGGCACCGGGTTTGGCGCCGGGCAGCCTGGCGGCTCGGCTCAGCAGGGCTTCGCTCAGCCCGGCGGGATGGGGCGTGCCTGCTCGTGTGACCGAATCGGCTGCCCGGATCCCGGCGCGCATCCCCTTTCGCCAGCGTGGCAGATCCAGGCGACGGTTGATACCGCGGTGATCAGGACGGTGTGGCAAGCGCAGCCCGATGCGAATGTGCTCCTCGTCACCGGCCGCGTATTCGACGTGCTGGACGTGCCGGCGCCGGCGGGCCGCATCGCGCTCGACGCGCTGCGCCGGTACGGCGAGGAAATCGGCCCGGTGGCGGTCGCCAGCCCGGATAGGTGCCTCTTTTTTGTCGCGACCCGCGGCGCACCCGTCGACGAGACCGAATGGTGGTCGTGCCATCTGGACTGCGCCCCGGACAGTATCACCGAGACACCGGGCCTACGCTGGCATTGCCGGGACAGCTATGTGCTGGCCCCACCGTCGCGGCATATTTCCGGGCACGATGCGCACTGGATCCGCGCGCCGGAGGGGCGGCCGCTGCCCGACTCGCTGCGGATTCTGCCCGTGCTCGTTGACGCGTGTGAGGAGGTAGCCGGATGACCCCCACCGGCCGCTCTACAGAGCTTTTCCGCCGAGCAACAGCCGCGATGCCTGGCGGGGTGAATTCCCCTGTGCGAGCGTTTGGCGCCGTCGGGGGCGTCCCCAGGTTCATGGTGTCAGGGAGCGGGCCCTACCTTACCGACGTCGATGGCCGCAGCTACGTGGATCTGGTCTGCTCATGGGGGCCGCTCATCCTCGGTCATGCGCACCCCGCGGTGATTCGCGCCACGGCACGAGCCTTGGAGGGTGGGACATCCTTTGGCGCCGCCACCGTCGGCGAGATTGAGCTAGCCGAAGAGATCATCGCGCGCACTCCCGTGGAGAAGGTGCGGCTGGTGAACTCGGGTACGGAGGCGACCATGTCCGCCGTGCGGCTTGCCCGCGGCTATACCGGCCGGTCAAAGGTGGTCAAGTTCGCCGGGTGCTACCACGGGCACGTTGATGCGCTGCTCGCCGCGGCTGGCTCGGGCGTGGCGACGTTTGGGCTCCCGGACAGCCCTGGGGTTACCGGCGCGGCGGCGGCGGACACGATCGTGCTGAACTACAACGAACCGGAAGCGTTGCGCGCGGTGTTCGCCGACCACGGTGGCGAGATCGCGTGCGTGATCACGGAAGGATGCCCGGCGAACATGGGCGTCGTGCCGCCGGAGCCGGGGTTCAACGAGCTGATCGCTGCTCTGTGTGCCGAGCATGGAGCGCTTTTCGTGCTCGATGAGGTGCTCACGGGGTTCCGGGTGACCCCGTCGGGGTGGTACGGCCGTGAGGGCGTGGCAGGCGACCTGATGACGTTCGGGAAGGTGATGGGCGGCGGGTTGCCGGCGGCAGCGTTCGGCGGCCGTGCGGAGATCATGGATCGCCTCGCCCCCGTCGGGCCTGTTTACCAGGCGGGGACCCTGTCGGGGAATCCCATCGCCGTCGCCGCGGGTCTCGCCACGTTGCGTGAGTGCACGGGCGACGTCTACGCCCGGGTTGATTCCGCGGCGGCCGATCTGGCGAGGCTCGCGGGCGACGCCTTGACCGCCGCCGGAGTGCCGCACCGCGTTCAGGCCGCCGGGAACCTGTTCTCCGTGTTCATGGGCGTCACCGGCCCGGTACGTGACTTCGCCGACGCACGCCGGCAAAGCGGCCCCGGCTACGCCGCTTTCTTTCACGCCATGCTCGACGCCGGCGTCTACCTGCCGCCGTCACCGTTCGAGGCATGGTTCCTCTCCTGCGCGCACGACAAGGAGGCCGTGGCGCGGGCCGCGGCGGCGCTCCCCGGCGCCGCGAAGGCCGCGGCCCAGGCGATTGAACCATGATCTGCTACATCGGCGACTTTTCAGCACTATGTGCTGAAAAGTCGCCGCCAGCAGGGATCATGCGATCGTCCGGCGAAGATTTCAGCTCGCCGGGCGGAGGATTCGGCTCGTCGGGCGCAGGTTTCAGCTCGGTCGGCGCATTTTGGGCTCGCCGGGCGGAGGTTTCGGCTCGGCAGCTTAGAGTCTGTTTGAGAACCCCGATCCGGCTCGCGTGCCCCCACATCCCGGCTGGCTGCGTTCTCGCCCTCGACGTGCCTTCCAGGCACGCCTTCGGGCTGCGGCCTTGCCAGCCGGGCGCGGATGACCCGCTCGCTGATCGAACCGGGGTTCTCAAACAGACTCTTAACTGATCGCGATGGCGGCGACACCGGCGGCGATCGCCGCCGCGGCGGTCAGTCGGCGCGCCACGCCTCCCTCGCCGAGTAGCCGGCGCCCCAGCAGGACTCCAAACAGCACGCTCACCTCACGGGCCGGGGCGATCGAGCTCACCGGGCTGAACACCAGCGCGGTGAGCACGAGGATGTAAGCGAGCGGCGACAGTACCGCAGTGCCGAGTACCTGCCCGCGGTAGCCACGCCACATCAGCGACAGGCGCTCCGCGTCCCGTAAGGCAAACGCGCCGAGGACAAGCGCCGCTCCCGCGCCCGCGGCGTATTCCTCCATCAGCGGCGGAATACGGACGGTGGCCACCGCGTACTTGTCCCACAGCGTGTACCCGGCGGTGAACGCCCCGGTGAGCAGACCGTAGGATACGGCGCGGGTCCGCAGGGCGGATGCACCGTCGGGCAGGCTGAGCACGGTCACGCCGCCGGCGATGAGCAGGATCCCTGCCGTGCCCAGCGTTCCCGGGTGCTCGCCGAAGAGCGCGATGGCGGTGAAACTCGACAACAACAGCCCGCTGCCGCGGGCGAGCGGATAGACGTGGGACAGGTCGCCTGCGGCGTACCCGTGCTGCAACACAAGGAAGTACCCGATGTGCAACAGCGCGGTCCCGGCCAGGAACACGGGGGCGACAGGCCGCAGGTGCGGGTGGCTGACCGAAAGATAGATGGCCAGCACGGGAGCGTAGATGAGCGAGCCGAGGGCGGCCTGCAGCCAGATGAAGGCGACCGCTCCTGCCACGGCAGCCTGCTTGGAGAACAGATTCCAGCCGGCGTGCAGGACGGCGGCCACGGCGATCAGTCCGAGGGCGGTGGAGCTCACAGGACACTCCCGGTGGTCAGGCCCAACGGGTCCGGGAACACAAACCTTGTCCCCGGGCTCGCACCTCGGGCAGCCCAATCTGGGCCCTCGAGGTTTTTGTCCCGTGAGGTGTTGGCCGCCCGGTGACGGTTCCTGGCGCCGCTCGGTCCAGCCCGCCCGGCCCTGGTTGTGTGGTCAGCGTACGAGCCGGGCGCGGAACCCTAGGCACAACCGCATGCTGACAACAGCCTAATGTCACGAGTCGGAAGTCCAAAAACAGTTCGGCCGCCCAGCAGCCCGCTCGCTCTGCGGGTCCCGGGCGGGCGGCCCCGGTAGGCTATCCGCGACATGAGTGAGACGACAGTGGTTCACCTGCTCAGGCACGGGATGGTCGAAAACCCGCGCCGTGTTATGTACGGCCGCCTGCCCAATTTCCACCTGTCCAGTGAAGGCGTGCTGATGGCCAAGGCAGTTGCCCGCCATCTTGCCGCCCGCGATATCACGGCCCTGTTCTCCTCACCGCTCGAGCGGGCGCGGGAAACCGCGGACCCGCTTGCCGAGCAGTACGGCCTGCCCGTCACCATCGATGATCGACTGATCGAGGCGGCCAACCACTTCGAGGGGCTCAGATTCGGGATAACCGGGGGATTACTGCGACGGCCGCAGAACTGGGTGAAGCTGCGCAACCCGTTTCGGCCGTCGTGGGGGGAGCCATACGCCGAGGTTGCTGCCCGCATGCTCGCGGCGATGGCCACTGCCCGGCGCGCGGCACAGGGGCACGAGGCCGTCTGTGTGAGCCACCAGCTGCCGATCTGGGTTGCGCGGCGGGAGGTCGAGGGCGTGAAGCTATGGCACAACCCGGCGCGGCGGGAGTGCGCGCTGGCCAGCCTCACCACCTTCACCTATGAAGGCGACAAGATCGTGAGCGTCGGGTACTCCGAGCCAGTCGCGTCGGCCAGCAGGCCCCCGGACGTACCCGGCGCCTAGGCCGTGGCTCGCAGATCTTTGGCGGCGCGGATCGGCGCCCAGACGACGACCGGCGGCGTTGTCGTCGTCGCCGATAGGCCCACTATCGGCTCCTCCTCCGCCTGGCCGGATCGCCGCCTGGCCACCGCCCGCATCCACCAAGATCTACGAGACACGGCCTAACGGGGGAGCCGGCCGGCCGTGGGGTCAGGCTGGGCGCCGGCCCAGCGTCACCCCGGCTGGGCCGTGCGGGCACAATAGGGCGAGAGTTATCGCTTGTAGGAGATCATCCTCGTGTCCCTGCCCCTCTTTACGATCCGTCCGGCAACGCAATTCTGGGCAGCAGTCTTGCTGCCTGGCGCCGTCCTCCTGGCGCTGATCGCGGGGCTCAGCGGCTGCAGCCGGGGGCAGAATGTCCAGAACGGCCCGGGCGGCAACGACACGAACTATGTGGGCGGAACCGTCGGCACGACGGTGTTCAAGGCGGGCCAGCGGCCGGCCGCCCCGAGGGTGACCGGGCCCACGCTCACCGGCCAGCGGCTCAGCCTGAGCAGGTACCGCGGCGATGTCGCGGTGCTGAACTTCTGGGCCTCCTGGTGTGCGCCCTGCCGCTCGGAGGCGCCCGCGCTCGCCCAGCTGTCCCGCAGCTATCAGGCCAAGGGCGTCCGGTTCGTCGGGATCAACATCAAGGACCCCGGCCGGGCCAATGGCGAGGCGTACGAGCGCAGCTTCGGCATCACGTACCCGAGCCTGTACGATCCCGCGGGCCAGCTCCTGCTCGAGTTCCGCCAGACGGTGCCGCCGAGCGCGATTCCCAGCACGCTGGTGATCGACCGCACCGGACACATCGCCGCGCGGATCATCGGCGGGGTCACCTATTCCGGCCTGAGAAAGCTGCTGGACGGGCTCACCAGCCAGAGCCCAACCTCGGGGGAGACCGGGTGACCGATACGCGCATGACGGGCGTGGCCGAGCCGACCGGGAGCGGCGGCGTAGCGGCCGTGGGCGGCATGCCAGGCGATGCGCCGCCGGAGAGTCCCGACCAGGCGGCGGCGCAGGTAGCGAAGCCGTTCGGGATATTGGGCTGGCTGCGCTGGTGCTGGCGGCAACTCACCGCCATGCGCACGGCGTTGGTGCTGCTCTTCCTCCTCGCCCTGGCGAGCGTGCCAGGTTCCGTGCTGCCGCAGAATGGCACCGATCCGGCCAGCGTGCAGCAATACATCAGCCAACATCCGTTCCTCGGCCCGCTGCTGAACAGGCTGTCGCTGTTCGACGTCTTCGCCGCGCCCTGGTTTGCCGCCATTTACCTGCTGCTTTTCGCGTCCCTTGCGGGTTGTGTGCTGCCTCGTGCGTTCCGCCTGGCCGTGTCGGCACGGGCGAAGCCGCCCGCCGCGCCGCGGCATCCCGCCCGCCTGCCCTTCGGGGTCAGTTACCAGACCGCCCTCCGGCCGGCCGAGGTCATGGCCGCGGCGACGACGCTGCTTGCGCGGAAGAAGTTCCGGCTGCGGCTGGGTGACACGACCGGTGACGGCTCCGGTGACGTGGCCGGGGGCGCGGCGGGTGACGTGGCTGGGGAAGCGCCAGGAAGCGCCTGGCTGGCGGCGGAAAAGGGCTATCTGCGTGAGGCCGGGAACCTGCTCTTCCACATCGCGTTGCTCGCATTGCTGGCCGCGGTGGGCCTCGGCGCGCTGTTCGGCTACAAGGCGGACATTTTGCTTACCGAGGGCAACGGGTTTGCCAACACGGTCGCGTCCTACGACCAGTACCACCCCGGCCGCGCCGTCGCCCCCGGCGATCTCCAGCCGTTTACCCTCTGGCTGGACACGTTCCGGGCGAGTTACGTGCAGTCCGGCCCGCTCCGTGGGGACCCCTCCTCGTTTTCGGCCTTTGTCCGCTACCAGGCTGAGCCCGGCGGTCCGATACAGCGCTACAACCTGCGGGTCAACCAGCCGCTCAACGTGGATGGGGCGAAGGTCTACCTCATCGGGCACGGGTACGCGCCGGTGTTCCGTGTTGTCGACGGCCGCGGCCATGTGGCCCTTCAGCAGGCGGTCCCGTTCCTGCCGGCGAGCACCACCGACTTCACCTCCGAAGGCGTCATCAAGGTCCCTGATGCGCGGCCGCGGCAACTCGGCTTCGTCGGCGTGTTCCTGCCCACCGCGGTGAGTGTCGGCGGTCGGCTCGAATCGGCGTTTCCCGCGCCGCTGCGGCCCGCCGTGAGCCTAGTGTCCTACGCGGGAAATCTCGGCCTCGATTCTGGCGCGCCGCAGTCCGTTTACCAACTCGACACTGCGGCAATGCGGCGCCTGCCCATCGCGCCGCGGCCACTATTGGCTGGGCAGTCGATGAAGCTCCCGAACGGCTCCGGCAGTGTCACATTCACTGGTTACCGGCAATGGACCAGCCTGCAGGTCACCTACGACCCGGGTCGCTTTCCAGCGCTGGTGTCGGCCGTCGTGGCCATCGCGGGCCTGCTGCTGTCCTTCCTCATCCGCAGGCGGCGCCTGTTTGTCCGGGTGCGGCCGGGGGGCGAGGGCTTGACCGAGGTGGAGGTCGGAGGACTCGCCCGCTCCGACGTAGCCGGCGGTTTTGAGGAGGAGTTCGCTGCGCTGTCGGCGGCGCTGCGGGCCGCCCACGATGCGCGGGAAGGCGAGGCCGGCGAATCGACCGCGCCAAATGAGCCGGCGTCGGCCCTGCCATCCGCAACCGAAGACGAAGACAGGACGTGAGGCTCGTGCCCGTCAACATTGGCATGGCCAGGCTAAGTGATCATTTCTTGCTGGTGACAGTGGTGATTTACTCCCTCGCGATGCTCGCCTACGCGGGAGAGCTAGCTTATGGGCGGCGCCGCGCGAAGGCCACCGCCACCCAGCGCGAACCAGCGCTTGCCGTTGCGGCGGCCGGCTCCGCGCGCGCCCGGCCCGATGGGCCAGGTAGGGCCGGGCCTGGCGGGACCGTGCGGGAGGGTCAGGCGGCCGAGATCGCGCGACCGGCCGGTCCGTGGATACGGGCCGCCCTCGCCCTGACCGCTGCCGGGCTTGCCACGCACGGGCTCGGCATCGTGACGCGGGGGCTGGCCGCGCACCGGGTGCCGTGGGGGAACATGTACGAGTTCGTCACGGCCATCACGTGCGGCGCGGTCATGGTCTTTCTGGCCCTCGCGGTGCGTTACCGCGCCTACTTCCTCGGCCTGTTCGTCATGATCCCAGTCGTGCTGGGACTCGGCCTGTGCGCCACCGTGCTCTACACGGCTGCCGGGCCGCTGATGCCCGCTTTGCACTCCTATTGGATAGCGATCCACGTCACCGCCGCAGCCGTGTCGAGTGGGATCTTCATCGTGGCGGCGACCGCGACGGTCATGTACCTGTTCGCCGACCGGCACGCGCGGCAGGTCGTTGCGGGCGCCGGTGGCGGTGGGATCATGCGGCGGCTGCCGAAGCCCGAGGTGCTTGACCGGCTTGCCTACCGGACCGTGGTGTTCGGCTTCCCGATCTGGACATTCGCCATCATCGCCGGTGCCATCTGGGCGGACCAGGCATGGGGCAGGTACTGGGGCTGGGATCCCAAGGAGACATGGGCGTTCATCACCTGGGTGGCATACGCCGGATTCCTGCACGCACGGGCAACGGCTGGCTGGCGAGGGCGCAAGGCGGCGTACATTCAGCTCGCGGCCTTTGGATGCCTAATGTTCAACCTGGTCGGCGTGAACATCTGGGTCGCCGGTCTGCACTCCTACGCCGGCGTCAGCTGACCCTAGGTTGCACGCCGGCGTCGGCTGACCCTTTATTCGCGCATACTCAGGGCTCGTTCCCTGCGTCAGAGCCGCCCTTGATCATCCGATCCAGCTGGAGGAGAAACTCAGCATCATCGTCCGGGCCAATTGGCCGTCCGCGCCCGGCAGGATGCCGACTCCGTGCGATCGCCGCGCGTGGATCGAAATCTCCCTGCCTGGCGCGTGCCCGCAGCGGCGAACGCAGCCTCCGGCGCTGCCCGACCCCCGGGCGCGGCGAGCGCAGCGAACCGGAGCGTGGCCGCCCGAGGAACAGCCATGCGGCAGCGCCAATCGTGAACGTGAGCGCGACGATTGCGAGCCATGCCTCCCTCGGCAGGCGGCGGCAACCTGCCCTGGAGGTTAGAACTATGTCCACCAGGCAGTACAGCCACGCCCCGACGGCCAGCAGCGCACCGAGCGCACCCATCAAGAGCATGGCGGCAGCCTAGCCGTCTAGCAGGGGACACGCGTCGGAATGAACGGGATTACTGGCCGGACGCGCGGTACGTGCGTGCCGTGATGTTAGATCACGGGAGGTGACGATTTCGCCGAATTCGTCGTACGCTGAGCCAGGCCACTCGCTGGCCCGGCCGATGGCGCCGGTGCCCCAGCAGATGCGGGCGCGGCCCACGACGGGGACGTGGCTGTGGGCCATACGGAACGCGTTGCCCGACGCGTACGACGCAAGGAATGGGGAAAGCGTGCGCTTCCGGCTTTTCGACCGCGTGCGGCGTTCTCGCGAGCCGGAGCGGGGTATCCCCGGGGCCGTAAAGGAGCGAGGCCGGGGGTCGGGCCGCCACCGGTCCCGTATGGCCGATAGAGGCGACAGGTCGCGGCCAACGGCTCCGCCGCCAGCTACCGCCGACCGGCGGGGGACCGGGCTCGAGTCTCGCGGCCCGGTGGCCTGGCGTGCCCAGCCGTCCGATTGGGCCAGCCGCGGTGGGCGTGACCGCCGGGCACCCGCCGACGGCGGCGTCGGCGACCAGGCAGGCACCCGCCCTGCGTGGGATCGGCCCGCCGCGGACCGCGACACGGATTACCGCGCGGGCGCACCGCGCGGTGAAGGGCGGCCCGGCGCCTGGGCCGAGCACGACCTGTACGGTGGCGGACCTTACGAGGCGGGTCCGGCTGGAGCGGACCGGAGTGCGGGCGCTCCCGACCCTGACAGCCGAGAGGGCGACGGCGATCACCTGCGGCGGCTGGAACCGCCACCGGCTGAGGCCAGAAGCGAGTCCGGGTACGACGGAGCCCGCCCAGACGCGTCGCGCCGGGACTTCTCCCCATGGGGTGCGAGGCCGGGCGGAGCCCGGGCCAGGGTACGCGAGCTTCCCGATGGCGGCGAGCCCTTCACCTCACCTGTCCGCGACAAGGCGCCCCCATCGCGTGACGACACCCGGCGCGGGGCGACTGGGCGTGGTGCCAGGGACGTGGCGGCACCGAACGTGGCACGGGACGTAACGGCGAGAAGGCCGTGGTACGAGATGGCAAATCCGGGTGGCATCGCGGCGTCCATTCGCCGCCCGCCACCCGAAAAGGCGCGGTCGGCACTTCATGCCCGGCCGGACGGCCGTTCGGCCGCCCATGACAGGTACCTCGCGCCGCATCGCCCAGACGAGCCCTACCATGGGGACGGCCGTCGGCATTGCGGCAGCCTGGAGCGGGTGCTGCACCGGGAATGGGACGGTAGGGTGCCACCACCGGCTGAGATCGTCCGCGCGGTCGACCGCCTGGCCGACCTGCCGGCAGCGCTGAAGGAGAGGCTCGCTGCGAAACTCGACGGGATCTTCGTCGGCCCGGGTGGCGTTCCCGATCTTGACCAGATGCAGCACCTACGTGGCGTGTCGCTTCCGGCGGGCCGGGCTACGTGGGACGTCTGTGCCGGAGCCTACGGTGGCCGCAAGATCATCGTCGGCACTCAGCCGTCACCTACGCCGGATGTTATGTGTCATGAGATCGGCCATGCCGTGGACGACACGGGCACCGCTGGTCAGTGGCTGTCTGATCAGGCCGAATTCCGTAGGCTCTATAATCAGTGCGTTCCGCACCTGGTGAGCGATTTCCACCGGCAGCCAAGCAGTCTTGGCCGCAGGGAGTTCTTCGCGGACGCGTTCGCCGCGATCGCCTCGCGGCAGCGCCCCGCGCTCGTGGACATGCTGGGCGGGGATACCAGGACAGCGCTGAACGTGATGCTCTATTTCAATCGGCGATTTGGCATCTAGGATAATCGGGTCATGTTCGTGATACGCCTCCCCAACGGCAACCTGAAGGTGCCACACACCCTGGTCGGTGACGGTGGCCGCCTCATCGGGCAGGCCTACGTCGAAATCGGTCCGGGAGACGCGGACTACGAGCGGCTCGCGAGGAAGGCCCTGACCCAAGAGGAGATGGAGGAGCGACGCAATCGCTGGCAGCGTGAGGACGACGCACTCTACCGTGAGTTCCTTGAGTTTCGTGCCCAGCGGGCGATGGATGGTGAAGGCCAAGATCCAGTGTGACGCCGGATGCCATCCCTCAGCCGCAGTCCATCATCGTGACGCGTGGCCGTTCGTGAATGGTTCGGCGTCACCACGCAGCAGCGCTCGCACCTCAGATTCCCGGAACCTGCGGTGGCCTCCCGGAGTCCGGATGCTGCTGATCCGGCCCGACGCCGCCCAGCGGGTGACGGTCTTGGGATCGACCCGGAAAAGGGCGGCGACCTCTCCGGGAGTGAGCAGGCGCTCGTTGCTGCCCTGCGGCTCCACGTTCAACCCTTTCTGACCTTAGTAGCGGGACTGTCCACAAGTGTGTCGGCAAAGAGTCGTTTTCTCCCTATGTTCCGGAAAATATGCATCCGAACACCAATCTCCTCGTGCCACTTGAGGCCATCCAGGTCGCAGCGCAGCGCCTCCTGGGGATAGCGGTGCGGACTCCGCTGCTCCCGTACCCGCACGTACCACGCGACGTGCCCGGCGGCACGCCTGGCCACCTTCTTGTCAAGCCGGAGTCATTGCAGCCGACGGGATCATTCAAGATTCGCGGCGCGTATGCGACGATCAGTGCCTTGCCTGCGCGGCGGCGGGCTCGCGGGGTGATCGCGCACTCAAGCGGCAATCACGCCCAGGCGGTGGCCTACGCGGCCGCCGTCGTGGGCTGCCGGGCGGTTGTGGTCGTGCCCGAGACGGCGGCGGAGCTGAAGGTGGAATCGGCACGCTCGTACGGTGCACAGGTGGTGAAGGTTGCTCCGTCGCTTGCCGCGCGTGTGAGCGCTACCGCGGAACTCGCACGGCAGCACGGCTATGCGGTGATCCCACCATTCGACGACCCGAGGGTCATTGCAGGCCAGGGGACAATCGGCCTAGAAATCGCCGCCGACTGCCCGGAGGCTGATGTGGTGCTTGTGCCCGTCGGTGGCGGAGGGCTGATTTCCGGGATCGCGGCGGCAATTGAGGCGACGAGTCCGCGTACAGCATTGGTGGGAGTGGAGCCGGAACTGGCCGCCGACGCCCGGGACTCGCTGCGCACCGGCACACGGGTGTCCTGGCCGGCGGCCCAAACCGCGAGGACGCTGGCGGACGCACTTCGCGTGGAACAGGTCGGAGAACTGCCTTTTGAGCACATGCGTGCTTACGTCGATGACATCGTCACGGTGACAGAAGGGGAGATCGCGGCGGCCGTGCGGCGGATCGCCGACGACTTGCGGCTGATCGCCGAGCCTGGTGGCGCGGTCGCGGTAGCCGCATATCTCTACCGGCGTCGTGAGCTCCCGCCGGGCGACACGTATGTGTCGGTCTTGTCGGGAGGCAACATCGCCCCAGCGGCGCGCGCCGGCTTGTTGGGTTCGGGCTAGCGTCCTCTGGGGCTAGCGTCCTCCGCCGGAGTCCGGTGGCCAAGAAGGCTGGCCAGCGGTAGCTGGCCAGGCCGCAGCTGGCACGCGTAGCGGTGTCGGCCGCAGGCGAGGTCGCCCGCGGGCGAGCGAGAGTCGGCGGCCAGCGGGCGGGCGAACGTCGTTTGGGCTCGCGCGTCAGGACACTGGATAGGCTGGAGCGGTCATGCGCGCTGCACTCTCCTACACAGGTGCCCGGATCGTGCTGTTCGTTGCCGCATTCGGGGTGTGCTACCTGGCGGGCGCCCGGGGCCTGCTGTTGCTGGTGCTCGCCGCCGCCGTCAGCGGCCTGATCAGTTTTGTCACCCTGTCCCGCCAGCGTGATGCCATGTCAGGCGCGCTCGTGTCGCGTCTCCGTGAATTCCGCGCGCGCGTCGATGAGGGCACCCGCGCGGAAGACGAGGACTAGCGGTGTCCAGGTTACCGCCGGCCGCCGCCGTCGGCCGGGCCCGGCGGTGCACTCCGGAACCGGCCGCACGGCTGCCCTGGGAACCAGCTGAGCGGTGAGCCTGTGCTCACCGGGCGGGAACATCCTGCGGCGGCTGTTTCCGCCCACTCCTAGAGTTGTTTGTCATCCCGGTTCGATCAGCTAGCGGGTCATCCGCGCCCGGATGGCAAGGCCGCAGCCCGAAGGCGTGCCTGGAAGGCACGTCGAGGGCGAGAACGCAGCCAGCCGGGATGCGGGGGCACGCGAGCCGGGCCGGGATTTGTCAAACACACTCTTAGGGACGCGGGGCCAAGGCGGCTGGGTTACGCGACTTGTTGCCGGAAAGCGAATTTGCCGCCGAGCGCGAGCCATGCCGCCGCGTTGGCTCACTCAAAGTAAACTACACCGTATAGTTCGGTACCTTGATCCCTTACAACGGAGACTTCTCAGCACATGTAGCTGAAGAGTCTCCGCTCCAGCGGATCATGGACAGCCGCCAGCCGCACAGCCGGGCCGGGGGTCGGATGACACAGTCGACAGGCAAGTGGGCGCGGCCTGGGTCGCCCATCGTGGCCTTGTGGGTGGCGGCGCGGGGGCCTGGGTGGCCCATTGTGGCCTGTGTGGGTGGCCTGGGTGGCCCATCGTGGCCCCTCTAGCACGACTGTGTCAGGCTGAGCGGATGACTCGCGCGCACTTGGACAAGCGGCCTGCCGATGTGGCCGCGATGTTCGACCGGACCGCGCGCCGTTACGACCTGATGAACGATGTGCTGTCACTCGGCCAGGACAGGTTGTGGCGGCGGGCCGTCGCGCGGGCGCTCAACGGGGCACATGGCGAGCTGATCCTCGACTTGGCGGCCGGCACCGGCACCTCCGCCCGCACCTTCGCCGCTTCTGGTGCCAACTGTGTGGCATGTGACTTCTCCCTCGGCATGCTCCGTGAGGGAGCAAGCCGTCGGCACGTCTCGCTGCCCGGGCGCGTCAGTTTCCTGGCCGGAGACGCACTGTCGCTTCCGCTGCGTGACTGCTCGTTCGACGGGGTGACGATCTCCTTCGGCCTGCGAAACGTCGCCGATCCCCACGCCGCGCTGCGGGAAATGCTGCGCGTGACGCGGCCAGGCGGCCGGCTGGTGATCTGCGAGTTCAGCCACATTCCTGTCCGTCCCGCGGATCTGCTGTACCAGCGCTACCTGAAGTACGCGCTTCCTTCGGTTGCCAGCTTGCTCAGCAGTAACCCCGACGCCTATGGGTACTTGGCTGAGTCGATCAAGGATTGGCCAGATCAGGCGGAACTCACGAGGTGGTTGCAGGCCGTCGGCTGGACCGCGGTGCGCTGGCGGCGTCTCTCGTTCGGGATTGTCGCACTCCACAGCGCGCTGCGGCCCGCTCCCGGGCAGCTGGGCGGCCACATGCCCGGCCTGGTTCGCAGGACGCCAGCGCAAAGGTCTACACTTTCGGACTGAGCACTTGTGAAGCGGTTCACAAGAGGACAAGCCTCACGCCGGGGCTAACGCCGCGGCGCGCCCGCACCGGACCGCTCGCGAGAGGCGGTGCCTCCCCCGGCTGTCAGAGTCAGGACAGATCTGTGACTGAGCAAGAAAGCCCGGCTGTCATAAGCGGCGCTGCCCGCTCCGCTGGCTCCGCTGGCTCCGCTGCCTCTGCCGGCTCCGCTGGCTCCGCTGGCTCTGCTGGCTCTGCTGGCTCCGCTGGCTCTGCCGGCTCCGCTGGCTCCGCTGCCTCTGTTGCCAACGACCGCACGGAGCAAGACGCTGACGCCATCGTGGTCGGTGCCGGTCCCGCGGGCTCCGCCGCCGCGTTCTACCTCGCTCAGGCGGGCCTCGATGTGCTGCTGCTGGAGAAGGCCGCCTTTCCGCGGGAGAAGGTATGCGGCGACGGTCTTACCCCACGTGCGGTGAAATGCCTCGCCAAGATGGGCGTGCCGACCAGCGAAAATGACGGCTGGCTCAGGAACAAAGGGCTGCGGATCATCGGCTCCGGAGTCCGGATCGAGGTGCCGTGGCCTGAGCTCAGCAACTACCCGGGATACGGTCTGGTCCACACGCGCCTCGGGTTCGACGAAGCGGTTGCGCGTACCGCGGAGCGCGCGGGGGCGCGGCTGCTCGAGCGGACCGCGGTGACTGGCCCGGTCCTTGACGAACGCTCCGGCCGGATCGTCGGCGTCACCGCCGTTCGGCAGGACGGGTCCACCCCACGTGAGGAACGCGCCCGCGTCTACCGCGCCCGCCTCGTGATCGCCGCGGACGGCAACTCGTCGCGGCTGTCCGTGGCGATGGGCCTGCGCAAGCGGGACGACCGCCCCATGGGCGTCGCGGTGCGCACGTACTACACCAGCCCCCGGCATGACGACGACTATCTCGAGGCGTGGCTCGACCTGTGGGACGGCGACCGGCTGCTTCCCGGATATGGCTGGATCTTCGGCGTTGGTGATGGCACGAGCAACGTGGGTCTCGGCCTGCTGAACACCAGTGATGCGTTCCAGAACACCGACTACCGCGCGCTGCTCGGCCGCTGGCTCGCCGGGATGCCCAGGGACTGGGGTTTCACCGAGGAGAACCGCACGCAGCCGGTGCGCGGGGCAGCGCTCCCGATGGGTTTCAACAGGACCCCGCACTACACCCGCGGCATGCTGCTGGTGGGCGACGCGGGAGGAATGGTGAACCCGTTCAACGGAGAAGGCATCGCCTATGCCATGGAGGCAGGCGAGATTGCGGCCGAGGTGATCGCTCAGGCGCTTACCAAGAGGTCCGCGGCCGCGAGCGAGCGTCTGCTTCTCGGATATCCGCAGATCCTGCGAAACGCTTACGGCGGCTACTACACGCTCGGCCGCGTGTTCGTACGGGCCATCGGCCATCCGGAACTGATGAAGTTTGCCACGCGCCATGGCCTGCCGCATCCGGTCGTGATGCGCTTCGCCATGAAGTTGCTGGCCAATCTGACCGAGCCGCGAGGAGGTGACGCGGCCGACCGGGTCATCAACGCCCTTTCGAAGATGGCTCCGGGCGCGTAGTCAGGCCCGGCCAGAGCAGAAAAGGCCCTGCTACCTAGGATGGGAATCCCGGCTGTGAGCAAAGCGCACGACATGTGGTGCTGCGCAGCGCACGGAGGCGATTTCCCGTGCCCGGCGCAGCGTGGCCACCCACGACGAAAAAGAGGTGTGCGGCGATGAAGCTGTACGTACCGATCCTGGTCCTGGCGGCCCTTTCCCTGGGCTTCGCGATCTTCTCCGTCGTGGCCGGAACGCTGTCCGGGCCCAAGCGCTGGAACCGTGCCAAGCTCGAGGCGTACGAGTGCGGCATCGAGCCCACACCCCAGCCGCGGGGCGGCGGCCGGTTCCCCGTGAAGTACTACCTGACGGCGATGCTGTTCATCGTCTTCGACATCGAAATCATCTTCCTGTATCCGTGGGCCGTCACCTTCGACCAGCTCGGGCTCTTCGGGCTGGTCGAGATGGTGCTGTTCATAGGCACGGTCCTGGTCGCGTACGCCTACGTCTGGCGGCGTGGCGGTTTGGAGTGGGACTAAGCGCTATGGGGATTGAAGAGAAGCTGCCCAGCGGGGTCATGCTGACCACGTTGGAGCAGGTGGCTGGGTGGGCACGAAAAAGCTCGGTCTGGCCGGCCACGTTTGGCCTCGCATGCTGCGCGATGGAACTGATGGCGGTCGGCGGGCCGCGCCACGATCTCGCGAGGTTTGGCATGGAGCGGGCGTCCGCCACACCGCGCCAGGCCGACCTGATGATCGTGGCTGGCCGGGTGAGCCAGAAGATGGCCCCGGTGCTACGCCAGATCTATGACCAGATGGCCGCGCCCAAGTGGGTCATCTCAATGGGAGTGTGCGCATCGAGCGGCGGCATGTTCAACAACTACGCGATCGTCCAAGGTGTTGATCATGTCGTGCCGGTCGACATCTACCTCCCCGGCTGCCCACCACGCCCCGAGATGCTGCTCGACGCCATCGTGAAGCTGCATGACAAGATCCAGAACTCCAGGCTGGGCGCCCACCGGGACGCGGAGATCCAGGAGCGTGAAGCTGCTCAGCTGCGCCGCCTGCCACTGCTGGAGGCGAGTACGGGCTCGCGGGAGGTGGGCGAGTGACCAAGCGGGACGTGCCGGTCGGCGCCAGCGGTTCCGATGAGGCCGAACCCAACCTTCCGGCCAAAGCAGGTCGGGAGCGGCTGTCGGAACGAGTCGTGCGCACGGGCATGTTTGGCGCGTCAGGCGTCGGCGACACGTCAGGCTATGGCGACCTGCGAGTCCGCAGGCCGCCTCCGTTGCCCGCGTCCCGTCCCTACGGCTCGTACTTCGACGAGGTGGCAGACGCGCTTGACCGTGGGCTCGGCGAGGCCGGCCTGGGTGACGCGGTGGAGCGGGTGATCGTCGACCGTGGCGAACTGACCTTCTACGTCCGGCGGGAGCGGCTTCCCGAGGTAGCCAGGCGGTTGCGTGACGATCCCGCACTCAGGTTCGAGCTGTGCACGGGCGTGAGTGGTGTGCACTATCCCGACGAGCCCGGGCGTGAGCTGCACGCCGTCTATCATCTGCTGTCGATCACGCATAACAGGCGGCTGCGCCTCGAAGTGACCGCGCCCGACGCGGACCCGCATATCCCGTCGGTTGTGAGCACATACCCGGCGAACGACTGGCATGAGCGGGAGACCTGGGATTTCTTCGGGATTATCTTCGACGGTCATCCCGCGCTCACCCGGATCGAAATGCCCGACGACTGGAAGGGCCACCCGCAGCGGAAGGACTACCCGCTCGGTGGGATACCGGTCGAATACCGCGGGGCAAAGGTGCCGCCGCCGGAGCACCGGAGGTCGTACCAGTGAGTACCCATGACACCGAGGGCGCTCGCGTGTACACGGTCACGGGCCAGGACTGGGACCAGATAGTGGCCGCCGCGGACGAGATTGGTGACCGGCCAGGCGAGGAGCGGCTCGTTGTCAATATGGGCCCGCAGCATCCGTCCACACATGGCGTCCTTCGGCTGATCTTGACGCTCGATGGTGAGACCGTCACCGAGCTGCGGCCGGTTATCGGCTACCTGCACACCGGCATCGAAAAGAACATGGAAGTCCGAACGTGGACGCAAGGTGTCACGTTCTGCACCCGGATGGACTACCTCTCACCGATCTTCAACGAGGTTGCCTACTGCATGGCGGTGGAGCGGCTGCTTGGAATCGAAGATCAGGTGCCGGAGCGCGCTCGCATCATCCGGGTGCTGATGATGGAGCTGAACCGGATTTCGTCGCACATGATGGCGATAGGCACCTTCGGCATGGAACTCGGAGCGACGACCGTGTTCCTGCACGGTCTGCGCGAACGCGAAATGGTGCTCGACGTCTTCGAGCTGATCACCGGCCTGCGGATGAATCACGCCTACATCCGGCCAGGAGGCATTTCCCAGGATCTTCCGCCCGGCGCTCTCGACGCGGTCGGTGAGGTGCTCGACGTCATGCCACGCAGGCTAACCGACATGCGCAAGCTGCTGGATGCCAACCCGATCTACCTCGCGAGAACGAGCGGAATCGCCTACTTCGACCTGCCCGAGTGCCTGGCGCTCGGTATCACCGGCCCGGTGCTCCGTGCGTCCGGCCTGCCCTGGGACCTGCGCAAGTCCCAGCCGTACTGCGATTACGAAACCTATGAGTTCAATGTGCCTGTGCAGGAAAGCTGCGACGCTTACGGGCGGTACCTGGTCCGGATGGACGAGATGGAGGAATCGCTGAAGATCATCTCGCAGTGTGTGGAACGGCTGGCGGGCGAGCGCCCTAAGGACGACCCGGTGATGATCCGTGACCGGAAGATCGGCTGGCCCGCGCAGCTGGCTCTCGGGCCCGACGGCCTGGGTAACTCGCCTGACCACATAAGGCACATCATGAGCCAGTCGATGGAAGCGCTCATTCATCACTTCAAGCTGGTCACCGAGGGTTTCCGGGTTCCAGCGGGCCAGGCGTACGCGACCGTCGAGTCACCTCGTGGCGAACTCGCCTGCCACGCGGTCAGCGACGGCGGTACGCGGCCCTACCGGATCCACTTCCGTGACCCATCCTTCACCAATCTGCAGGCGCTGCCGGCGATGTGCGAGGGCGGGATGGTTGCCGATGTCATTGCCGCGGTAGCGAGCGTCGACCCGGTGATGGGAGGGGCAGACAGGTAATGCCATTCACCGAGGAGACGCGCGCGCGGCTGGCAACCGAGGCCGTCGGCATCATCAGCCGATACCCCGTGCCCCGTTCGGCCTTGATGCCGCTGCTCCACCTGGTCCAGGCGGAAGAGGGCTATGTCTCGGGCGATGGGATCCAGTTCTGTGCGGACCAGCTTGGCCTGGCCGTCGCCGAGGTTACCGCCGTCGTGACCTTTTACACCATGTACAAGCGCCGGCCGATCGGCGAGTACCACGTGGGCGTGTGCACGAACACATTGTGTGCGGTCATGGGCGGGGATCAGATCTTTGCCGAGCTGAAGGACCACTTGGGTGTCGGCAATGACGAGACAACCCAAGACGGCAAGATCACCCTTGAGCATGTGGAATGCAACGCCGCATGTGACTATGCGCCGGTCGTGATGGTCAACTGGGAGTTCTTTGACAACATAACGCCGGAGTCGGCGCGGCGGCTCGTCGATGATTTGCGTGCGGGCAAGGATGTCAAGCCCAGCCGTGGTCCGACGCGGTTGTGCACCTGGCGTGAGGCATCCCGGATTCTCGCCGGTTATCCGGACGGCCAGGCTGGTGATGGTCCGGCGGCAGGACCGGCCACGTTGGTCGGCCTTAAGATCGCGCGTGAGCGCGGCTGGACCGCGCCGCAGGCCGCGGCGAAGCCGGCTCCGGCGTCCGTGCCGAAGTCCGCGCCGAAGGAGGGCGCACGTTGACCGCTCTTACGCCCGTCCTTTCCGCATACTGGGATGAGCCCGACGCGTTTACCCTCGCGGGATATCAGCGCGCTGGCGGATATCAGGCGCTGCGGTCCGCCCTGGCCATGGCTCCGGCTGACATCGTCCAGCTGGTCAGGGATTCGGGTCTCCGCGGACGCGGCGGTGCCGGATTCCTTACCGGTATGAAATGGGGCTTCATTCCGCAGGGCGACGAGACGCCGCACTACCTGGTGGTGAACGCGGACGAGTCCGAGCCGGGCACCTGCAAAGATGTCCCGCTGATGATGGCGAGCCCGCATATGCTCATCGAAGGCGCCGTGATCACGTCGTACGCGATCCATGCCAGTCACGCCTTCATTTACGTGCGGGGCGAAGTGCTGCACGTTGTCCGTCGGCTTCAGCAGGCGATCAACGAGGTTTATGAGGCCGGTTTTGTCGGCCAGGACATTCTCGGCACCGGCTACCACGTGGAGCTTGTGCTCCACGCAGGCGCCGGCGCCTACATCTGCGGGGAAGAGACGGCGCTGCTCGACTCCCTAGAGGGTCGCCGTGGCCAGCCCCGGCTCCGCCCTCCTTTCCCAGCGGTCGCGGGACTGTACGCCTCTCCTACGGTGATCAACAACGCGGAAACCATCGCCAGCGTGCCCGCGATCGTGGCCCACGGCGCGGACTGGTTCGCGGGCATGGGCACCGAGCGGTCGAAGGGTTTCGGGCTGTTCTCGCTGTCGGGCCACGTGACGCAGCCGGGCCAGTACGAGGCCCCGCTCGGCGTTACCCTCCGCGAACTACTCGACCTGGCGGGCGGAGTCCGCGCCGGGCACCGGCTGAAGTTCTGGACGCCGGGTGGCTCGTCCACTCCGCTGCTTACCGACGGGCACCTCGACGTGCCGTTGGACTTCGAGTCGATCGGCGCCGCTGGTTCGATGCTGGGAACCCGGGCCCTGCAGATCTTCGACGAGACGACATGCGTCGTACGAGCGGTGTTGCGGTGGATCGAGTTCTATGAGCACGAGTCCTGCGGGAAGTGCACGCCATGCCGCGAAGGGACCTACTGGATGGTGCGGGTGCTTCTGCGCCTGGAACACGGCGAGGGTACGGAAGAGGACCTGGACAAGCTGCTCGACATCTGTGACAACATTCTCGGCCGCGCGTTCTGCGCGCTTGGCGACGGTGCGGTCAGCCCGGTCGTGTCGTCCATACAGTTCTTCAGGGACGAGTACATCTCTCATCAGAAGCAGGGTGGCTGCCCGTTCGATCCCGCCGCCGCGACGTTGTTCGGGCCATCGGGGTCCGGGGTGTCCCCGGGTGAAACTGCCGGGCCATCGGGGTCCGGGGTGGCCCCGGGTGGCGCTGGGTCACCCCGGGCGGGCACTGCCGGGGGGGCTGCGGTATGACCCTGTCAACCCGCGACGTTCCCGGGGTGCCAGCGCCCCGCCCGCAGGACACGGCCACCGTGACGATCGACGGTTTCGAGATCGCGGTACCCAAGGGCACGCTGGTGATCCGCGCCGCGGAGATGCTCGGCATCGCGATCCCGCGGTTCTGCGATCACCCGCTGCTCGACCCGGTTGGGGCTTGCCGGCAATGCTTCGTCGAGGTGGAGGGACAGCGCAAGCCGATGCCATCGTGCACGACCACGTGCACGGAAGGCATGGTGGTGCGGACGCAGCTGACCTCGCCTGTGGCTGAGAAGGCCCAGCGCGGCATCATGGAGTTCCTGCTCATCAACCACCCGCTCGACTGCCCGATGTGCGACAAGGGCGGCGAGTGCCCGCTACAGAACCAGGCAATGGCCAATGGGCAGGGCGAGACCCGCTTCTTCGAGGCGAAGCGGACGTTCGCAAAGCCCGTCCCGCTGTCCAGCCAGGTACTGCTCGACAGGGAGCGGTGCGTGGAGTGTGCCCGCTGCACCCGGTTCTCCGAGCAGATCGCCGGTGATCCGTTCATTGAGCTGTTCGAGCGTGGGCCTCAGCAGCAGATCGCCGTCGCGGAAGGACACCCCTTCCGGTCCTATTTCTCCGGCAACACGGTGCAGATCTGCCCGGTCGGAGCGCTGACGAGCACCGCCTACCGCTTCCGCGCGCGCCCGTACGACCTCATGTCGACACCCGGCGTGTGTGAGCACTGCGCATCGGGCTGCCGCATGCGCACCGACCATCGGCGCGGACAGGTGACCCGCCGCCTGGCCGGCGATGACCCAGAGGTCAACGAGGAATGGAACTGTGACAAGGGCCGATGGGCCTTTGCCTACGCGAGGGAGTCCGACCGGTTGCTGAACCCGCTGGTGCGGGACGCCGATGGCGAGCTGCGGCCAGCGTCGTGGGCCGACGCCATCGCCGCGGCGGCCGACGGGCTCGGTATGGCCCGCGGACGCGCTGGTGTGCTGACCGGTGGCAGGCTCCCCCTGGAGGACGCCTACGCTTACGCCAAGTTCGCGCGCATGGCCCTGGGCTCGAACGATATCGACATGCGGGCCCGGCCGCACTCCGCCGAGGAAGCGCAGTTCATCGCCGCTGAGGTGGCGGGCCGCGGCATCGAGGTCAGTTACCGTGACCTGGAGAACGCACCCATGGTGCTGCTCGCCGGGTTCGAGCCGGAAGAGGAATCACCGATCATCTTCTTGAGGTTGCGCAAGGCAGCCAAGAAGAAGGGCCTGCGGGCATTCGCGATCGCGCCGTTCATGACGCCGGGCTTCCGCAAGATATCCGCTGAGCTGATCATGTCGCCACCGGGTGCCGAGGCTGAGGTGCTCGGAAACTTGATCACCGGGTCTGGCCCTGAGGACGCCAGGCGTACCGCCGCAACGCTGCTGAAGACGCCCGGGGCGGTCATCTTGGTCGGCGAACGGCAGGCCTCGGTCCCCGGTGCGCTGTCGGCGGCGGCTGGGCTCGCCCATGCCACTGGCGCGCGGCTGGCATGGATCCCGCGCCGAGCTGGGGAGCGCGGGGCCGTAGAGGCCGGAGCGCTGCCCGGCCTGCTTCCGATCGGGCGGCCCGTCACCGACCCGGAAGCGCGCGCAGAGGTGGGCCGCGCATGGGCCGCGGCGGCGCTGCCTGAAGCACCCGGTCGGGACACGAGTGAGATTCTCGCCGCCGCGGCGGCAGGAGAACTCGACGCCCTCGTGGTCGCGGGAGTGGATCCGGGCGACCTGCCAGATCCTCGGGCCGCGCTTGACGCCATCGAGGCCGCTCCCTTCGTCGTCAGCCTCGAACTGCGGGCGAGCGTGGTTACTGACCGGGCCGACGTGGTGTTTCCCGTGGCGGCGGTCAGCGAGAAGGCCGGCACGTTTGTCAACTGGGAAGGCCGTGGCGGTGGGTTCGACCTTGCCATCAGCGTGCCGGCCGCCCAATCAGACCTTCAGGTCCTTAACGTAATCGCGGATGAGATGGACGTGCATCTTGGTCTGCCTGACGCAGCGGCGGCCCGCCGCGAACTGGCCGGGCTCGGCCCGTGGAGGGGTGCGCGGGCTCTCGCTCCAACCGTTCCCGCGGCTGTCCCCCCCGACCCACGCCACGGCGAGGCGGTGCTCGCCACCTGGCATCAGCTGCTCGACGCGGGCCGGATGGCCGACGGCGAGCCCTTCCTGGCAGGAACGGCACGGCCCGTGTGCGCCCGGATGTCGCGGGCGTCGGCGGCCGAGATCGGCGTAGCCGACGGTGACAAGGTGACGGTGGCCACCGACCGCGGCTCCATCACGGTCCCCGCTGAAGTCACCGCGATGCCGGACCGGGTGGTCTGGCTGCCAACGAACTCGGCCGGCTGTGCGGTTCGGCGCGAACTTGGCGCCGATGCCGGCGCCCTGGTTAGTGTCCGGAGAGCCGAATGAACTCCTTGGCCGTCCCGGCGGACCCGACCCTGGCGAGTTTCGGCCACGACCCGTGGTGGCTGATCATCCTCAAGGTCGTCTTCATCTTCGTCTTCCTGCTCGTCGTGACGCTGTTCGCGATCTGGGCCGAGCGCCGCGTGATCGGACGGATGCAGCAGCGTCTGGGCCCAAACCGGGCCGGGCCGTTTGGATTGCTGCAGTCGGTTGCCGACGGGATCAAGCTGGGGCTGAAGGAGGACGTGGTCCCAATTGGCGTCGACAGGCTGGTCTTCATCCTTGCGCCCGTATTCGCGGTGACTCCCGCTTTCATCAGCTTCGCGATCATTCCATTCGGCCCGGAAGTCTCGATCTTCGGCCAGCGGACACCACTGCAGCTGACGGACCTTCCCGTGGCGGTGCTGCTTGTGCTCGCCATGAGTTCGATAGGTGTCTACGGCATCGTTCTTGCTGGCTGGGCGTCCGGGTCCCCGTACTCGCTGCTCGGCGGGCTCCGGTCCTCCGCACAGGTGATCAGCTATGAGATCGCCATGGGCCTGTCCTTTGTCGCGGTCTTCCTGTACGCGGGATCGCTGTCCACCTCCCGTATCGTCGCCGCGCAGGCGCACGGCAGCCCGTTCGACATTGGCGGTGTCACGCTCCACGTCCCGTCCTGGTACGCGGTTCTGCTGATCCCTTCGTTCCTCGCTTACCTGGCCACAATGGTCGGCGAGACGAACCGGCTCCCGTTCGACTTGCCCGAAGGCGAGGGCGAGCTCGTCGGCGGCTTCCACACCGAGTACTCGTCTCTTAAGTTCGCGCTCTTCTATCTGGCCGAATACATCAACATGACGACGGTGGCGGCGCTCGCCTCAACCCTTTTCCTCGGCGGCTGGCGGGCGCCTTGGCCGATCACGATCTGGTCGGGTGCCAACAGCGGCTGGTGGCCGATGCTGTGGTTCATGGCGAAAGTACTCATCCTCCTTTTCGCTTTCGTCTGGCTTCGCGGCACACTGCCCCGCGTCCGCTACGACCAGCTCATGCGGCTCGGCTGGAAGTTCCTTATTCCGCTCTCGCTCGCGTGGATATTGCTGATCGCCACAATGCGGTCGATCAGGCAACACGGCGGCACGGTGCCCTATGTGATCATCGGCTTGATCGTCGCGGTCCTGTTCGCCGCGTGGTGGGCCTGGGACGCGGCCGCGCAGCGGCGCCGGGAGGACGAAGCGGCGCGGCGAGCCGCCGACGACGCCGCGTTGGAGTCCGACCCGATGGCCGCTGGATTCCCGGTGCCACCGCTGGATCTCCCGCACTACCACGGCATCGGCGTGCCACCATCTCCGGGCAGCGGAGACACCCAGCCCATCGGGCAGCAGGCCGCGCGCAGCGCGGCATCGGATGGCACGGCATCGGATGGCACGGCATCGAGCGGTGCGGCCAAGGAGGTGACCGGTGCTTGATTCCGTGAAGGGATTCGGTGTCACGTTCCACGAGATGTTCAGGAAGGTCGACACGGTCCAGTACCCAGAGGGCAAGCGCCCGGCCGCGCCGCGCTTCCATGGACGTCATCAACTCAACCGGTGGCCGGATGGGCTTGAAAAGTGCATCGGCTGCGAGCTTTGCGCCTGGGCCTGCCCGGCCGACGCCATCTACGTGGAAGGCGCGGACAACACCGAAGAGGAGCGCTACGCGCCTGGCGAGCGGTATGGCCACGTCTACCAGATCAACTACCTGCGCTGCATTCTGTGCGGTCTCTGTGTGGAAGCCTGCCCGACCCGGGCGCTCACCATGACGGGCGAATACGAGCTTGCCGATGACAACAGAGAGAGCCTGATCTGGACAAAAGAGCAGTTGCTCGCCCCGCTTGAAGCCGGGATGGAGCCACCGCCGCACCCAATGCGGCTTGGTTCGGACGAGAAGGACTACTACGGTCTCGGCGGGGCGGGGGTCACCGGGCACGCGCCGGGTTCCGTGCCACGTGGCAATCGCGGCGAGCAGCGAGACAGCCAGCGCGCCGGGCACGGCTCCCGGGACAAGCGCGGCGGCAAGCAGAGCGAGGACACGACGTGAGTGACGTGAGTACCGCTCTGGGCCATCTCGCTGCCGCGGGGCCGCAGCATGCGGCAGCGACGACAGGCCAGTCGGTCACCTTCTGGCTGCTCGCGGTGCTATCCGTGGCAGCAGCGCTCGGGATGATCGCCGCACGCAGAGCCGTGCACTGCGCGCTGCTGCTTGCTGTGGTGATGCTGTCGTTGGCGGTGCTCTATGCGACGCAGGGCGCACCGTTTCTCGCGTTCGTCCAGGTAATCGTCTACACCGGCGCGGTGCTGATGCTCTTCCTGTTTGTCGTGATGCTGATCGGGGTGAGTTCGGCCGATTCCATCGTGGAGACCATTAAGGGGCAGCGGCTCGCGGCGGGCCTGGTGGGCATCGCCTTGATCGTCCTGCTGCTCGGCAGCGTCGGTCATGCCGCGCTCGGGGGCATCACCAAGGTCGGCGCCTCGTACGGTTCGCGCAACCTCACCGCGGTCGCCCGGCTGATTTTCACCAAATACGTGTTCGCGTTCGAAGTAACGAGCGCCTTGCTGATCACGGCGGCACTTGGCGCGATGGTGCTCGCCCACCGTGAACGAACCGCGCCGAAGCCGACGCAGCGCGACCTGGCCAGGCGCCGGCTCGCGAGCGGTCGGCTACCCCCGCTGCCCGGTCCGGGTACCTACGCACGGCACAATGCCGTTGACCGGCCAGCCCTGCTGCCCGACGGGCGGCTGTCCGAGCTGTCGGTGAGCCCGGTGATCGCGGGCCGTCGCGGGGACCGCGAGTTGGCCGGTGGGGGAGGCCGTGCGCCGGCCCGTGGGGCGGTCGGCCCGGCCCTTGGCGCACCGGAGAACGAAACCGATCAGCCCGCGGCGGCCGAGCGGGCCAGGGATGAGCCAGCCGCGGATGAGCTTGCCGCGGATGAGCGTGGGCGCGGGGGAGACGGCGAGGTGGCAAGGTAATGACGCCGGTTCATTACATCGCGCTCTCGGCGATCCTGTTTGTCATCGGAGGCGTGGGCGTGCTTATCCGCCGCAACGCGATCGTGATCTTCATGTGCGTGGAGCTGATGCTTAACGCCGCGAATCTGGCTTTTGTCGCGTTCGCCCGGATGCACGGCAACCTGGACGGCCAGGTGATCGCATTTTTCGTGATGGTCGTGGCGGCGGCGGAGGTCGTCGTGGGACTGGCGATCCTGATGGCAATCTTCCGGACCCGCAGGTCCGCGTCGGTTGATGACGCGAACCTGCTGAAGTACTGAGAGGTAGCACGTGACAGGCTCGCATGCCGCCGCATCGGCTGCTGCGCTGACGGCTCCGCTTCCCGCCCAGGGGGCCCAGTCGGCGGCCTGGCTGCTCCTGGCCTTGCCAGCGGCCGGTGCGGCCGTGCTGCTGCTTGGCGGACGGCGGGCGGACCGTTTCGCGCATCTGCTTGGCTGCGCCACATCGCTCGCCGCCTTTTGCTACGGCGTCGTCGTCTTCGTGCAGATGCTCGGCTACCCGGCCGCACAGCGCAGCAGAGACCTCCGCCTGTACAGCTGGATCCCGGTCAACCGGTTCCAGGTCGATATCGCCGTATTGCTTGATCCGTTGTCGATCTGCTTCGTCCTGCTGATCACCGGCGTCGGTTCACTGATCCTTATCTACTCCATCGGCTACATGGCGGATGACCCGGACCGGCGGCGGTTCTTCGGCTACATGAACCTGTTCATAACCGCCATGCTGCTGCTCGTACTCTCCGACAACTACCTCGGCCTCTATGTCGGCTGGGAGGGCGTCGGCCTGGCCTCCTACCTACTGATCGGGTTCTGGCAGTACAAGCCGACGGCCGCCACCGCGGCGAAGAAGGCCTTTGTCGTCAACCGTGTCGGCGACACCGGCCTGACCATCGCGATCTTCTTGATGTTCGCAACCTTTGGCACGGTCTCCTTCACCGGCATCTTCGGCCACGCGGGCGCGGCCAGCCAGGGTGTGGTCACCGCGCTGGGCTTGCTGCTGCTGCTCGGCGCGTGTGGCAAGTCCGCCCAGGTTCCGCTGCAGTCCTGGCTGCTCGACGCGATGGAGGGCCCGACGCCGGTGTCGGCGCTCATCCACGCCGCGACGATGGTCACCGCGGGCGTGTACCTGATCGTCCGGTCCAACCCGCTCTACGCGCTCTCTGCGGACGCAAGGCTCGCGGTCACGGTGGTGGGCGCGGTCACCCTGCTATTCGGCGCGATCATCGGGTGCGCGAAGGACGACATCAAGAAGGCGCTCGCCGCTTCCACGATGAGCCAGATCGGTTATATGCACCTCGCCGCTGGGCTCGGGCCCGCCGGATACGCGTTCGCGATCGCTCAACTGCTCGCCCACGGCTTTTTCAAGGCGGGTCTGTTCATGGGTGCTGGTTCGGTCATGCACGGCATGAACGACGAGGTCAACATGCGCCGTTACGGCGGGCTGGCGAAGATTCTGCCGATCACGTTCGTCACCTTTGGCATCGGCTACCTCGCGATCATCGGCGTTCCGCCGCTTTCCGGCTTCTTCACCAAGGACGGGATCATCGACGCCGCGTTCGGCAAGGGCGGCACGTCAGGAGCCCTGCTGGGCAGCGCCGCGCTGATAGGTGCGGGGATGACCGCCTTCTACATGTCGCGGGTCATGTTCATGACCTTCTCAGGCAAACCTCGCTGGGAGGCCGAGGGGCCAGCCGGGCACCGCGAGTCGCCGGACGCGGCGCCCGCGCCCGCGCCGCACCCGCACGAGTCGCCCTCCGTCATGACCTGGCCAATGATCCTGCTCGCCGTCGGTTCCGCCGCGGCCGGCGCCTACCTCGTGCTCGGCGATCGGCTTGCGAACTTCCTCGCGCCCGTGGTCGGGCCCCTGCCGGAGCCAAGCAAGATCTTCACGCCGGCCGGGCTTGGCGCGATCGGCCTGCTCGTGGTCGGGTTCTTGATCGCATGGGCAATCTACGGGCGGCGGGCAGTCCTGCGGAAGGCGCCGGCGGGCCACTTCCCCACGGTCGCGGCTCGCAAGGACCTTTATGGCGACGCGCTGAACGAGTCGGTATTCATGCGGCCCGGCCAGTGGCTGACCCGGCTGTCGGTGTACTTCGACAACCGGGGCATTGACGGCCTGGTCAACACCCTGGCCGCGACCATCGGCGGCACGTCCGGTCGGCTGCGGCGGGTTCAGACCGGTTTTGTCCGCACTTACGCATTGTCGATGTTCTTCGGCGCGGCGTTGTTTGTCGCCGCGATGCTCCTGGTGAGGCTGTGACCCGATGAGCAACATCCCGAAGCCAGGGAGGCCGTCAGCGGCCGACCGCCCGCGAGGGAGGAAAAAAGTATGTTCCCCTGGCTGACCGTCACGGGCGCGATCCCGCTCGTCGGCATGCTGGCCATCGCGGCAATCCCGGCGGGTCCGGGCGGTAGTCCCCGCGGGCCGGAAATGCCCCCGGGTCCGGGTGGCCCACCGGGCAGGAGTACGGGGGACACTACGTCGGCGGAGGGGGCGCCGGCCAGTGGGAATGCGCGTGACCTTCTTGCCAAACGGCTCGCGCTGATCTTCTCCCTTGCGACGCTTGCCATATCGATCGTGATGGCGCTTCGTTTCAAGCCGAACGGCCCGCAGTTCCAGTTCACCGAGAAGTACTGGTGGATCCGGCAGTTCGGCGTACATTACGCGCTCGGTGTGGATGGCATAGCGCTGGTGCTCATCGTGTTGACCACGATCCTGATGCCGGTGGTCATTCTCGCGTCCTGGCACGACGCCGAAGGTGGCAGGCGCAGCGTAAAGACCTACTTCGCGCTGTTGCTCTCGATGGAAACAATGATGATCGGCGTCTTCGCGGCGACCGACGTCTTTCTTTTCTACGTGTTCTTCGAGGTAATGCTGATCCCGATGTACTTCATGATCGGGAGTTTCGGCGTTGGCCAGCGCCAGTACGCGGCCGTGAAGTTCCTGCTGTACAGCTTGCTCGGCGGCCTGCTGATGCTGGTCGCCGTCATCGCCCTGTACGTCTACTCGGCTCATGGCGGAGCCAGGGGCACGTTCCTGTTCACCAGCCTCACCCATGTCGCCCTGAGCGCGACCACGCAGAAGTGGCTCTTCCTTGGTTTCTTCGTCGCGTTCGCGATCAAGGCGCCGCTGTGGCCGTTCCACACGTGGCTCCCTGATGCGGCGACCGCGGCGCAGCCGGGCGCCGCGGTGCTGCTCGTGGGCGTGCTCGACAAGGTGGGCACGTTCGGCATGTTGCGCTATTGCCTCGAATTGTTTCCGGCTGGGTCCAGGTATTTCACCCCGCTTGTGATCACGTTGTCGGTGATCGGCATCCTGTACGGCGCGATCGTCGCCATCGGCCAAACCGACCTCAAGCGCCTCATCGCGTACTCCTCGCTCTCCCATTTCGGGTTCATCAGCCTCGGCATCTTCGTGCTGACTACCCAGGGCCAGGTCGGCGCGACGCTGTATATGGTCAACCACGGTTTCTCGACGGGGGCGCTGTTCCTCATCGCGGGCTTCCTGATCGCGCGCCGCGGATCGCAGCGCATCTCCGACTACGGCGGCGTGCAGAAGGTAGCGCCCGTGCTCGCCGGGTTGTTCCTGGTATCGGGCCTCTCCGCGCTCGCATTGCCGGGGCTGAACACATTCGTCAGTGAATTCCTTGTGCTCGTCGGCACGTTCACCCGCTACAAGACACCCGCCGTGCTCGCGACCGTGGGCACCATCCTGGCGGCCATTTACATCCTGTGGATGTACCAGCGCACAATGAACGGTCCGACCCGTGACGAGGTTAGAGGCATGCCCGATCTGCGGGCACGCGAGCTGTGGGCCGTCGGCCCGCTGATCGCCTTGATCATCGCACTTGGCGTCTACCCGAAGCCGGTGATCGACGTGATCAATCCCGCCGTCCGGCAAACCATAACGCAGGTCCACGCGAAAGACCCGGCACCGTCGGTGAGCAGAGCGAGCAGAGGGAATGACACGGGCACCGCGAGCACACTGAGCAAGAGCCGCACCGCGGGCACTGCTCCGGGGAGCGGAGCCGTCGCCCAGAAGGGAGTCACCCCGTGACCGGGCTGCTTGCAGCGGGCGCGCCCATCCCGGCTCCGCACGTCGAATACTTCCAGTTGTCCCCCATGCTCGTGGTGTTTGGCGCCGCCGTCACAGGAGTGCTCCTCGAAGCGTTCGCGCCACGCAGCATCCGCCGTTCGGGACAATTGGCTCTGACCCTTGGCAGCCTCGGCACCGCACTGGTCCTGACGGTCGTGGTCGCCGCGTCCCGCAGCCTTTTCGGCGGGGGCAAGCCCGGGCACCTCGCGGCCATGGGTGCGGTCGCGGTGGACCGGCCGACCTTGTTCATCCAGGGCACCATCGTGGTGCTCGCCCTGGTCAGCGCGTTGCTGGTGGGTGAGGGCTCACGTGACGCCGCCGCTTTCACGGCGCAGGCGGCCGCGGTTCCCGGCAGCGCCGAGGAACGGGAAGGCCTGCTCGCCGGAATCTCGCACACCGAGGTGTACCCGCTGATGCTGTTCGCTGTCGGCGGCATGATGCTCTTCCCGGCCGCGAATGACCTGCTCACGATGTTCGTCGCGCTCGAGGTGCTTTCGCTGCCCCTCTACCTGCTCTGCGGTCTCGCGCGGCGGCGCCGGCTCTTGTCCCAGGAGGCGGCGGTCAAGTACTTCCTGCTTGGCGCCTTTTCGTCCGCGTTCTTCCTCTACGGGACCGCGCTGCTGTACGGGTTCGCGGGATCGGTGAAGCTGGCCGACATCGCGTCGAAGGTGCAGACAAGCATGGCGAACACAACGCTGCTGGCCGGCGGAGTCGCCCTGCTCGGCCTGGGCCTGCTGTTCAAGATTGGTGCGGTCCCGTTCCACAGCTGGAAGCCGGACGTGTACCAGGGCGCGCCCACGCCAATCACTGCGCTGATGGCCTCGGGCACGGTGGTGTCCGCTTTCGGTGCCGTGCTGCGGGTGCTCTACGTCGCGTTCGGCACGATGACGTGGGACTGGCGCCCTGTCATGTGGACGGTGGCGATCCTCACCATGGTGGTTGGCGCGATCATCGCGATAACCCAGACCGACGTGAAGCGGCTGCTCGCCTATTCGTCCATCGCACATGCCGGCTTCATTCTCACCGGTGTCATCGCCGCCACGACGGCGGGTTTGTCAGCCAGCCTTTTCTATCTTGCCGTCTACGGGTTCACCACGATCGGCGCGTTCGCCGTGGTCACGCTGGTGCGCGACGCGACAGGCGAAGCGGTCCATCTGTCGCGCTGGGCGGGACTCGGCAAGCGTTCCCCGCTGGTCGCGGGCATCTTCGCGTTCTTCCTGCTTGCCTTCGCCGGCATCCCGCTGACCAGTGGATTCACGGGGAAGTACGCGGTGTTCCAGGCCGCGGTAGCGGGTGGTGCGACACCGCTGGTCATCGTCGGTGTGCTGAGCAGCGCGGTGGCGGCGTTCTTCTACGTCCGGGTGATCGTGCTGATGTTCTTCTCCGATCCGGCGCCTGATGGCCCCGTCGTCGTCATGCCAAGCGCGCTCACCGCGAGCGCCGTAGGTCTTGGGGTGCTCGCGACATTGGTGCTCGGCATCGTGCCACAGCCACTGCTCGATCTCGCGAACCACGCCGCCACTCAGCTCTTCGTCCGCTGACCGGGGACTTTCGCCGCCTGCCAGCCTGGACCCGGGGAACGGCGTCATGCCCACCATCCCCGACAATGGTGGGGACAAGCACGCGCCAGAGATACGGGAGCCTGCGTGATCACTGCCGTCCCGATGGACCTTCGTGACAGCGCGCTCGCCGCTGAGATCCTGGCCCAGCTCGGCCAGGTCGAAGAACGGCTGCGTGACATCGCCGCCCGCGCCGACGCGATCCTCGCGGCGCCGATTAAGCATCTGCTGGAGGCGGGCGGCAAGCGGTTTCGCGCGACGATCGTGTTGCTCGCCTCGCATTTCGGCGATCCCAGCGGCCCGAAGGTAATCCCCGCAGCGGTGGCGATCGAGCTGACACACCTCGCCACCCTCTATCACGACGACGTGATGGACGAGGCGGTCCTGCGCCGCGGTCACCCGTCGGCCAATTCACGCTGGGGCAACACGGTGGCGATCCTCACCGGCGATTATCTCTTCGCACGGGCATCACGGATCCTTGCCGACCTCGGAGCTGACGCGATCAGAATCCAGGCAGACACGTTCAGCCGCCTGGTGAGGGGGCAGGTCGCGGAGACCGTCGGCCCGCAGGCAGGGGAGGATCCGCTCGACCACTATCTGCGCGTCGTCGCGGACAAGACGGCCTCCCTGATCGCGACGGCGGGCCGGTTCGGGGCCATGTTCGGCAGCGCGCGTCCCGCCGACGTGCGCAAGACCGAGGGCGCGTGCAACGCGCTTGGCATGGCCTTCCAACTATCCGACGACATTCTCGACGTGGCGAGCGAGTCCGGGCAGTCGGGCAAAGAGCCAGGCACGGACCTCAGGGAGGGTGTGCGGACGCTCCCGGTGCTGCACGCGCTTCGCTCGGCCAGCCCGGATGGCAACCGGCTGCGAGAGCTGCTGAACTGCGCCGACCTGACCGATCCGCGGTTGCACGCCGAGGCGCTCGGGCTGCTGCGCGCCCATCCTGCGATGCAAGCTGCGCGTGTTGACCTGCGGCGATGGGCTGACGAAGCGCGCGCTCAAATTCTCGCGCTGCCCGATGTCCCGGTGCGGACCGCGTTCGAGTCGCTCTGCGACTACGTGGTCGAGCGGACTGGCTGAACCGCTCTGGCCTGGACCCGCATAGGCTGGCGGGTACAAAGGAGGATGACTGTGAGCTTGTTCGGTACCCACAAGACCCGGCTCGTGACTCGTGAGGAAGCACTGCGGGGGCGGGCGGAACCGATGCCGGTGGCGGCACGGCACACCGTCCTCGGCGGACCACTCGCCCGGCCGTACCCCGAGGGGATGGAGATCGCCGAGTTTGGCCTCGGCTGTTTCTGGGGTGCCGAACGCGTGTTCTGGCAGGCGCCAGGAGTGGTAAGCACGGCGGTTGGTTACGAGGGCGGATTCACGCCCAACCCAACCTACGAAGAGGTATGCACGGGGCGGACAGGCCACGCCGAAGCCGTGCGGGTGGTTTTCGACCCGGCCAAGACGAGCTACGCCGAGATGCTGAAGCTGTTCTTCGAGTCGCACGATCCCACCCAGGGGATGCGCCAGGGCAATGACGTCGGCACGCAGTACCGCTCAGTGATCTTCTATCGCTCATCTGCGCAACAGGCGGCGGCGGCGGAATCGCGGGCCGCATATCAGAAGCTGCTTGTCGATGCGGGCCATGGCGAGATCAGCACAGAGATAGTTCCGGCTGGCGAGTTCTACTTCGCCGAGGATTACCACCAGCAGTATCTCTCGGATGCCAAGAACCCGTACGGCTATTGCGGCCTCGGCGGCACCGGCGTGGCATGCCCGGTCGGGGTTGCCTCCGCTGGCAGCTGAGGTCGGCTGAGGCCACGCTGGTCTGTGCGGTCGGCTGCGGCCGCGCTGGTCCTGTGCTGCCGCGCGCTCAGTCGAAAGCACCACCGCGCCCGGCGCCGCGACGGAACCGCTCGACGTCAGCTAGCTCGGTGGCGTCAATCGTGGCCAGTCCCCGGCGAAACTCGTTCCGCAGCGCCGCGGCGCCGTCAAGCGCCATTCCCTCGAGTGTCGCGAGCCGGTCGGATCGTAGGCACTCGGGCGGGAAGGCCGCGAGCTCGTGCGCGAGCTGCTCGGCGGCGCGGCGTGCCTCTCCTGGCCCGACAACGCGGGTGACCAGGCCCATCTGATACGCCTCGGCAGCCGCCACCGGTCGCCCTGTCAAGATCAGATCGAGGGCCCGCCCAAGTCCCACGATTCGCGGCAGGCGGACGGTGCCACCGTCGATGAGCGGTACACCCCAGCGGCGGCTGAACACCCCGAGCACGGCAGTGTCCTCCGCGATCCGCACATCACACCACAGCGCCAGCTCAAGGCCGCCCGCGACGGCATACCCGGCGATGGCCGCGATCACAGGCTTGGACAGCCGCAGCCGCGACAGCCCCATGGGCGCGTCCCCGTCCGGGGCCAGCCGGTTACCCTCAGGTCCGCCGATGGCCTTGAGGTCGGCACCTGCGCAAAAGGTCCCGCCCGCACCGGTCAGCACCGCAGCGCGGGCATCGGGGTCCGCATCAAAGGCCCGCATGGCTTCGGCGAGAGCGTGAGCGGCGGGCCCATCGACAGCGTTTCGCCGCTCCGGCCGGTCCAGAATGATAGTCGTCACCGCCCCGTTACGCTCGACCCGCACGCTCATCGCGGCTCCCGCACCCTCGGCGTCTGGCCATGATCCTTTATGTCGGAGACTAATCAGTCGTATGTACGGAAAAGTCTCCGACATAAAGGACCACGCTCTTGTCGATGGCCCATCGACGTGCAAAATGCAACACCGGGCCCACGTCGATCACGTGCGGTCAGTCGACCTGCCACGTGTCGCCGCTGGAAAGCAGCGCAGAAAGGTCGCCCGCGCCCTGACCTGCCTTGGCAGTTTCGATCTGCTCAGCCATCAGCCCGTCATAGCTTGGGCGCTCCACCTGCCGGAAGACGCCGATTGGCGTATGCGCGAAGTCCTCGGAGTCGAGCCGGGACAGCGCGAATGCGTACGACGGATCGTCCCGTTGACTGTCATGGACGACAAACCCGTCGGCTGCTTCCGCGTCCGCGGTCTCCGCGCCGGGCGCTGCCCGCGCGCCCCCGGTCTCCGCACCTGGCACTGCCCGCGCGCCCCCGGTCTCCGCGCCGGGCGCTGCCCGCGCGCCCCCGGTCTCCGCGCCCGCGGCGGGCACTTCGGCGACCTCCAGCGAGCCATGCGTGCCGAACCGTAGCCCCAGGCCGCCATTAGCGCCGAACCGAACCAGCTGCCCGTGCTGGAGGCGGATCAGCCGGTCATCGCGGGATGTCGGCTCCTTCAACGGCAGGAACGCGTCGTCATTGAAGATCGGGCAGTTCTGGTAGATCTCGATGAATGCCGCGCCGTCGTGGTCGGCCGCCGCGCGCAGCACGCCCATGAGGTGCTTTCGGTCGGAATCGATGCTGCGTGCGACGAACGTCGCTTCCGCGCCGAGCGCGAGGGAGATCGGGTTGAATGGCGCGTCAAGGGAGCCGAGTGGCGTGGACTTTGTCACCTTCCCAAGCTCGGAGGTCGGCGAGTACTGGCCCTTGGTCAGCCCATAGATGCGGTTGTTGAACACCAGGATCTTGATGTTCACGTTCCGGCGCAGGGCGTGAATGAGATGGTTGCCACCGATGGAAAGAGCGTCACCATCGCCAGTGATCACCCACACGGAGAGATCAGGGCGCGACGCCGCGAGGCCCGTCGCGATTGCGGGGGCTCGGCCGTGAATCGAGTGAAACCCGTAAGTGTTGACGTAGTGCGGGAACCGTGACGAGCAGCCGATGCCGGAGATCACGACCACGTTCTCGCGCGGCACCTCGAGTTCTGGCATGAATGCCTGGAATGCGGCGAGGATCGCGTAGTCCCCGCACCCAGGGCACCAGCGGACCTCCTGGTCGGTCTTGAACTCGCGGGCGGGCACCTTCTCCGGCGCGTGTGGGACCAAGCGCAACGACGCGGGCCGGTGGGCCCCGCCGGCGCTGGTCTGGTGGGCGGCACCGGCGCTGGCTCGCGGGGCCGGGCCCGCGGCACCCTTCGCTGCCCCTGCGGTCTCAGTCATGGCTGATCACATCCTTGATAACCCGCGCGAGTTCGGCCGAACGGAACGGCAGCCCTCGCACCTGGTTGTAGGAGATCACGTCGGTCAGATACCTAGCGCGCAGCAGTAGTGCGAGCTGCCCGAGGTTGATCTCGGGGACCAGTACCTTTTCGTAGCGGCCGAGCACGTCGCTCAGATTGGCCGGGAACGGCGAGAGGTAGCGCAGGTGCGCCTGGGCAACCTTGCGGCCAGTCAGCCGGGTCAGACGCACGGCCGCGCCAATCGAGCCGTAGGTGGAACCCCAGCCAAGGACGAGCAGGCGGGAGTCACCGTCCGGATCGTCCACTTCGATCGGCGGGATGTCGTTCGCGATCCCATCGACCTTGGCCTGGCGGAGCCGAACCATCCGGTCGTGGTTGTCCGGATCGTAAGAGATGTTCCCGGAGCGGTCGGCGCGCTCGATACCACTGATCCTGTGTTCCAGGCCCGCGGTTCCCGGGATCGCCCATGGCCTGGCGAGCGTGTGCGGATCACGCTGGTATGGCTCGAAGGGCTCCTCGCCCGGCGCCGCGAACTTCACCTGCAGATCCGGCAGCGCCGCCGGATCGGGAAGCCGCCAGGGCTCAGACCCGTTCGCAAGGTACCCGTCGGACAGCAGGATGACCGGGGTCCGGTACTTCAGCGCGATCCGTACGGCCTCGATCGCGCTGTCGAAACAATCGGCCGGCGTTGCGGGCGCGATGACGGGCAGCGGGCACTCACCGCTGCGGCCGTAAAGCGCTTGCAGAAGGTCGGCCTGCTCGGTTTTGGTTGGCATGCCGGTCGACGGCCCGGCTCGCTGGATGTCGCAGATGACCAGCGGCAATTCGACGGCGGTGGCGAGGCTGATGGTCTCGGCCTTGAGCGTCATGCCGGGACCTGAAGTGGTCGTGACACCGAGAGCGCCGCCGAACGCAGCCCCAAGTGCGGCACCGACGCCGGCGATCTCATCCTCGGCCTGGAACGTCCGCACCCCGAAGGCCTTGCGCTTCGCCAGTTCGTGCAGGATGTCGGACGCGGGGGTGATCGGGTATGAGCCCAGGAAGAGCTGCAGCCCGGATAGTTGCGACGCCGCTATGAGGCCGTAGGCCAGCGCCGTGTTGCCCATGATGTTCCTGTACATGCCGGACGGCAGACTGGCGGGCTTAATCTCATACTGGACCGAGAAGGCCTCGGTGGTCTCACCGAAGTTCCATCCCGCCTGAAAGGCCGCGATGTTGGCCTTCATGATCTCGGAATGGCGCGCGAACTTGGTCCGCAGAAAGTCGAGCGTGCTATCGAGTGGCCGGTCATAGAGCCAGGAGAGCAACCCGAGCGCGAACATGTTCTTGGCGCGTTCGGCGTCCTTCTTTGTGATCTCGTATCCTTCGAGCGCCTTGACGGTCATCGATGTCAGCGGGAGTGCATGCACCTGGTAAGCATCGAGTGAGCCGTCCTCAACCGGGTTTGATTCGTAACCGACCTTCGTCAGATTGCGGCGCGTGAACTCGTCAGTATTGACGATCACATCCGCGCCGCGCGGTACGTCGGTCAGGTTGGCCTTCAGCGCCGCTGGATTCATCGCGACGAGCACGTCGGGAGCATCGCCCGGCGTGAGGATGTCGTGATCAGCAAAGTGCACCTGGAAACTGGAAACGCCAGGAAGCGTGCCAGCTGGCGCGCGGATCTCGGCCGGGAAGTTCGGCAACGTCGAAAGATCGTTGCCGAAGATCGCCGTCTGCTGGGTGAACCGGTCTCCGGTTAGCTGCATGCCGTCACCGGAGTCGCCGGCGAAGCGGATGATGACGCGGTCGAGTTGCTGGACCTGTTTGGTCACAGTCCCGAAACCTCCTCCACGCGTCGCAGCCACTCACGCGGCGGTGTGGTGAGAGTCTCTGCCGCCGATCGAGGCGTGCTGGTGAGCGGCTAGTTGCGCAGGCCCCACGGTGGAACGCCAGTAAGCGTTCTCGTTTAGTTTACGTGCGCCGCGGCCCCCTGGTTCGGCGCGGTACCGCGACGAATCTCATTGTGATGAATCTCCTACACCCTCAATGAGCCATGTTGAGACTAGCCGGTTTTGTGACGCAGTTGTGCACACGACGCGGCCTCTCTGTGACAAGACGTCCAAGCAGCTGGGTAGTTCACGGGCGGACGCCGCGCCAGTTTAGGCTGAACAGGTGGATGCGCGGTCGGCACGGGCCGGTTGGGCGCCGGAGCAGATCGGCAGCCGGATCGCGGCGCGCTTCGGTGCTGGCGCGGTGAGCGATGTCAGCCATGGGACGGTGACCGCGGACATCGCCCCGCAACGCTGGCTAGAGTCGCTCACCTTCGCCCGTGACGAGCTGGGTTGCCAGGTGTTCGACTGGCTGTCGGCGGTCGACGAATTCGCCGATGGCTTCGCTGTCGTTGTCCACACCCACTCCGAGGCTGGCGGTCAGCATCTGCTGCTGCGGACGCGTGTGGCCAGGGACGGGCCCTATCTGCCAAGCGCGGCGAAGGTGTTTGGCGGCGCGGACGTGCACGAGCGGGAGACTGCGAAGCAGTTCGGAATACGCTTTGCCGGGCACCCGGACCCTCCGCCGCTGCCGCTGTCCGCAGATCCAGGCGTCCCGCCGCCGCGCTAAACGTCTTCAACCAGGTCCCTAACGGCTGCCGCGTACCTGGCACGAGCCACGTGTGCGGCACTTCCCGTGCGGCCGCCGAGTTATCCACAGACCGCCATTTCCCCCTCCCAAAGGCCTTGACAACATGCCAAGATCAGCAGTGGGGCAACGCCCCCATGGGAGGGCGGGCTATGTAGGAGGGCGGGCTATGTAGGAGGGCGGGCTATGTAGGAGGGCGGCTGAGCGGCAGCGCGGTGAACACTGCGGCCTGCAGCCCGCGGATGGTGCGCGCTGCGGCAGCCGTTCGGGATCATTTCTTCTGTTAGCCCGCCAATCTTGGTGTGCCACCCCCGCTGGAACGTCTCCGCAGGCCAGTACCGTTGTGTGAGCATGAGGGCGGAGGCGCCGATGCGGGGCAATCAGGTCAAGACAGTCGCGCTCATGGCGGGGTTGTCCGGGCTGATTCTGCTGGCCGGGGCCGCGCTCGGAGGTGGCATCGGGTTGGCGATCGCGCTCGTGGTCGCGTTCGCCATGAACGGGGCGGCATACCTTCTCAGCGCTCGCATCGCGCTGACAGCGATGCATGCGCGGCCGGTGAGCGAGGTCGAGCGGCCGCAGCTTTATAGGATCGTCCGCGAGCTTTCTACCGCGGCACGCCAGCCGATGCCACGCCTGTACATTTCACCAGCCATGCAACCAAACGCGTTCGCCACCGGCCGTGGGCCACGGACGGCGGCGGTCTGCTGCACTGAGGGAATGCTGCGGCTGCTCGACACGAGCGAGCTGCGCGGCGTGCTCGGCCATGAGCTGTCACATGTCTACAACCGCGATGTGCTGATCTCTTCGGTCGCCGCGGTGCTAGCCACGGTGATCACGTTTTTTGCGGGCCTCGCGTGGCTGGCTCGCCCACGGTCGGACACGGATGAACAGCCCGGGCTGTTCGGGTTGCTGCTGATGCTGGTGCTAGGGCCGGTGGCGGCGTCTATCATCCAGTTGGCCATCAGCCGGACGCGCGAATACCAGGCGGACGCATCCGGTGCGATGCTTACCGGTGACCCCCTGGCGTTGGCGAGAGCCCTGCGTAAGATCGACGCCGGTATCGCGGCGCTGCCGCTCCCGGCCAGCGGGCGGCTCGCGTCGGCCGGCCACCTGATGATCGCAAATCCATTCCGTGGCGATGGGCTTGCCCGGCTGTTCTCGACCCATCCGCCCACCTCCGAGCGTGTCATGCGGCTGGAGGCCATGGCCGGTTACCCACGCTAGTGTCCTGAGTCCGGATGTCCTGGGGCCCTAAGGCGTTAAGGGACCGCTACGGTGACCCTGGGATCGCAGCATTGTGACGCTGAAATCGTGGTCTTCCCCGGCGCGACGCAATGTTACCGCCTTTGCCGGCTCCAGCCATCCTCGTGCCGCTTACCAGATGGCGTCGGCTGGTGGCGGAGTGTGATTACCCGGCCGGGTCTTGCGTCGGCTTACCTGTAGTTAACGAACTGCAGAGCGAAATCGAATTCTTGACCCTTGAGCAAGGCTATTACCGTCTGCAGGTCATCCTTCTTCTTTGAGGAGACCCGCAGTTCCTCGCCTTGCACCTGAACGCGGACGCCCTTCGGCCCTTCATCGCGGACTATCTTCGCCAGCTTCTTGGCGCTCTCCTGGGAGATGCCCTGCTGAAGTCCGACGCCAAGCCGATACTCCTTGCCTGAGAGCTTCGGCTCGCCGACGTCGAGCACCTTCAGCGACACACCACGCTTGACGAGCTTGTCCTTGAAGACATCAAGCACCGCCTTTGCCCGCTCCTCGCTGTTGGCGCGGACCTCAATGCCGTTCTGGCCAGACCAGGCGATCGACGCCCCGACGCCGCGGAAGTCGAACCGGGTCCCGATCTCCTTGGCTGCCTGGTTCAAGGCGTTGTCGACCTCTTGGCGGTCGAACCTGGACACGATGTCGAACGAAGACTCCGAAGCCACGAGTTCAGGTTAGACGGCGGAGCCTGGTCGATCACGCGGACCTGCCGATAAGATCGCTGCTGATGAGCGCGCAGTGGCGGCAGCCGATGTGATGGATGCATCCCATTCCGCTATCCTTCACTGTGCCGCTGGACAGGCGGCACGCGGCAGGTTGCCCGAGCGGCCAAAGGGAGCGGTCTGTAAAACCGTCGGCTCAGCCTACGATGGTTCGAATCCATCACCTGCCACTACCAGCGCAAACGGCCCGTGACCGGGGGGTTCCCTGGACTCGCGGGCCGTCGTGCGTTGTGGCATCTTGTGTCATCGTCGGTCAGGAGACGTCGCTGCACCACGCTGGTTACGGACATATAGCGGACGGATTCGGGGTAGAACGAGCGGTTCACAGAACCGCTTGCTTGGGCTCCACGTTGCCTTGCTAGCCCATGTTCGTCTGGAGAGTCATGGCGTGACGGGACCGGCTGTGGTGACAACCATCAGTACGGGCCATTGCGGACGTGCTGAGCTGGGCAAGAATACCCGCGGATTAAGAGTCCGCTGCTCTCGTATCAGATCGGTGCGCTCGATGCCGCTCTGTGACAGTTGGTGCAGCCCACGGCCTCACAGCGTGCCAGTCATTGACGGACACTGCCGGATGGTTCCGGGGCAGACGAGCGAACACCGAGCAAACATGGCGGTGGGCGATCTTGCAACTGCCGCGCCCGGCGGTCGTCTCCCGTGCGCCCGCTAGCACGGCTTGGCCCAGCGGATGGGTGCGTTTGACAGCGCCCGGGAGCGCGGCGTTGCACGGTGGTGGGTCCAGCCCGGCAGTGTGGGGAAGGTGCGGCGCGGCGCACGGGCCGTGCGCTGTTATCCCCTGGATGTCGGTGAGGTCTTTGGGCCGCTGAAGCAGCAGCTTGTAGGCCAGGACGTCGGCGAGGGGCGCGAAGCGCAACTCGGCGATGACCTCGGCCCGGTCGATGAGGCCCCCGGGGTCCCAGTCCGGGGTGATCCAGTCGCGGAACAGCATGATCTTCCCACCCCAGAACTGCACGGCCGGTGCGCCGGTGATCCCCCCGGCTGCGGGCAATCCGATTTCGCAGGCCCGCCGCCAAGCCCGGTCGCGCGCTACCACATCCAGGTCGCGGATGGCGGTCCGGATGCCATGAGCCAGCAGCGGCCCACTGCCGAAGATCACGAAATCGTCCGGATCCAGTCCGAGGGCGGCCAGCCGGCGGATGAAGGGATGCTCGTGCAGGGCAGCTGGGGTATTGCTCATCGCCCGCCTCGCCGGGTGTGCCGCCGGTCAGGCGGGGAGGCCGCGCTGGTCTCGGCCGGTTCGGGTGGATGCCCACACTGGTCATCGCTACTAGCACGCGCCGCGCTTTCCAGCAGGCTACAGGCACGGATGATCTCTGGCCGTTGCGGCGGGCTCGCGCCGTCGAGAGCGTGGGTAAGCCGGCTGGTGCGCTCTTTTTCCTGGGTGACCGTCTTGCGGTAGGCAACCCAAATCCGCCACGCTGCCGTGCCCGCCACCGCCAGCACCGCGAGCGCCTGGATGGAGGGAGTCACCGCGCCAGAGAATAGATACCCTATCACGGTGATGCCCTAGGCTGGCCGTTCGCCCCGGGCGATGGCGTCGATGGCGCCAAGGTCGAGGATGATGATCATCTTCCGGCCCGTGGCGACGACGCCATCGGCCTTCAGTTTCCGGATCACGGGCACCACTGCATCGCGCGAGGCCCCGACCAAGCTTGCCAGATCCAGTTGGCTAAACCGCAATACGACTCCCTCGTCCCGCCGCTCCCCCACACCCTTGGCCACCAGATCCACTAGCGCTTTGGCCACCTTTTGCTCCACCGCCAGCGACGACGACTCAGCCAGTTTGCGGTCACTTTCGTCCTGCCGGTCATATGACACCGCCAGCTGAGCCAGCGCCGCCCGCGGGTGATCCAAGAGGAACTGCCGCCACGCGCCCGCCGACAAAAACAGCGCCTCCACGTCGCCCTCGGCGTACACACTCGCCGACCGCGTCACCCGCCCCGAGCCGCCCTTGACGATCCGCACCATCCCCTTACGGAGCAGCAAGACGAAGTCCGTCTCCTCCCCCTCACCAAGCAGCAAGCTGCCATGCGGGCGATGGATCACATGCCCAACACCCTCAAGTGCGGCAAGCTCCTCATCCGTGAGTACGGGACCCGGATCATATAGTGAGGCTGCATCCATACTTCAGAGTGTATTTCTACGATTTACAAAGCGCAACAAGCCTAGCATCGAAGTAGTTGAGGTGCTCAGGTCCTACACCTTCAGGCCGCGCCTGCACGATGCCTCCGGGCAACAGCCCGCGGGGGGCCGCCAGATGCGCACCGATCAAGACCAGCTCTGCTTGACTCCGCGGCACCCGCGAGGCACCGGCCTGGCCCGTTATCCCGGCACCCGGCATGGTGGTACATTTATAGTCTAAAGTACAAACATTCAAATGGGAGCCCATCGTGTCAGACGAGCAGATCCTCATAGCTCTCGCCGAGGGCCATGAGGCCTTCGCCGCCGTCCTCCGCAAGTACGTCACCCAGCCACGTGACAGTCACGAGGAGCTGAGTGCCGTGGAGTTGGCGAGGAGATTGCACCCCATGCTCGGGCCCCGACAAGCTCAAGCCATTGGCGAACTTGAGAAGGCTGAGCCAGCGGGCCTGTCCACCAGCCGCCTAAGAACGCTCATGAAATACGGGGAGGACAACGCTAATACGCACCTGACCTTGCAGGCACTCGTCAACTTGGGATTTGCAGAAAAAGATGACTCAACTCGGCCGCACACCTACCGCCTCGGACGCAAGCTGCGGTCGGCCTGAGCGCAGGAATTCCCCAAGCAGGCAGTAGGCATTCGAGTGGTCCGGTGCAATCGCTGGCAATAGCCGCAGAGATCTTGATACAGTTTTGCTTACCACTGGGCCATGGGCAGCAACCCATAGCCCAGGCGATCAATTAAACGACACAGATCGACTGATTAAGGGACGTAGATGAAGATGTCCTGGAAGCTTTCTGGTTTCCGGGGACGGCGTTCGGCCGGTTGTGACGGGTCCCGGACCTGGCACAGAAAGGCTGTAGCGCTGGAGCAGCCTTTGCATGCTGCTAGTGTCTTGTAATTGAATATCCTGAAATCTGCGAGCAGGCTCTGGCATAATGAGTGTCATGACATTGTCGGAAGATCAGCGCGCCGAACTCCGGGCGAAAGTGCCGCCAGGAGGGTATGACGGATCCGTCGCTTCGCGGGCGCAAATTGTGCTATGGCATGACGAGAGATACTCGGTGGCGGAAATTGCTGCCAGGGCGAGTACGACGAAAGTCACGGTCTACAAGTGGCTTGACCGGTATCAGGAGGGCGGCCTGGCTGCTCTGGAAAGCC